>ENA-ORXT01000333-ORXT01000333.1-marine-metagenome-genome-assembly--contig:-NODE-333-length-77797-cov-8.053165_pt1 | contig 77797 bp, 64 predicted proteins | sample MGYA00237868_ERZ511482 | MGnify/ENA metagenome assembly ERZ511482 | reverse complement strand
AACTAATGGTCCCTTTGGTAACGCCTCCCTGATTCTAATACCATTTTTCGCTGAAGGCGAATAAATGGTTTATAATCATCCCTCCTTCCTTACATCAGGAGCGGAAGTTTGTTTGCGAATACTATATTTAAATTAAATACTCATATAACCGCTGAAAACAAATACTAGGGAAATTAAACTTATGCCTGTTACTAGAAGGTGAAGCTACTCGATTACAAAATAAATAGCTTAACTAAACGACATTGGTCTCCCGACCTCTCTGCTTCCTTAAAACAAAACATAAAAAAAACCCGTCGCGGGGAGCGACGGGTTAAATCAATAAACCAATCTCATTATAAGATAAGCGTATAATAAAAAGACGAAATCCAAGTTAATTAGTCCACATTATCATGCAGAAACGAGTTTCCTCGTTCTACTATAGGTTGGTCATCATCTTCCATTGAGACTGACAATCTTGACAGTCTCGACTCTACGGAAGATCCTATATCTTCTAAATGAACTTTCCTTCTTCTGAAGGCTGGTTCGCTCTCCATATCCGTTATATCTTTAGTAGATTCTAACGGTTTAGTGATTAAATTTTTCAAGTACTCTTTACGAGCTATTTCTTTCTTTTTGTCTGTAACCGTTTCGACAGCTTTTGGCGCTGATTTTACGAAGGGTTCTTCAGATTGAGAAAAATACTCATTTGTAATCTCCTCATTATGAGCCAAAGATACATTATTACTATTTAAATTTATAGTATTTGATGTATTAACATTTTCTTTAACAGTCATGACGGCAGGGCTTTCATCTTCTAATTCAAATGGTCTGTTTTCTATGTCAAATGGCTCATTAAGTGGCACCAATACTTTTGGCTGTGCAATCGCCTCCGCTTTCTTTTCTTCTTTCTTGAATCCTGTTGCGATGATGGTCAAACTTAGGCTCTCTCCTAGCCTTTCATCATGACAATTACCCCAGATAATATCTGTTCCATGACCCGCTTCATCTTGGATATAATCTGTGATTGCCCCAATCTCATCCATTGTCACTTCTTCAATACCTGAAGAGATATTCAATAAGATATGTTGCGCTCCTCTGATATCGTTTTCTTCTAGTAACGGCGAGTTGATTGCAAGATCAATTGCTTTCATCGCTCTGTTTTCTCCGCTAGCAACCCCAGTACCCATGATACAAACTCCACTGTCTCTCATGACCGTATTCACATCTTCAAAATCAACATTAATCTGTCCGTGGATAGTTATGATTTCTGCAATTCCTTTTGCAGCTGTTGTTAAGACATTATCAGCTTTACCAAAAGCTTCTTGAAGTTTTAAATTTCCATAAATGTCTCTCAGTTTATCATTAGAGATTACAAGTATAGAATCTACATTATTCTTCATTTGATCAAGACCTTCTAAAGCAAATCTGTGTCTTCTTCTTCCTTCAAAACCAAATGGTATCGTAATAATACCTACTGTAAGGATTCCCATTTCTCTTGCAGCTTTTGCGATGATCGGTGCAGCTCCAGTTCCTGTACCACCACCCATTCCGGCAGTGATGAAAAGCATTTTTGTACCATCACTAAGAAACGTACGTACATCTTCTATTGATTCAATGCAAGATTGTTTTCCTACTTCAGGCTTTGATCCAGCTCCTCTTCCTTCTGTTAGGCTTGGACCTAACTGGATTTTTACTGGAACGGGATTATTATCCAAGGCTTGGATATCGGTGTTGCAGACTGCAAAATCAACACCTGTTATTCCTTGGTTGTACATGTACGCCACGGCATTTGATCCACCACCACCAACGCCAAGGACCTTGATGATAGAATTTTTCTGTCCGTTTTCTTGTTCAAAATTGAACTCGTTTTGTAACAAGCTTCTTTGTGGCTCGTAGTTATGTAAATCTTCACTCATGCGTCCTTATAGTTAGTTAGATTAGGGGGATTTATGTCTATTTTTAAAATTCTGAATCTGGGGTATTTTCAAAAAATTCTTTCGTATAAGTAAAGAGCTTTTCAAACCATTTGGTCTGAGTCATATGAGCTCCTTTATTGCCTGTTTGTTCTGCAGTTAGTGTTTCCTCATCGTCGTCTGCAACGTCAAATACTTCTTGCTTTGTTCTTTCTTCCAACTCCATATTTTCTAGCGTTGTAATCAATAATCCGATGGCTGTGCTGTAGATTGGACTTGCTAGGTTTTGAGTATAACCATGCGCCAACGAATCAACAGGCAAGCCTCTTCTTGCTATGAGTCCTGTGTGGTATTCTGCCAATAGGTCTATATTCTTCAATAAAGATCCACCACCTGTCAGTACAATACCTGCTATTAATTTGTTTTCATAACCTGATCTCTTGATTTCCCAAAGGATAAAGTCAAAAATTTCTTCCAATCTTGCCTGAATGATTTTAGCCAGATTCTTTTCAGAAATTTCTTTTGGATCTCTTCCTCTAAAACCAGGAATGATAATACTTCTGTTATCGTACACTTCATTTGCTAGTGCACTACCAAATTTTAGTTTTAATTTTTCTGCTTGATCTTTCATCACTGTACATCCTTCTTTGATATCACTTGTGATGATGTTTCCACCAAATGGGATAACTGCCGTGTGACGGATGATTCCCTCTTGGAAAATAGTAAGGTCTGTTGTTCCTCCTCCTATGTCAATCAATGCAACACCTGCTTCTTTTTCTTCTTCACTCAACACTGCTTTTGCAGAAGCAATAGGCTCCAAAGTCATATCTGCAACTTCGAGACCTACTTTCTCAACACATCTCATGATATTTTTTGATGCTGTGATTTGACCAGTAATAATGTGGAAGTTAGCCTCCAATCTCACACCTGCCATTCCTACCGGATCGACAATATCCTTTTCCTCGTCTACCGTAAATTCTTGTGGTATAACATGCAAAATTTTGTCTCCTGGCGGAAGAACAATTTTGTACATGTCTTTGATCAATTTCTGGACATCCTCCAGACTTATTTCTGAAGTAGAATCATTTCTCACCAACAATCCGTGATGGTGGTGACTCTTAATATGTTGACCCGCAATACCTACGTGTACATATTTAAATTTTTGGCCACAATTTCTTTCAGCAATATCAATAGCTTCTCTGATTGCCTTTACCGTTTTATCGATATTGGCAACAACACCTCTTGACACACCTTCTGATTGCACCGTCCCTACACCAAGAATTTCAATCTTGTCGTATTGGTTTTTGCAACCCGCAATGGCACAAACTTTTGTTGTTCCGATGTCAAGTACAATTGCTAATTCTGTTGTTTTCAGTGAATTAAAATCCATCATGATTTTTCACGTTTTTCAGGTTTACTTAATTCCAACGATGTGACCTTCATAGCTCAAGTTAATACCAGAGTATGTATCAAGCCCCACACGTTTTATTCCTTCTTTATAATATGTTTTCAACTTATTCAATTTCTCTACCAAGGCCGTTTCGTTGCCAAGGATTATTTTATTTCTACCCAACTTTGGCACCATAACAAATGTTCCATCCTCTTCAACATTGATTTGCTCAATCAATGAATTCAAAAATGGATCCTTGTCTATTTCAACAGCAATCGTGTATATCTGATTGAGATTGTTCGCTAGTTGAGATTCATAGTCATTTACGTAAGTGTCAATAGCACCAGTTGCAACTGGTAATCTCAAAACAGAAACTTCTTTGACAGGTATTTTCTTGCCGTATTTATCCAGATAATAGTCGTTACCATCATTCGAAGTAACTCTTACAATTGGTTGCCTTTGGATGATGTCAATAAACATGTTTCCATTCTTACCAAAATAGACATTTGCAAACTCAATTCTCTTATCTGAATTTAATGCTTCCTCAAGATTAATGATGTCAAAGTCCTTCAGAGAAGCACGTTCGATATCAAAGCCCGCTTGGCTTTCGACGATGGCAAAAATATCATCTGCTTTGATAATGGGTTTACCGTTTTCTATGGCGGAAATATTGACATTAATTTTGGAGACTAATCGGTTTTGCTTTTGTTGAATCCCAAATACAAACACCAAAAGGACAGCTAGTAGTGCTACCAGTGTCATGATGTGTTTCATTGAAATCACAAAGGGCTGTCTTCTTTTTCTGCTTGTCAAACCTATTAGCTTAAACTATCGATTATTCTCTTATGATATTTATCAAGATCCGACGCCCCTAATGTCAATAGGATTTCGGGTCTATAATCACGCAATTTAGCACTTATATATTGAAAATCAATGGAATACCCATTAATATTTTTCATAATATCAAGTATCATATCGCTTGACACACCAGGCATAGGCTTTTCCCGCGCTGGATAGATAGGAAGCAAGAAAACACGGTCTAATCTGTCCAATTGCTGGGCAAATTCCCGATAAAAATCACTAGTTCTTGAGTATAAATGAGGTTGAAAAATAGCAGTAATATGCGCATCGGGATACAATTTTCGGGCTGTATCGATTGCAGACTTAAGCTCTGTTGGGTGATGAGCGTAATCATCAATCATGATAAAGTCCTGAGTATCAACAATCCATTCAAACCTCCGCTTGATCCCTTCAAAAGTACCCATACATGGTGGTACCAATTCTGGGTCTAATCCAGCAGCTAAAGCAGCTAAAATAGCTGCAGAGGCATTCATTATATTATGCTCACCAGGCATTGCTGACATAATGTCTTCAATAAGACCGGATGGACTTTGCAAATCAAAATAAAAACGATGATTTTTAATTTGAATATTTTGATAATAAGTGCTCCCAGCAGCTGATATTTCTACGAGCTCAATATTCTTCTCTTTTAGTTCACTCACCCATGCTTCTGAAAACATTTTCTTTAACCCATCTTGAAGGATAATTGTACCGCCCTCTCGAGTTTGAAGACTGAATTTTTCATATGTTGCAATCATCTCTTGATGACTGCCATAGATATCTAAGTGATCAGGATCTAAACTTTGAATTATTGTAATCTTTGGAAACAATTGTAAGAAAGATCGATCATATTCATCTGCTTCAGCAATGAACCAATTGCTTGTACCTTCTAAATAATTTGTATCATAGTTTTTCATGATGCCCCCGACTAAAGCTGTTGGATTTAGCTTTCCACACTTCATGAGGTGGGCAAGTATAGCTGAGGTGCTTGTTTTACCATGTGTACCTGCCACAGCAATGCAATCCATAGCTTTAGACAGCAATCCCAATGCAACAGATCTTTTAATAACTGGAACTTCTGAATTCTGTAAATAAAGCAACTCCTCATGCTCTTTTGGCACGGCGGGTGTATAGACAACTAGATCGATATTATTTGGAATCTTATTTACATCCATATCATAATGAATCGATATACCCATTTGCGTAAGCGAATCCGTTAATTTGGTTTGAGTCAAATCATAACCAGAAACTTTTTTACCTTGACTATGGAAGAATCTAGCTAAAGCACTCATACCAATGCCACCAATTCCTATCAAATAAATGTGATTATATGTATGGATACTAGCTAGCTCCATTTACCAATTTGATTATTTCATTTACGATTACTTTTGCAGCATCTGGCTTAGCAAACTTCGCAATATTGTCACTCAATTCTTTTTGCTTATCCTCATCTTTCAACAATGAAATTGCAGTAGGCAGCATTTGCTCTTTTGCATCAGCATCTCGCACAAGATATGCAGCTCCTTCACTGACCAAAGCCATCGCATTTTTTGTTTGATGATCTTCCGCAACATTTGGAGATGGTACAAGGATGACCGGCTTTTTAACCAAGGCCAATTCTGAAATTGATAAAGCGCCTGCACGGCAAATGATAATATCAGCTGCCAAATAAGCAAGATCCATTCTATCAATAAAGGTCATTGGATGAATGTTTTTCTTTTTTGCAGCATCCACTTTCATATATTCTTCTTCATACAATTTTCCCATTTGCCATATCATCTGAACATCAGGTTTTTCGCTCACTGATTTGAAACTATCTCTAACAGCACGATTAAGTGTTCTCGCTCCTAGGCTTCCGCCAAATAGCAAAATTGTTTTTTTATTTGGGTCTAATTTAAAATGCCGATAAGCAGTATCTCTTGATTCTTGGTTTTCCCAAATATCAGAACGAACTGGATTTCCCGTCAGAATTAATTTATCCTTTTGAAAAAAATTATCCAAACCAAAATAAGCAACACAGATTTTACTTGCTCGCTTTGCTAAAAACTTATTGGTGATACCAGGAAATGAATTTTGCTCTTGCAATAAAGTCTTCACTCCTTTTCGCTGTGCAGCATACAAGGTTGGACCAGAAGCATAGCCTCCAAAACCAACAGCGACATCAGGCTTAAAATTGGAAACAATATTATTTGCTTTGCTAACTGCTTTAAACAAACGAAAAATATTCTTGATATTTTCGAAGGATAGTTTTCTTTTAAAACCACGTATGACCAATCCTTTAATTTTAAAACCTGCCTTGGGCACTTTCTCCATTTCGATTTTTCCTTCGGCGCCGACAAATAAGATTTCTACCTTTGGAAACTGCTCCTTAAGCGTCTGTGCAATAGCAATAGCTGGATACACATGACCACCAGTTCCTCCACCGCTAATAATTATTTTCATTAGTCAGCAGATTGTAAGACCATTTCTTCTTGATTACTTTCATCCACATAGCGACTTACACTGAGGATGATACCCAAAGAGATACAAGTAAAAATCAAGGAAGTACCCCCCATTGAAATAAACGGAAGATTAAGTCCGGTGACTGGTACGAGATGAACCGACACAGCAATATTTGCGAAAGCTTGTACGACAATATTAAGTGCTAGGCCCATGGCTAAAATAGCTCCAAAAGTTTTTGGGCATCTAGTTACAATAGCAATACACCTAAACAAAAGCCATAGGTACAAACCGATGATTGCAAAAGCTCCAAGCAATCCATACTCTTCACAAATGATAGCATATATAAAATCTGCATATGGATATGGGAGGAAGTTTTTTTGTAGAGAGTTACCTGGTCCCGCTCCAAAAAACTCACCCGAGGCGATGGCTGTTTTGGAATGCTGAATTTGGAAACCTCCATCCGTGTTATATAAAAAATCATTTACTCTACTAATCCAAGTATCTATTCTAAAATATTCGGGAAATGCTTTTCCCACCAAGAACAAAAGACCCAACAAGACAAGACCAATCAAGCCCATTGCTATAATATATTTTATTGACACCCTACCAATAATCATCATCAATATGCAAGTGACAAATAACAATGCAGCCGTACTTAAATCTGCCGCTGCAATTAGGCAGCAAACAATTGCAACTGGAATTATAATAGGTAAAAAAGCAGAGCGAAAATCCTTTATATTATCCTGCTTCTTGGATAAAATTTTAGCGAGAAAAACTATCAAAGCTAATTTTGCAAAATCAGAAGTCTGAAAAGTTTTATCAATCCATGGTATTGTAATCCATCTTTTCGCTTGATTGATATCTTCACCAAAGAAAAACGTATAGGCGAGTAATGGAATCGCAACCATTATTAAAATTGGTGCTAGTTGACCAAACTTAGTATAATGAGTTCTAGAACAAATTACCATCAAAGCAAAACCTACAGCCATATAAAACATGTGCATAAATAAATAGTACTCCGTATTTCCATCACGCATTTTGAAGGCCATACTACCTATAGAACTATACACAGCTAGGATTGAAGCAATCGCCAAGAAAGCAACAATCATCCATATTCTTCTATCACCTTTTAGATCACCAAAAAATTGTAATACACTTGCCATATTAATTCCTAAGTTTTAAAACTTCTTCTTTAAATATATTTCCTCTTTGCTCGTAGTCATCGAATAAATCAAAACTAGCACAAGCCGGAGAGAGTAAAACGAAGTCTCCATTTTCGCTATGATTTTTTGCGTATTCGACAGCATCTTTTGTGTTTTGGAATTGACTGATTGGAATATTAAAACTCCCAAAGGCCTCTTGAATTTTTTCAGGATGCTTGGATAAAACTATAATTTCTTTCACCTTCTCTTTCACCAAGTCATTTACGGAAGTATAATCATTGCCTTTATCTACCCCACCTACAATCCATAAAACATCTGCATAAATACCTTCTAGCGCAAAATAAGCCGAATCGACATTGGTCGCTTTGCTATCATTAATATAAGTGACACCATCGATTACATCCACCATCTCTAATCTATGCTCAATCGCATCAAACGACTCGACACCTTTAATGATATTCTCCTTACTCACCTCTATCGCTCTTGCTGCAAATACTGCCATCGCCGCATTAAACCGATTGTGAGTTCCCAACAAATTCAGCGTACACAGTTTACCATTTGGCTTTGCTAATATCTCATCTAGGTCTGCCAATGCTACAGAAAGTTTTTTTATTTCTGGAGAAACATGTTTAACCAAATCCATCGATTTTTTATCGCTAGCATTATAAATTAAAATATCTCCAGCTTTCTGATACTCGGTGATTTTAAACTTTGCTTCAGCATATTTATCAAAACTGTAATCATATCTATCCAAGTGATCGGGAGTAACATTCGTGATGACTGCAACCTTTGGTTGAAAGATCAACAAATCATCCAATTGAAAACTACTCACCTCGATTACTGCAAGATTAATTTCAGTATTGATGATAGCTCTGGAAAAGCTTGTACCAATATTTCCCGCAAGAATTGCTTTCAATCCTGCTGTTATTAAAATATGATGGATCAAGGAAGCTGTGGTTGTTTTCCCATTACTTCCTGTGACCGCAATTATTTGTCCCGAATAATATCTCGACGCAAAATCAATTTCAGATATAATCGGGATATCTTTTTCACGAATCATTTTTATGATTGGAGCTTTCTCAGGCACGCCTGGACTTTTCACAATCATATCTGCTTTCAACAATCTTTCCTCTGTGTGTCCACCTTCCTCAAAAGCAATTTCGTTTTCCTCTAATTCCTTTTTGTAGTCCTCTGCGATCATTCCAAAGTCACTTACAAAAACTTCCCAACCATTTTCTTTTGCCAACAAAGCCGCACCAACACCTGACTCAGCTCCTCCAATAACCCCAAGAATCTTTATCATCTATTACCTTACTTTTAAAGTTATGATAGCCAATATCGCAAGGAAGATGCAAACAATCCAAAATCTTGTGACTATTGTTACTTCATGCATTCCTTTCTTTTGATAGTGATGATGAAGTGGCGACATCAAGAAAATTCTCTTTCCTTCTCCCGTCTTCTTCTTGGTATATTTGAAATAACTCACCTGCAAAACCACAGATAGATTTTCTATTAAAAAGATTCCGCACAGAATCGGAATCAACAGTTCTTTTCTAAGGATGATGGCAATGACTGCAATGATAGATCCAATAGCCAAACTTCCTGTGTCCCCCATAAATACCTTTGCAGGAAATGCATTAAACCATAAGAACCCTATACAGGCTCCTAGGAAACATGCTGCAAAAACCAATACCTCCCCTGCTTCAGGAATAAATAATATCCCTAGATAATCTGCGGTAATGGCATTACCAGAAACATAGGCAAAAATTCCAACCGCTGCTCCGATGATGGCGGCACATCCAGTCAGCAATCCATCGAGCCCATCTGTCAAGTTGGAACCATTACTAACCGAAACAATAATAAGAATTATTAAGATTGTATATAATATGCCAGACCATAGCTTGCTTCCACCGGCCAATGAACTGTAATTAAATTCTCCTTTTTTTATGAATGGGACATTTGTCAAAAGTTCATCAACATAGGCAACTCTTTTTATCATTGGTTTGCCCGCGAGTGTTGGAACATCGATCATGGCTTCTCTTACGATATCGTAATTATTGTCCTTTGCATCCATGATTGGAACTCTAACTTGAATATCTTCGCTGAGCATCATCGTCACACCGATAAAAATCCCAAGCATCACTTGACCTATAATCTTGAAGCGGCCTTTGAGCCCACCTTTATCTTTTTTAAATACTTTGATATAGTCATCTGCAAATCCAATCAACGCCATCCATGCTGTTGTTACCAGTAGCATGATGATATAAATATTATCTAACTTATTGATGAGAAGTGATGGAATGAGTATTCCGCCGATAATGATTAGACCACCCATAGTAGGTGTGCCTTGTTTAACTTTTTGTCCTTTTAATCCAAGGTCTCTGACAGTTTCGCCAATTAATTTTCTCCGTAGACGGTTGATGATGGGATTCCCTAATAGTAAGACTAATCCCAAAGATAGGATGATAGCGAGTCCAGCCCTAAAGGATAAAAACTGAAAGAGTTCAGCTCCTGGGCTTTCATACTTTTGTTCGAGAAAATCAAAAATGTAGTAAAGCATCTGCTTAAATTAAAAAACAGTTTGCAGCGGGAGATCCAAATCTTTATCCGAATCTTTGACCCCGCTACAACTGTTAAAACCAACCTGAGAATGATAATAGAACCTATTCTTATAGCTCTTTAAATATTTCTTTAATTATTTCTTTGTCATCAAATGGCATCTTTACACCATTGATATCTTGATACTTTTCGTGTCCCTTTCCCGCAACAAGAATTACATCTTGTTCGCGAGCTAACATGCAGGCTGTTTTGATGGCTTCCTTTCTATTTGTAATTTTCAAGACCTTAGTCGAAAGTTCGCTGTTCAGCCCAGCCTCCATGTCGCTTATGATTTGTTCTGGATTTTCCGTCCTAGGATTATCCGATGTTAATATCACTCGATCACTTAATCGTGCTGCTGCTTTTGCCATTTTGGGTCGCTTGCTTTTATCTCTGTCACCTCCCGCTCCGACTACTGTGATTAATTTCTCACCTTTCCTCTTCATTTGATTTAATGTTTCTAGAACATTGATCAATGCGTCCGGTGTGTGAGCATAATCAACAAAGGCGTATCGGTTTCCAATCGCTATTCTTTCGAGTCTTCCATCTGCAGAATCTATCGCCGATAATTCAGGCATAAATTCTTCAAGCTCGAGACCTAAAGCTTCACTGCTTGCAACAACTGTTAGAAGATTATAAGCATTGTAGGCTCCAACTATTTTGAAGTAAGCTTCAATTTCGTTGATCTTCATGTGTAATCCTTGAAAGGACTGACTCATGATTTTACCTTTATAATCCGCCATGGTTCTCAAAGAATAAGTTTTCACTTCGGCTTGAGAATTATCAATCATCACTTTCCCATTTTTATCATCAACATTGATGATGGCAATTGCATTTTTTTTCAATCTGTCAAAAAACATTTTCTTCACCCTAATGTATTCTATCATATCCTTATGATAATCAAGGTGATCGTGGGAAATATTTGTGAATGCAGCCACATCAAATTCTATGGCATTTACTCTTCCTTGATCAAGTGCGTGTGAGCTGACTTCCATAAAGACATAATCACATTGTGCATCGACCATCTTCGCAAAAATTCCTTGCAACGTTAGGGCATCTGGCGTAGTTAGTTGAGTTGGGATAATCTCCTCATTGATTCTTATATCAATGGTAGAAATCAATCCCACATTCAAACCCAATTTTCTAAAAAGCTTGAAGAGAATAACCGATGATGTTGTTTTTCCATTGGTTCCAGTTACTCCCCATACTTTCAATTGGGTAGAAGGTTTTTCAAAAAAGTTGGCAGCGATGAAACCTAAATTATCACGAGTATTGTTGACCTGGATTAGATTTAGTTCTTCATATCTTGTGTCCGGTACATCTGAGCAAATTATCGATGATGCTCCTGCCTGGATTGCTTTGTCTATAAAAAGATGACCATCACTGGCTGTTCCTTTTATGGCGATAAAACAATCACCCTTTTGTACTTTTCTTGAGTCAATTTGTAGCTTCCCAATGGTTGCGTCTTCGCTTCCGTTGATCAATTTATAATTGACATCTTCTAATATTTCTTTTAATGTTTTCAATTTTTCAGCCTATCACTTTTGCTAAGCTATATTATCAATTAAGATATAATTCAATTTCCTGTCCCACATTCTGTGTTCCTGGTTTTATGGTCTGAGTTTTCACTCTCCCCAATCCCTTGGAACTCACTTTTATTCCGATGCTTTCAAGTATGTAGGTTGCATCTCTTAATCCCATTCCTCTCACATCTGGCACTTCGCTTTTCAGAATCTGTTTTTTCTCCATCAATACATCATCATCCGTTGGACTTAGTTGTACCCATTTAGAATTTGATCTTCGGTCATAATCAACATCCATGTAAGCCATCAACTCATCGTAGTCTACAGCATAACCACTTTGTTCTTGTGCGATCATAAACTCTTTCAATTCTTGCTGGCTTTCTGCTAGTTCGTTTTTAAAGAAGAAGCTATGTGATTTCTCAGCAACTTTACTAAAAACTGGACCAGCAACTTGCGCTCCATAAATACTTCCTTCCGGTTGATACATCACTACGATTAGTGAATACTTTGGATTTTCTGCTGGAAAGTATCCAGCAAAAGAAGCATTATATTTCTTTACTTCGTTTTTATCTCTTTCAACACCTATCTGATTATTATACTGAATCCTAGTTGTTCCAGTTTTTCCAGCGAAGGTAAACTCTTCCGATTTCAATCTGCGGGCAGTCCCGCTTTGAACAACTCCTTTGAGAAGTTCTTGTGCTTTTTCTATAGTTTCTTTCGAAGCAATATGCATGATCTCAGTTTTCGGGTGGAATTTGTGGATTACTTTTCCATCCCTAATTATTTGATCAACCAAATATGGCTTCATTCTTTTTCCATCATTTGCAACAGCATTATAAAATGCCAACACTTGCAGGGGAGTTAATTCCATTTCATATCCGTGCGCCATCCAAGGCACCGTTGTCTTCCAGAACTCATGTTTTGCTTTATGCGTATCTGGATGTTTTATCAATGGTATTTTCTCTCCTTCAATTTCTATATCTGTTTTTCTCGTTAAACCAAACTGCTCATAGTATTCACTAAATTTTGCTTTTCTCTCCCAGCTTGATCCGAAACAATCATCAGCAGCTGCTGCCATCGCAATGTTTGAAGAAGTCTTAAATCCTTCAGCCAATGTGATTTCCAGCTTGCCATGCATATCTGAATCATACATGTTTCTACCATAAAACTTTCGCTTTCCACCTCCTACATTCACCATCGTATTTAAAGTGATGCAAGAATCTTCCAACATTGCCATCATTGAGGCAAGCTTGAGAGTAGAGCCCGGTTCAGAACGATGGCCTATTGCATAGTTATATGCTTCGGAATACGTCCCGTCTTTTTCATTTTTCTCTAGGTTAGAAATAGCTTTTATAGCTCCGGTCTCTACTTCCATCAGTATTGCAGTTGCAGCTTTCGCATCTGCGGCAATTACACCTTTAAGTAATTCTGTATGGACAATATCCTGGAAGTGAATATCAAGGGTTGTTATAATATCGTCGCCTTTCTTAGCGTCAAATTCACCAGGATTCATTACAGGCACCCAAAGGTTAGGGGGAATACGCTTCATAAGTTGTTTTGTAGTTTTCCCTCTGAGAAATTTATCGAAAGAACCTTCTATTCCGATCTTCTCAGCGTTTTCCCTGTCCGTACCTATTGTTCGTGATGCAATCTCTCTGAATGGTTTTTCTCTTTTGCTTCTTCTTTCTATGATGAGACCGCCGCTAAATCGACCTTCTCTCCAAAGAGGAAATTTCTTGAGTTTTTCTAGTTCATCGAGTGGAACACCATTGGCAATAAAGTAGTAGGACATTCCCTTTTTACTTTTGCTTAAACCCGCAATTCTGCCAGCAATCAATTCAGACTTCCATTCGGAAGCTGGCTTACTATAAGGCCAAAGTTTATTAAGACTGATAGCAAGTGAATCGATATTTTTGTCAAAAAGTGCGTCTGTTGGTTTAACGAGATCCATTCTTATGTCAAAGAAGGGCAATGAAGTGGCAAGAATATTACCATTGGCGTCGTATATGTCTCCTCTATCTACTTTCGTCTCCTTCCACTTGACATAAACATCACCTTTTGATCTCCATTTATCACCTTCAATCGTGGTAATCTTTATTACCCGAAAGAGAATTGCTATTGCGAACAAAATGAACACACACATTACGAAATACACCCGAACTAGTAGTTCATTTTTATTGTCCATCACACTATTCTCTGCTACCTCATGAATTGTCCTGTTTAATTACTACAGGAACATCATCATTCGATTTTAAATCTTTCTTTATTAATTCCTTTTCCAATTGAGATTCTGTGCTTTCATACATTATCTCAGATTTTATTTGTTGATACTGGTTCTTTGCATCACTTACCTCCTTCCTCAATTCCTGTATCTTTCTCATTTTCCCTTCTGCCTTGTGTGCATTATATATGTACACAATTCCTAGTACTGAGAGAAACAAAACAAAACCCATGTTTTTAAATATCCAGTTTGTTAAGTCTTTTCTCATTTTATAATTTTCTAGCGGCTCTTAGTTTAGCACTTTTTGCTCTACTGTTTCTTCTTTGTTCTTCATCATCTGCCACCACTACTTGTTTTGTAATTATTTTAAATGGCCTATCAATATTTCCAAAATCATCTTGAATCATTTCACCTTTTGCATTTCCATGCTTCATATAATTCTTGACAATTCGATCTTCAATTGAGTGATAGGATATTACTACCATTCTTCCGCCTTTCGGCAAATATTTTTTTGATGCTTCGAGCAAATCTTTAAGTGCTCCCATTTCATCATTTATCTCAATTCGAATCGCCTGATAAACCTGTGCAAAATATTTTGCCGCTTGCCCCATTCGAATTTTGTCCAGCAAAGAATTAAATCTATTGCTTGTCCAAATTGCTTTCGAACGATTGTTCACAATTTCTTTTGCTAATGTTTTTGAGTTTCTCACTTCGCCATATTTACTGAAGACATCAATTAGTTCTTCTTCAGGATATGTTTGAAGCAAATCATTTGCGGTTAAACTCATTTCTTGATTCATCCTCATATCGAGCATCGCATCAAATCGATACGAAAATCCTCTATCTTCAGAATCAAACTGAAAGCTTGAAACGCCCAGGTCGGCTAAAATTCCATCGATCTTATCGATTTTATAATACTTGAGATAATTCTCTAGATATCTAAAATTCGAATCAATAAAGATCAATCGGCTATCTTCAATTAAATTTTGGGTTGCATCTTGATCTTGGTCAAATACCAAGAGTTTTGAATTAGGTCCCAACCGATTTAATATCTCTCTACTATGTCCTCCTGCTCCAAAAGTAGCGTCGACATAGATACCGTCACCATCAATGTTGAGTAGATCAATTGATTCATTCAACAGTACTGGTATGTGGTATTCACTCATCTCTTTTAACTTCATCTTCGTCTGAGAAAATCCTATCTGCTATATCAGCAAATTCGATTGGCTCTTCGGAAATTATGGCCTCGTATCGGTTTTTGGCCCATATTTCAACTTGTTTTTGATAGGCAAAAAGGACAACTTCTTTTTCCAGACCTGCAAACTGCATAAGTCCTTTTGGGATCAGTATTCTTTCTGAACTATCTGAGACGACCTTTGTCGCACCTCTATAAAAGTACCTAAGTACCTCTCTATCTTTAGTCTTGTAAATGTTGAGTTTCTGGTCAATCTCTTTCGTCTTTTTCAACCACTCTGATTCCGGATACAACATTAAGTGAGTTTCAAACCCTCTATTTATCGTAAAATTCAAGGACATGTCGCCCAACTGTTTGAGCAACCCGGACGGTAGCTTCAATCTACCTTTTGCATCTATTTTGCAATCATATTCTCCGGCTAGTTGATACATAGTATCGTTCCTTTCTAACGATGACTCAAATGTAGCACACTAATCCAAACTTTCCCACTTTCTCCCACATATTTACAAAAAACATATTAAAAAAAATTAAATATCTAATTTTTCGTAAGTTCTGCGCTTACATCCACTAATCAATTTGCGGTACTACAATTGATCTATACACCAGTAGATAGGATAACTATTTGTATTCAAACTAATTACAAATATAAAATATATTTAATATGAAATCGAGCCCCTACCGTTTCTAACATCTCTATTAACAAAGAGAATTATATATATACATAACAACATTGTATAATATGTGAATACATATATTAATATTTTAATATGAAGGCGGTAAACATTGCAGGGTTTTAAGAAACATAAGCTATTAATGAGGGGATGGTGGGAAAAATATGTGTGGAATAAGGATTTTGAATCGCGGACCTGCAAGCCATAGTCAGATTTATCTAACGTAGGAGTGTTGTAAGATTGTGCATTGAGTCCCGAGATGACAACATATATAGTAATGAGTTCCTTGGAATACATAGTTATATACATACACAATAGTCGAAAACAGATGGGCTTCAAAAGAAACCAATCAATTTCAGTTTTCTTCTTTGTAATAATGATCATCATGGTTTCTGCTAAAGATTGGCGAGTACAAGAACCATTCTACCATATATATTATATACTAACTCAAGGAAATCAGCGTGTTAACGATAAAGATGAACTTGATAAGCTTTTAGCTTCCTTCAAACTTATAGAATACAAAGATCTTATTGAAGAATATAAATCCTACACCAAGACTGAAAGCGCGAATTATAAAAACTTATTAAAAAACAAAAGCTATTATGGCATCCGTAGAAAAGACATTTTTAAAAATATTGTGGGACCAATAAAAGTGAGAGAGTTGGTGAGCAAGGATAAATACTACAGGGCCAGCATCAAAGATGGAAGCAAAGAATATATGTGGCTTATATCCAAAGAGCTTCTGCTCAAGCTATTTAACCTTAGAAAAGCTTTGGAACAAGATGGCTACAATCCCAATGCCATGACAATCACAAATGGGCACAAACATCCGAAATAGGCTTAAGAATTCCAGACTCCAGACTTCCAGACTTTTAGAACCGAGAACCGAGAGCCGAGAGCCGAGAACCGAGAACCGAGAGCCGAGAGCCGAGTACTGAGAACCGAGAACCGAGAACCGAGAACCGAGAACCGAGAACCGAGAGCCGAGAGCCGAGAGCCGAGAACTGAGAACCGAGAACCGAGAACCGAGAACCGAGATTACGTTTTTTGATAAAAAACTATACTGAATAATAAGGTGTAGTTTCAAGATTAGGGGATTATAAATGCATAACAAATATAATGACTGTCCAACTGGACATACCTCTTGTATACTAAAATTTAGTCTTCAGCGAGAACAGCTAAACGAGCCTGCCCGCCGAAGTTTCATCAGAAACGTAGGTTGGTCTCAAGTATGCTATACTCAATTGATTGCATAAAAAAAACCCACTCACGTTTGAGCAGGTTTATTTTTTTGAATAATTTTCAACACCCTTTGATAATAAGACATAAAAAGTGAACCTCACCCCTACTTGAAGTTGAAGAAAAGTACTAGATAAAAATTTTTATATCTGTTAGTGATTGGAAATGAGGAATTTGCGAGAAAAAAATAAGTAAGTTTATTGCATCTGTTGATGGTAATTCCTCATGGCTAGACTTATTGTATTAATTACAATGTAGGAGCCAATCAATATTTCTGTAAGAGGCATTTTACAACTATTATAACCTATTAGCTACTTCAAATTCTGTTTAGCATAAAAAAAGCCGCTTCAATTATGAAGCGACTATTGATGAAGTCTTTATCTCATCCTTTAAATTTTATGTTATTGCTTGAATATAATCTTGGATTGGACTAATTGACCTATTTCTGTTTTTAGCTTAATTATATAAGTTCCAGCAATCAAAGTTTCTAAATCTAGGTGATAAGATTCTGTCTTGGCTAATTTCTCACTTTTTATAAGTATGCCAAGATTAGAATAAATTTCCAAAACACCAGTAAACATATCTTTAAACTCCACTACAACACGATCAGTAGCAGGGTTAGGATAGATTGCAAAAAAATCAGATTTAAAGCCTTCTACGATATTGGAATTACTAGTTGTAAGATCATTTAAATTTATACTGACATAATAAGAGAAGCCACTCCGCCATTGAGCGTTTTCAATATATTCATTGGTTGAATAAATTGGAAGCAAAAATGCATCGTCGATTAATTTAATTGGAGTATTTATGCTTCGCAAGTCAAAGCTTCCTACGCGTTCTTGATCAATTGAACCAATCTTTACAGGTGCCTCATCTAACGCTAAATCATATTTAAAAATGGCAAAGCCTGTTAGTTCAGGTAATGAGTAATTTACAAAAAAGTACAAAATATTATCTTGAAAATGAAAAGGTCTTATATCATCATAATACAATTCATCATTTCCAAAATCTCTAATATTATATAAGAGCTCCCCATCAAAATTAAACCCAGCTATCCAAGAATGAGTCTCCAAGTTTGACAAACTTTGATCTTGCTCTTCTGATAATTGCGTTAAAACCAATGTACCTCCAAGCGTATCTATCTTGAAGTCAAGAAATATGTTTTCTCGTTGGTAAAATAAATCAGTAATATCTGTAGAACTTTTTTGAGTTACTTGATCATAAGCATTTACAGTATAAATATCCAAGGAGGCCTTTTCTGGAGACAAGGACACTTCAGGAAGTGCTTTAGCATAATTAATAACTGCTAAAGTTGTATCGTTTAATATTTTAGTACCAATTGGAGAAGTTAACTGTAATAAAGATGTGTTTATCTCTGTATCGTAAACAATTTTAGTGTACGCTGAAGAATCAATAGAGAAGCTTTCATCAATTCGAAAAAGATTTACTACATTTTTGCAAAATTATCTTCAATTATATTCCCCTTTGAAATATGAATATAATTACCACTTTTATCGCGAATTAAATCACCCGAAATAGCAGAAATAAAATTATACCTAAAGCCAGGATCCATATTTTCATTCACCCCAACAATCGTATCTAAAACAACTAATTCCTCTTGGTCAATATTAAATTTAATGGGTTTCCCAAAGAAAGAAAACACTGGAAAAGTATATGGATCTGAAGGCACATAATTATAAATAGATCTGTATCCTAATAAAATTAATTCAGAATTTTCATTCAGTATAAAATTTGATCCAAACCCGAATATGTAATAATACCTTGACTCAGTGTAACTATCAAAATTTAAGGAATTCAACAGGTCTCCCGTTTGGACATCTAACTTGTACAAATCAAATCCATCAAAATCACCATAATGATTTATGCTTTGATTAAAAATATATACATAGTCTTTGTTTGACTTCAATGCCCTAGTAACCCCACTTGAATATTTTGTAACATTTGTTGATTCGAAATCTCCAATGAAATTTGGATCCTCTGCTAAGTGCACCCAATTTACATCCAAACCGGTAAAATTTAAGCTTGGAGGAACAATTGTGTCTTGCCCAAAAGAAAATTGAGTTATAAAAACAAAGGCTATAAAGAAGTATTCTTTCATTAGAATCCTGTTAAGTCCTCACAGTTTCCTGCACAATCAGTTGAAGAGAAAATGGGATTTTCATCCATGCACTGAATCGAATTATTTTCAGATAGTTCTTTCGGACGATTCCAGCTAACAGCTCCAACTTGATCCCAACCACCATTTGTGTATGCCTCATAAGCAGTTGTTCATTTACAACACTCCTCACCACATGAAAATTTATTTTGCATAATTGCCAACAAATTACCTTCGGTTTAAATTCTTTCATAACATATCTGATTACAACATAAAAGAGAATAACTTACAATTATCTGAGGAATTACTAAAGTGAAATTACCCAACAAATCTTCGTTGATTTTTCTCAAAATCACATAATGTACTTGCACAGTAAACTCATCTAAGCTACCGTTTGATTAAGCATCTATCAATGCTAGTGCAAAATAATCACAACTTACATCAGGATTTAAGTTGTTTTTAAAAGTTAAAAAATGAATGATTGAGTACAAGTAGGATATTGTAATATACATTTTTTTAAATCTAAGAGAGGTATATATTCAATTGTATAAACTGTTAAGAACAGAACTAACCAGAAAACTATTAACAACAAACCAAAAAAGCCATCCCAACAACGGAACGGCTTATAATGACTTAATTTTCTTTTCTAATTAAAATCTATAACCGGCAGCAAGGGATAAACCCAGGTTATCAATGTATGTTCTAGTATTATCATTATTAACATCTAACTTCTTAATGGAGTTTAAGGATCTACTTGACCCAAGTTTAAGTGCAGAGAAAAAACGGTCTCCTAGATTGTATTCAAGACGCAAACCGAGAGATGTTGTAAATGAAAGTCGATTTAGCTTAGTCATTGAGTAGTCATCTACATGGTTGCTCATCATCATTTTATTCTCATAATAAAAATCCGAATCAATTGATTGACAGAAATGGACCAGAAAATTTACATTTAGGCCAGCCTCCGCAAAGACCATAAATTGTTCGCTTGAAAATAGATTAAATCTTGACTTAGCACCAACTGAAACAAAATCAAAGATCAATTTTATATCTGCCGCGTGATCCATCATGGTTTCATCTTCCATTTCTTCTGCAAATAGTAAATCTTGGTTGTTTATATATGCTCCTGTTGGAGTTTGAAGCTGCGAGAATAATTGATACTCTAAATCACCATTTAAATCCATCATCAAATTTTCCTCTTCAAAAATGAATTCACTTTCATAATGACTCTTATTCATAACATGTCTGTAAGAAGCAGTATAATTAATTGACCACTTCCTACTTATATCCTGTATTAAACCCAATCCAAATTCATAGCCCAAGTATGATTCATCATAACCTGTTAAAGAGAAACTAGCTGGCTCCATTCCTGACATTCTTATTGTATTCAAATTAAGGTCGAAAAACGCATAAGCCGCTAAAGCTTTTGCATTGGATGCTTCAGGAACGAACATTTCAACGTTAAGTCCAGAAAGTTTTATTTCGCTCCTTTCATCAAAATTTATTTTCTGCAGGCTTTCCAATCTTGCTAATGCATCCATTCTTTTTATACTATCTTCTGGAGAAACAACGATTGGTGCTACATCATTCACCATAGATTTGAATGATTGTCCCCTAGTAGTATTTGCAAATATGTCATTATTTGTATTGGAGGTATTTACGGAAGTGGTAGAACTCTTATTATTAAAAACACTTCTCCCCTTGGCAAAAATGTTACTTCTATTCCGCGCAACTCCACTTGCAATATTCGTATTTGCAACTTTAACCTGAGTATTGTTATTGAGAGCTTTGTTAATTATCTAATTATTTTCAAGTGTAAGCGACTCTTCATTTCTAATCAAACTTGATCCTTCATCTATATCAAATGTGGTCTTTGTATTTTTTTCTATAACTCCTGAGACGACATTGCTCTTACTCACTTGAGCACTTATATCATTCATCTCTGATTTCAAATCATTCACTTGGCCAGTATTCCATATACCCAATACTACAACAGGAATGAATAGCAGAAATAAATAAGGCCACCAGATTACTCGCTTTTTCTCAACTTTTTCTTTAGGCTCGATATTGTTCAAAGCAGATAAGAAAGCATCATCCGTCGGATTTTTCCAAGATCCGTTTTCAATAATCCCATCATTTAATTTAGATTGAAATAATTTGTCCAGCTCTGTATACTTATTATTACCCATTATCCTATTATAATACTTCCTCTAGTTGGTGTTGAAGTAATTTTCTTCCTTTTGAAAGTTGAGACTTTGATATTCTATCGAAACATTTAATATTTCCGAAATCTCAGCGTGTGTATATCCTTCCATTACATAAAGGTTAAAAACTGCTCGATAACCATTAGGTAATGCTTGGATTAATTTTGTTAAATTTTCTGGTGAAATGATACTTGAATCTTCTGCTACTTGCTCAACCACATGTCTTTCATCTTCAAGATCAGATGTCTGGTGATTTTACTTTTTCTTTCTCAAAAACATCAAATTATCATTGACTACAATCTTAGCAGACCAGGATTTAAAATTACCTCGATCTTGATCAAACTCATTCAATTTTGAAAATATTTTTATCAATGCATTCTGCAGACAATCATCAGCATCAAAATTATTGCGATTATAACGCAGACAGATAGTATACCAGTAGGATTTAAACATACTACATATCTCCATCTGCGCATTGAAATCGCGCTTTATAGCCTTCGATATTAATTCTTTGATTTGCATAAATAAATGAAATATCAATCCTTTTATCAAAGTGTTTATCCAAGATAAGCTTGTGGGTTGCCTCAATTTGTAAAAAAACTATAAATTGTTCAGGCTAGGACTAAGATTTAGGGCTGTACTCACGCATTCTCATCTTCAGTACACCGATTACGGCCTCTTTGAAAATACTTGTATCCATTTTTGAGGTACCTAGCTCCCTGTCGATAAAAGTGATTGGATATTCTTTTATTGTAAAGCCAAGTCTGGTCGTGTAATATTTCATTTCGATTTGAAATGCATAACCAATGAATTTTATCGCATCAAGATCCATGGTTTCTAATACCTCTCGCTTGTAACAGACGAATCCAGCAGTAGGATCCTTGACCCTCATTCCAGTGACCAACCTGACATAGATAGAGGCTCCATACGATAACATGAGCCGATAGGTCGACCAGTTGCTGATATCTCCGCCTTTTACATATCGGCTTCCAACTACGACTCCAGTCTCTTCTTCCTGACAAAGATTGAGCATAGGTTTCAAAGCTGAGACAGGGTGGCTAAAATCGGCATCCATCTCAAACATATAATCATAATTATGTTTGAGACCATATTTGAAACCTGCAATATAGGCTGTACCCAATCCAAGTTTTCCAGATCTTTCGATCAAATGAATTCTATCCTTATATTCTGACTGAAGTTTCTTAACCTCAAGGGCTGTTCCATCGGGAGAACCATCATCTACGACCAATATTTCAAAAGAATCATCTTCTTTTAAAATAGCTTGTACAATCAATCGAATGTTTTCGATTTCATTGTAAGTCGGTACAATGATTAAATTCTTACTCACTAATAAGTTTGGTCTAAAGATAATTATTTAAATAGCCCATATCTGCAATTAAACGACAAAGCACAGGAACTATTCTTCAATTGATCGGAGAACTGCATGAATGACATCAGCTTCTGTGGGTTTGCTAAAGTAATCTCCATCCGAACCAAATGGTGGTCTGTGTTCAGAAGCCGTTATAGTTGTCGGAGAAGCATCCAACTTAAAGAATGCCGATTGGTTTTCTAAAACTTCCTGCAACATATATGCAGTTGCAGCTCCAGGCAAGTCTTCATCCATGAATATCACTCTTCCTGTCTTTGCAATTGATCTTCCTATTATATGATTCGTATCAAAAGGCAACAAGGTTCTCACATCTATCAACTCAACACTCATGTCGTAATCTTCCAATATCTTGCATGCTTTTTCAGCAATTCTCACACAGGCTCCGTAGGTGACCAAGGTTACATCTTCACCTTCCAAGATGACCTCGGGTATTCCTAATGGAATTTTAAATTCAAGAATATTATCTGGCAATCGTTCTTTCAATCTATATCCGTTGAGGACTTCAATCACCAATCCTGGATCGTTCCCTGCTAAAAGCGTATTATAAAAACCTACTGCTTGTGTCATATTTCGTGGAACACAAATATGCATACCTCTCAATGAGTTGATCAACATACCCAAATGCGAACCAGAATGCCATATCCCTTCTAGTCTATGCCCACGAGTCCTGATAATTGCTGGCGCCTTCTGGATTCCATCTGACCTGTATCGCAAGGTTGCCAAATCATCAGTCAATGGAGAAATTGCATACATGATATAATCCAGGTATTGAATTTCTGCAATGGGCCGCAGTCCTCTCATTGCCATTCCAATAGCTTGACCAACAATACTCCACTCTCTTATCCCTGTATCAAAAATTCTATTCTCCCCATATTTTTCCTGAATTCCGGCAAAGCCTTGATTCACATCTCCGATCTTTCCAACATCTTCACCAAAGGCAATAACTTCTGGTCTTGTCTCAAATAACTTATCAAAAAAGTGGTTTAAAACTTCAAAGCCATTCATTGAACTCCCCTTGGAATAAATGGGTGCAACCTCAGACTTAATTGCTTCGTCATTTGGAGAATATAAGCTAGAATGATAATCAATCTTTGTTCTTTCCTTTGCTGTTGTAATCATATTTTGAAGATCAGCTGGAACCTCGATGCCCATCATAGAGATATGGACTTTCAACAATTCCGCAGCTTCTATGATTTCACCATAGCTCGGCAACTTTACCGAACTAAGTTCATTAACTATTTTTGTTCCAGCATCATTCATTGGAATATTTTGAACGGCAGCTAATAGTTCAATTTTAATTTTTGGAAGTTCAAAAGTAAAGTTTTCCCATGCACGCTGCTTTGCTTCTTTGACCAATAATTTTGCATCTTGTCTTAGCTGTTCGATCGTATCCTCTGTGACCATTTTTTTATCTAGAATCCATTTGACAAATTGCTCATTACAATCCAGGTCCTTTTCCCATTGCAGACGTTCGGCATTTTTATATCTCTCATGCGAGCCTGAAGTCGAATGACCTTGTGGTTGTGTCAACTGTTCTATATGAATCAAAACCGGTGTATGAGTGTCACGCGATCTTTGGATGGCGCGGTCATACACATTTATCAAAGAAGGATAATCCCATCCTTTGACATTAAATATATGGATCCCCTGATTTTTAACTTTCTTTTTTGCAAATCCTTTCAATGCCTTAGAAATTGATTGCTTAACTGTTTGGTACTTTGAAGGAACAGAAATGCCATAACCATCATCCCAAACACTCACCGCAAGTGGAGCATTGGAAACAGCTGCTGCATTGATCGTCTCCCAAAAGATCCCTTCCGAGGTACTAGCATCACCTATAGTCACAAAGCAAACTTCCTTACCATCTTCACTTAGCTTCTTAAACTTTTCGGGTAAATCTAAATTCTTATAGATCTGAGAGGCATGAGCTAAACCAAGACCTCTTGCCATTTGTCCAGCGGTTGGAGAAATATCACTACTTATATTATATCGTTGACTTAAATCTAGCCAATCGTCATTTGAATCAATATATGGTGTTGCAAAGTGAGAATTCATCTGACGGCCTCCAGAAAAGGGATCATTTTGCGTATCTGCGTATAATTGGGCAAAAAAGTTCTCTAAAGAGCTCAATCCAAGGGCAAATGCAAAGGTTTGATCTCTATAATACCCAGCTCTGTGATCTCCTTTTTGAAAAAATCTAGCCATCGCAACTTGGGGTAATTCTTTGCCTCCACCGAATATTCCAAACTTAGCTTTGCCGGTAAGGACTTCCCTTCGACCCATGAGGCTTGCTTCTCTAGACACGACACAAATCCATAAGTCTTGCAGGACTTGCCTTATAAACGCCTCATTCTCAGTATTTTGACTCCAATCGGGGTGGAGTTCGTAGTTGGGTACTCTTATCATCAAATTTTTTGAAATCAGCACAATATTAAGACTTTGGAAGCGAATTTTAGCAGATATTCGTTGGTATTATATAGCTCTTTTAAGAATGCATGTCTTCTTTGAGTGAAAAATTGGAGTACTATTTGCAAATCATTAACTATACTTTAAAAGAAACATCGTGTCTGATAAGTAAATATCTCTTATCTTTGGGATGTAATAATTAAACAAAAGAAATGAAAAATATTTTATTCACATTAACGCTTTTAGCCACTATAGTAAGCGTTGGGTTTTCTCAAAATCCTATTAAAGATGTAGCTCCAGCAATGGAAACACCTTCAGAAATGAACAGTGAAGGTCCGGTTATGGATTTGGAATCTATGGTTGTTGATTACGGAACAATTCAGCAAAATTCTGAGCCGTTAAGAACTGTAGGATTTACAAACACTGGTACAGAGCCATTGGTAATTTCTAACGCAAGAGGATCTTGTGGATGTACTGTTCCAACTTGGCCAAAAGAACCAATCATGCCAGGAGAATCTGCTGACATTGAGGTTAGATATGCAACAAACAGAGTTGGACCATTTACAAAGAAAATCACATTGACAACCAACGAAGGTGGAGAACCTAAAGTTATTAAGGTAACTGGTACTGTACTTAAAGAAGAAAAAGAAGAAAGCGTTCCTGCAGGTGAGCCAAGTATGCTTAACCCAGGTGGAGGAAAATAATCCTCGCTTATAAAGAAATATAAAAGCCTTTGGATTTATTCAAAGGCTTTTTTTATTGACTACATCTGACAAGCTGAAAACTTTATTCCTTAATATCATCCGCGCCTTGATTGGCTTTACAGGACTGCTATCCCCCAAGCTAGCAGCCAAGACTGCTTACTATTTTTTTGCTCGACCCAAGAGAAGAAAAAATAGATCGTGGATGCAAGAGTTTTTAGACACTTCCGTAAATGACTATTTTGAAGTAGACAAGCATAGCATAAAATCATACGTCTGGCCAGGAAAAAGAAAAGGTATTTTGTTCTTACATGGCTGGAGAAGCAATGCTGCAAGGTGGAAATATTTAATTAGTGGTTTAAAAGATCTCAATGTAGATTTAATTTCAGTTGATGCTCCTGGACATGGCGCAAGCAATCATCCAGAATTCAATCCACCCAATTACGCAAGAGTCATCCAGCCACTTATAGAAAAGTATCAACCCAAAATCATCGTTGGACATTCTGTCGGTGCCTATACTGCCCTACTCCATTATGAAATGTACAAACCAAAAGGCATCAAATATGTATTGTTGGCTCCCACCTACGATATGATGCTTCCAATTAATAAGATGTTTGAAATTCTCAAGTTATCAAAACGAACCCAAAAAGCCTACATAGATTTTGTAGAAAAAGGAGCACAAAGAAGTTTAGCAGATCTTAGGGCCGATAATTTTGTTTCAGCTTCTGGACCAGAAGGAATCCTGGTGCACGATGTCAATGACAAGATACTCCCGTATGAGGATTCCTTGAAAATTATGGAGAAAGCCACGGCTTTGAAATTTCACAGGATAGAGTCCAATGGGCATCGGATGCAGAATGATGATGTCTTGGACTTGATAAAGGAGTACATAACCGGGTATTTTTCTGCTTGATTTTTCTACCGTGGAAGGTCTCTGACTTCTCCACATTCTGAAAATTTCTTTATGCCAAGAAGCCTACCGGAGGCAGACAGGTCGGGAGACCAATGTCGTTTAGTTAAGCTAAAATTTCTTATAATTATGAGATTTCCTTTCTTAGATTATCCTCAGAAATTAATTTCAAACATTTTTTTTCAGCGGGTATTTAAGTAATGTAATATCAAATACATTATTCGGCTGGCCAACTTCCGCTCCTGACGCAGGAAGGAGATGAATGATTGATTTTTGCGAACGCAAAATGAATGTCTGGTAGACATTCAAATGAATGAACCCTAAGGGGCATAGACCTTTAATCTCAATCTTTGATTGTCATTAAAATCAGGCTTGCCCGCCAGAAAGTGGTTTACAACTTGTAGGAGGGGAGGCATTACTAAAGAAATCATTAGATTATTCTTTAACTAAACGACATTGGGTCGAGAGACTTTTGGCGAAGCAATACGGTGGAAGATCTCCAGACCTCTCCACATTCCAAAACACTTTCCAAAACACTTCTTTATGAATTAAAAAACTTAGCCACCGCCTTGGCAACATTCTGTCCATCCATTGCTGCTGACAAGATTCCTCCGGCATAGCCAGCGCCTTCTCCACAAGGGAAAAGCCCTTTCAATTCTTCGTGCATCAAATTTTCTCGATCTCGAGGAATTTTTATTGGCGAACTTGTACGACTTTCGGTTGCAACAACTATCGCTTCGTTTGTCAAATATGATTTCATTTTTTTTCCAAACAAGGTTAATCCTTCCCTTAGTCTTTCGTGAATCCATTCAGGAAATACCTCACTAATTTGTGCAGAATAAACACCTGGGATGTAGGATGTCTTTGGCAGGTCAACAGAAACTTTTCCATTTATAAAATCCAGTAATCTTTGAGCGGGAGCTTTTTGCGACCCATCTCCTATTTCAAATACTTTTTGCTCTATAGATTTTTGCAAATCAACCCCTGCAAAAGTTCCTGTGTATCCATTTGCCGAAAGGTCTTCAAGTGAAATTTCTGTGACAACTCCTGAGTTGGCATATGGGCTGTCTCGCTTTGACAAACTCATGCCATTGACGACAATCTCTCCTGGAGCCGTTGCTGCGGGTACAATCAAGCCGCCGGGACACATACAAAATGAAAAGACACCTTTACCTTCAACTTGGCCAACCAATTTGTAAGCGGCAGCAGGTAAAAATTCACTTCTAGGGTTTTGATTGTATTGTGCTTCGTCTATCAATGATTGAGGATGCTCTACCCTTACTCCAATTGCAAATGGCTTGGCTTCAATCTTAATTTTCTTATCATCCAAGAGTTGATAAATATCTCTAGCAGAATGACCTGTCGCAAGGATTGTTGCTTTTGCACGAAACTCTTTCCCATCATAATTGACGGCTCCATTTAGTGATCCACCTTCAATTATTAAATCTGTTATCCAACAGTTAAAAATCACCTTTCCACCATTCGATTCGATGGTTTCTCGGATATTAGTTACAATTCCTGGCAATTTATTACTTCCAATATGTGGATGAGCTTCTACCAATATATCCCGGTGTGCACCATGAGCTACTAATAATTCTAATACATTTTGAATCTTACCACGCTTATGAGATCTTGTGTATAATTTTCCATCAGAATATGTTCCTGCCCCACCTTCTCCAAAACAGTAATTGGAATGCGGATTGACCTTGTCATCTTGTTGAATTGATTTGAGATCGCGTCTTCTGGCTCTCACATCTTTACCTCGATCCAGCACAATAGGACAAAGTCCCAATCGGAGACATTCCAATGCAGCGAAATATCCTGCTGGACCTGCTCCAATTATTAGAACCTCTTTTTCCTTATTGTGCGCTGGATAATTACTTATTAGATTAGAAAAATCTTCAGGTCTGATTTCTTTGTTGGAAACTTCAATTCTCAACAAGTAATAGACAATCTTCTGTCTTGCGTCAATGGAACGTTTTATAATTCTGTAGAAGAATTTACGAGCTAAATTTTTTTTCTTTTGCTGAATCTTTTGCCTAATAAAATTGTCATCCTCGATTTTATCAAATGGCAATCTAATCTCAACTATATCTTTTTTTCCAATCACTTAATCTACTTAATTTTATTCATCTGTAAATATTAGTATAACTTTGCATATATATTAATTTAGAAATGCAAACATTATTTACACAAAATCCACTTTTATTACTGTTCACCGTAGCTGCTATAGGCTATTTCGTTGGAACTTTAAAGTTTAAAGGTAATAGCCTTGGGGTTTCTGCGGTATTGTTTGTAGGTCTTGTATTTGGGGCAATATACGAAGATCTCAAAGCTCCTGACATTCTCTTTCAACTTGGATTGGTATTCTTTGTCTATTCTATTGGGTTAAACTCAGGTGCAGCATTTTTTAAGTCGATAAGAAGAAATGGAACTCGAGATGTCACATTCGTATTAATCATGTTGACTGCCTCAGCTGTGATAATCTATGCTTTGGCTTATGGTTTAAGCTATTCTGCGGCTGAAGTTGTAGGTATTTACTCAGGAAGTACAACGAATACAACAGCCTTAGCTGGTGTCATAGAATTAATCAATACTAGATTTGAAGATGCTAGAATGGTCAACATGACGGAGGCAAGTGTTGTTGCTTATTCTTACACCTATCCAATGGGTGTTATCGGTAGCATGATCGCCATCATTTTAATGGAGAAAATTTTTAAGATTGACTATAAAAAGGAAAAGAAGTCATTAAAAAATAAATACCCAACAGATGAAGACCTAAGGTCGTTAACAATCAGAGTTACAAATAAAGAAACTCAGGACTTACAACTTAGAGATCTCAGTGCAAAGTTTGGCTGGGATGTAATATTTGGTAGATACATGGACAACAACTTTGTCGTCAAATTGCCTACTTGGGATACAAGATTGAAACTCGGCGAACAGATAATGGTAACTGGAACACAAGAAGAGATTGATAAAGTGGCCGATTATATTGGCGAAAAAATGGAGTTTGACATCTCCTATGATAGAAAGAAGTATGATGTCAGAAGAATTTTCGTTTCCAACCCTAACGTGGTAGGAAGAACAATATCCAGCTTAAATCTTCACCAAAAATTTGATACCGTTGTTACTAGGATACGACGAGGTGATTCAGACATGTTGGCCAAGCCAAATACTGTTTTAGAATTGGGAGATAGAATTCGTTTTGTGGCTCGCCGAAAAGATATGACACCACTTTCTAACTATTTCGGAGATTCATATTATAATTCTAGTAAAGTAAATTTGTTCACTTTTGGATTGGGTATTGCCATTGGATTAGCATTAGGAATGATTGAGATTACCCTTCCGGGAAATATTCAATTTAAATTAGGTAATGCAGGTGGGCCATTAATCGTAGGATTGATTTTAGGAGCGCTTTACAGAACAGGACCAATTGTTTGGGTGCTACCCTACAGTGTCAATGTGACCTTACGGCAAATAGGGCTTATTTTATTATTAGCTGTTATTGGGATCAAATCTGGAACTTCCTTTGTCACCAGTTTTAATTTAGAAGTTGGGTTAAAATTGTTTGCGGGAGGATGTATCGTGAGTTTAGCAACGGCAATTTTTGCTTTGTTTTTAGGCTATAAAATTTTCAAGATTCCATTTAGTGTTCTGACTGGATTTGTTTCCAATCAACCAGCAATTTTAGATTTTGCCTTGGAGAGATCGAAAAACAATCTTCCTATGATTGGATACACCATTGTATTTCCTATTGCTGCAGTTTTAAAAATTGTGTATGCTCAAGTATTGTTTCTTCTCCTTTTATAAGGCTACACTTTTATAAATTTGATCTCTTATAAAGCCGCTCTTATTCTTACCAATTTTTCTAGAAGCTCTTCAATTTTGGAAAGCTCCAACATGTTTGCCCCATCAGATTTTGCAATAGATGGATTGGGGTGTGTTTCTATAAACAAGCCATCAGCTCCAGTAGCAATAGAAGCTTTTGCAATAGTCTCTATCATTTCTGGATGACCACCAGTCACACCTTTTGTCTGATTCGGTTTTTGCAGTGAGTGCGTACAATCCACTACAACAGGATGTCCTATTTGTTTCATCGCAGGAATAGACCGAAAATCTACTATCAAATCTTGATAGCCAAACATGGTTCCTCTTTCTGTAAGCATGATATTTTCATTGCCACTTCCTACGACTTTCTGAGCAGCAAAGCTCATTGTCGTTGGACTCATAAATTGTCCCTTCTTAATATTGACAATTTTTCCAGTCTTTGCAGCTGCAACCAAAAGGTCCGTTTGTCGTGCTAGAAAAGCTGGAATTTGTAAAATGTCAACCACTTCAGCTGCCATTGTTGCTTCAGCTTCTGCATGTATATCTGTTGTGACCATCAGGTCAAATTCAGCCTTGGCTTTAGCAATAATTTTGAGTGCCTTTTCATCTCCAATACCAGTGAAACTTGTAAGGCTACTTCTATTGGCCTTCCTATAGGATGCTTTGAATACATATGGAATATTCAATCGCTCTGTGAGCTTCTTCATAGTTTCAGCAATCATCATGACTGTCGCCTCATCTTCTACTGCACAGGGTCCAGCAATCAGAAAAAAATTGTCCTTATTTATTATGCTATTCAACATAACGTAAATGTACAGTTAGTATCTAAATTATCCTCACTAGTTTATACAATAAATAATACTTGGATTAACAGAAACTAGTAGCTATGTTTTTTAACTTTACTTCATGTTTGAAACCAGAAGCAATTTGAGCTTAAAGTACAGCTCTGCAAAGGCGCTTTTTATGTGGCATTTTCTAAACAAGAGCTTGCCTTTAGTCTTGGTCTCTGAATTTCCAAAATCTGGTGGTACTTGGTTTTGTCAAATGATGTCTTCAGCACTAGACATTCCTTTTCCACGCAATGTTCACCCAACATTCCAAGAGTGCATCATGCATAGTCATCTCTCTTATCACAAAAATTTTGACAAGGTTCTTTATATCGTTAGAGACGGAAGAGACATTATGGTATCAGCATTTTATTACATACTTAAGATAAGCCCTGGAGCAAACAATACTCGAGCAGAGAGATTTCGTAAAGATTTGGGTATTACTAGTTTGGAAAATATTAGTGAATTACTACCAAGTTTCATCGAATATTTTATGGAAAACTATACTGTGTTAGGTAAAAACACCAACTGGCAAGATCACATCAAACAATACAGTAATAATGAAAATATTTTGCAAATAAAATATGAAGACCTATTAATTGACTCAGCTGGACAATTGCAAAAAGCTCTAGATTTCCTAGAGAGAAAGAGCACTAAGGATTTGAACCAAATTGCTGTAGAATATACATTCGAAAATCAAGCTAAAAGAAAAGCTGGGCAAGAGATTCAAAGTTCATTTCTTAGAAAAGGGATTGCTGGGGATTGGAAAAATAAATTCACAAAAGAATCAGCTGAAGTATTTGATTTTTATGCTGGCGATGTGCTTATATCATTAGGCTATGAAAAGGATGTAGATTGGGCAAAAAAACTATAGGGCAATTCTCCAAAGTCCAGGCTTGTACTTTGTAAATCCCAAAGATTCTATGAATATTTGAGGAGATTCATTTTGATCATCAACATCAGCCAAGACATATTTGAAATAAGATTTTTCCCTGACTTGATCCAATAACTCAAAAATCAACTCTTTCCCTTTTCCAATTCCTCGTAGGTTAGGAAAAGCAATGAAAAAATCTATTCCAGCGGTAGGTTCTTCCTCATGTGACCAAATTCCTTTTGGCGCTTTACTGGTATCGTAAAATTGACAAAAACCAATTGGCTCATTAGTATATGCTATATAATACCATATCCAATCGGAGCTTTCAATATTGGTATTCATTTCTTCCAACCATTCTATTGGGTCTCCAAAAAATCTCAAGATATCCTCCTGTTCCATCCACTCAAGAACCATCGGTATATCATCCACTTTCATGGGGCTCAAATCAACATCCATAATCATACATTTAAATTAACTATTTTCATCAAATGATTTATGGAAAAAACAAATATTTTTAAATGGGCTCTGCTTTCGGGTAGAATACTTCCCTATTCGATAAAGATAATCGGACCAAAGTAACAGCCTTGAAGATAAGCATGTTAGTATTTAGTTGCTCAAAAATTAAAGACTCCCTAACTTCATTTCAACGCCACCACTAACCCATCTTCCTGGCATTTCAACAAGATTGGTCTCCTTATAAATTTGGCCAGTCAAATTACTTGCTCTGAGAAAAAATTTCTGCCTTTTGTATTGATAACTAAAGTTTGTATTGAAGGTATAATAATCATCAAGTGAAACTCGGTCGTTATACTTAAATAAGACACTAAATTTAAAATTCTTTACAGAAAATTGAGGTTGGATAACCAACTGATGTCTTAGGTTTTCCAATTGATTTCTTGAAAATGCAAAATCATTTTCTTCAAAATTTGCATTGAGATATGTATAGGAAATTGAAATAAAATCTATGAAATAATTGCTTGCAAAAGCCCTTTGGTAACTTGCATCAAAACCCTTATAGGTTGCAACACTAAAATTGTCGGGCATCCACTTATCATCTTCTGTCTGACGGAACCAATCAATCTGATCAGTTGCTTTTCTATCAAAGTAGCTCAATTGCACGTGACGGTTTTCATACTTATATTTTAATCCTACTTCATATGTAAAAGCTCTTTCTGGTAGAAGATCGGGATTACCAGAATTGCCTGCATCTTGATAATATAAATCTGTGAATGTTGGAATTCTTGTTGTCCACCCGGCATTAGCAAAAATCTTAAATTTCTCACCTAGCGAATAGCCCACATCTAAGCCCGGAAAGAAATTCAGTTCTTCTCTATCGGTAATATACAATGCAAGAATCCCAGGTGTGACATCTAATTTCCCATCAGCAAGTACAAATCTGTTTTCAATATGTGCGCCAAATTGATTTCGCAAATGATCACCATTTCCACTTTGATCCTTTAGATTGGTGCTTTCCAAAGTTAGATAGTTGTGTTCTACCCCAATTCCAAGTGCACCTAGGCTATGCAACAAGGTGCTTTGTACTTCAGTTGTCAAAACTCCTGACTCATGAAAATTTTGAAATAACTCTGGATCCTCTCTTAAAAATTGCCAGTTATCATTATTGCTCCTGTACGATATCTTCGGCATAATGATCAAATTGCCATATTGTTTTTTCGCAGAAACATTTGCAACCCAAGTTTGGACAGTTTCATATTGATTGATAAATGTTTCATTTCCGTAGAACCCATTGGCCCCAAAATCTCTATCTACATAACCAGCCAAAAATCTTATCTCTCCGTCTTTAACATCAATCTGGGATTGGTAAAACAAATTCCTGATAATAAAATCCGTATTAAATCGATAACCTTCTGACGATCTATATGAACCACTAATACTCTGCTTGTATTTCCCAATAGGAGCTGACAAATTCAAATAGACTAGACCAAGATTATTTTCTCCGAATCCGGCTTTAAAGGTAGCACCGAAATCACTTTGAACTTTTGTTACAATATTAATGGCACCAGAAAACGCGTTTTGTCCATACATTCTTGCCGCGGGACCTTTGATGATTTCTATCCGCTCAATATCTTCTACTGAAAGAGGAAGATTCATCATGTGGTGTCCAGTTTGGGGATCACTCATTCGGATACCGTTTATTAGAACCAAAGTTTGCTCAAAAGTTCCTCCTCTAATACTTACATCTGCTTGTACACCCTGGGCACCTCGTTGTCTCACATCTACCCCAGCAACGACTTGCAATAGATCGTTAATGTCTGTAGGGTCAAGCCTTTCAATTTGCTTATTGGTAATAATGCTTATACTTCGGGAATCTTCGGAAAATGGAATGCTTATTCGATTTGCACTAATTAGAATCGAATCTAAATCCGATGTTTTTCTAATACTTTCCACTTCTGTAATTTGACAAATTACCTGATGCGTGAAAAGTAAAAAAATAAAATTTAGCGTAAGTTTCATGTTTGGAATTTGAGCCAAATGTATAGAAAAACTTCATTCAATTATGTTTGGAAAGCACGATGTTGTTCTATAATACACATAAACCAAATTTCCTTTCTGTATTTCACCTTAGTTTATTGAAGCTGCGCTGTCAACCATTGATTCATTGAAATAAAATTCTCTGTAGAAATAGTATGTTTAGAATCAAACCAGTGCTCTTCAAAGTTGATGTTTAATTTATCTAGATATTTGGCATCTTTTTCCGCTTCCGCAAATGTCAAAACTGGATCCCGACGACCATGAGACATATAAATGCTTAGTTTCTCGTTTATTTTCTTTGAATTAAGTTCTGCTTCTACTTCATCCAATAAGTCCCCGCTCAAAACCATGGCTCCGGCTATTATATCTGAATGATTTAGAGCTGTAGCCAAACTCATGATTGCCCCTTGGCTAAATCCACCTATATATATGCTATCAGAATCGATATTGTATGCCTTTTTGATTTGTTCAATATATCTTAAAAGTTTTGCTCTGCTATATTTTAATTGTTCAAACGAATAGATGAAATCTCCACCATTTAAATCAAAGTCATACCAGCTAAATCTATTAGCGCCAATTTGATTGGGTGCACGAACGGTTGAAATAAGTAACCTCTTGTCAAGATGCTCCGCAAATGAATACAGGTCTTGCTCATTACTACCAAGGCCATGTATCAGAATTAATAGCGGAAAAGGCCCATCATTGACTATTTCAGGCATTCTAATTAAATGCTCGAATTCATAACTAGCTGGTATTTCTGATTTGAAAGGAGCAACTTTTTTTTGATCTCCTGATATTTGCTTACAAGCGATGAAAACTATAAAAAACCCAAGGAAGAAAAGCTTAATATGTATCCTATTCATAATCAATTATTTGTTTGAAGACCAGGCAAAATATAGCTCATTTTATCTGTACAAATAACAAAAAAATGATGTTTGAGCGAGTATTTCACGATGTTAGTCTTTTTTAATGGAGCTTATCGGTTTGCATAAGCAAAATTGTACCTTTGTGCGAGAATTTAAAATTAAGCAATGGATCGAAATCAAACTATAGGTTTTGCACTTTTAATGTTACTTTTCTTGGGGTGGATGTACACTTCCGCTCCTACAGAAGAAGAAATTGCAAGACGTAAATTTGTTCAAGATTCAATTGAACAGGCAGATCTTGGTAAAGAAGAATTTAAAGGAAGAGAAACTGCTGATGCAAATACTGCTGCTCAGGCCGTTACTCAGACGGTCAGCGCCAATGATAGTGTAGCAACTGCTAAACTCAATCAGCAATATGGAGATTGGGGAGCTATGATGGTTGGAGAAGATTCCAAACATATAATTTCAAACAACTTGATGACCCTATCTTTTTCTTCTAAAGGAGGTAGACTGCTCACAGCAGAATTAAACGAACACAAGAAGGTTACTTTAGATGCAGATAGAAATGAAATCAAAAACCCATTAATCATTGGAAACGAAGCGGGAAAATTTGAATACATTTTCACTTCTACTAAAGGGGAACAAATTAGCACAAGCGATCTAATCTTTACTCCTCAAAAAAGTGGAAACTCGATAAGTTTCGTTGCGACTTCTCCAGGAGGAAGCAAGATCGAACAAAGTTATAAAATTGTAAATGATAAATATACGATTGACTATCAGCTAAAAATTGATGGCGCCAAACAACTACTTAGTCCGGCAGTAAATTCTGTAAGGTTCAAATGGCATGAGTATTTAAATAAAATCGAACTTAATCAGACTTTCGAAAAATTTTACTCAACTGTTTACTTCAAAGAAAAAGGAGAGAATTCTGATTATTGCAGTTGTCGATCTGATGATATTGAAGATGATACAGATATGAACATTGAGTGGATTTCTCACTCCAATCAGTTTTTCAATAAAAGTCTTGTTCCTCAAGGTGAGGAATTCACCAACACTTTTTTTGAAACGAAGATGATGGATGAGGGCAATGAATATATGAAGCTGACAAAAAGTGAAGGTGATCTTGCATTGAGAGGAGACAACACAGAAATTTTTAATTTCAAGATGTATGTTGGACCAAATGAATTTGAAAGACTTCAGTTATTTGATAATGATTTAGAACAAGTTGTCCCTTTTGGAACTTCCATATTTGGAACGATTAATAGGTACATCATGAGACCGAGTTTCAACTTCTTGAGTAAGTATATAGGAAGCAAGGGGGTTGTAATTATTGTGTTGATTTTCATCTTGAAAATGTTGCTATATCCTTTCATGTATAAGATGCTTTATTCGCAAGCAAAGATGGGGGCCTTAAAACCTAAGTTAGCTGGATTGAAGACAAAATTTGAAGGAGACGCGCAGAAAATCCAGGTGGAGACCATGAAGATTTACCGAGAGTATGGAGTGAGTCCATTGGGAGGTTGTTTGCCTATGATTGCACAAATGCCGATTTGGTATGCATTATTTAGATTTTTCCCAGCTTCGATTACCTTCCGGCAAGAACCATTTTTATGGGCAACAGATCTTTCGTCTTTTGATGTAATTGCTTGGCTGCCTTTTGAGATACCCATGTTTGGAGCACACATTTCATTGTTTACTGTACTATGGGCTATATCAACAGTTGCTTACACATACTACAATACCAAGCATATGGACATGTCAGCTAATCCTGCCATGAAATATGTACAATATATGATGCCTATCATGTTTTTAGTTTTCTTTAATAACTACGCATCAGGTCTGACCTGCTACATGTTCTTTAGTAATCTGTTTAATATTATGCAAACAGTTATTACCAAAAAGTTTGTTTTCGATGAGGAAAAGATAAAAGCTGAGTTAGAAGTTGAAAAGGCGAAACCAAAGAAAAAGAAGAGTGGATTCCAAGAACGATTGGAAGAGGCGATGAAGCAGCAACAGAAGGCGCAGAAGAAAAATGAAAAAAAGAAGAAGTAATCTTCTTATCAATTAGATTGAGATTATCATGAAAAAACCGGTGGGTATCATTGGGGCGGGATCCTTTGGAATGACATTGGCACATCTTGCTTCAGAAAATCAAGAAGTGTTGATGTATACTCGCCGAGAGGAAGTTGCCGAATCTATCAACAAAGACCATCTACTCAAAGGGTTTACCTTAAAGGACAATATTAAGGCAAGCTCAGATCTAGAATATGTCTGTGACCAATGTCGTCTTCTTATTCCCGTCATTCCGTCCACTGAATTTAGGAAAGTTATTAAATTAATGGCTGACTTTTTAAATCCTCAGCATTTTCTTATTCATGGGACCAAAGGCTTAGATTATCCATCCCTTGATGATTTGAAAGAAAAGAATTCCTTGAAGAAGAATGAGGTATTTACCATGAGTGAGGTAATCAGGCAAGAAACTGGATTGATAAGAGTAGGATGTTTGGCTGGACCGAATTTATCCAAAGAGATATTATTAAACAAACCCGCAGCAACTGTTATTGCCTCCCCTTTCAATGAAGTTATCAACCTGGGAACAGAGGCTTTAAAATCAAATAAGTTTTACATTTTCAGTTCCTTACAACTGCAAGGCACAGAACTTGTTGGAGCATTCAAAAACATATTTGCTATTGTTGCAGGAATTGTAGAAGGTGCAGACATGGGCAAGAATGTTTTTGGCCTTTTGATTACAAGAGGAATGAGAGAGATGATAAATTTTTTAGAACTATTAGGTTCTGATAAATCAGCTGCCTTAGGAACTGCAGGACTTGGAGATTTAGTTGCCACTTCTGCAAGTGGGGATAGTAGAAATTTTTCATTTGGAAAAAAGATAGCATCGGGAATGAATCTCGAGGAAATTATGGAAGCACAGAATGAGTTAGCAGAAGGAGTAAGAACTCTCAAGGCTGCTTATTTACTTTCGAAGGAATATAAAATAGATGCGCCGATTACCAGTATGCTACATCAAGTGGTATATGAAGGCCTAGACTTTAATAGAGCTTTGAATTTTATGATGTCATATCCATTCCAAGAAGATGTGGATTACATGTAACTAAAGCACGCTTTTTTTGTTACTTTTAAAAAAAAATAACTTGATGAATATAGACCTGAACGAATTATTTAACCCAAATAAGAATCTTGATGAAAAATCAACCATGGCATTGCTAAGAGCTTTGGTAGGATCACACAATTCAAGCTTTGACTATCTCAAGTTTAAACAATCCGTAAAATCCTTAGCAGCCATGGACATGGAAATTACCACAAGTTACAAATCTGCTTTTGCTACAGCCTCAACAATGGGACTTACAAAAAAGAAGCTCGTAGCAAGTGCCAATAGATATCTTGCTGTATTGCAAGGAGAGAGTGAAACCTTTACAGAGGCGTTGAAATCACAAATTGATAAAAATGTCAACAGTCGAGAATCAATGATTGCTCAACTAGAGGAAAGAATCAGCGAAAACAAAGCTAAAATCAGCAAATTGGAGCGTGAAATTCAACAATATCAGACTAAAATCGATAATGTGGACACTGACATTGAGGCGGCACAAACAAAAATCGATGATACAAAAGAAAAATTTAGGAACTCTTACGTCACAATTACGGATATAATAAAGAAGGATATTGAACTCATAGACTTATATTTGTAAAAAATCTAATATTAATGGCGACTAATAAACGTAAATCATTTTGGAGCAAACCTGAAGGTGTAACTGGATTGTTATTTCTTGTAGCTATTATTGCCTTGATGGCATTTGCTGGTGTTGGTCTATGGGGCTGGCTAACAGGTACAGTAGTTGGAAAAGTAGTTGGACTTGGAACCCTAGGAGTTGTAGGATTCAGTGCCATCGACAAAAAGACTAGAACCCTAATCTCATATATGTATCAAAACATTATGAGAAAGATCACGGGAATCTTTGTTACCATTGATCCAATAGGAATCTTAAAGAATTATATATCTGATCTAGAAAGCAACCTAAAGAAAATGGGTAAGCAGATCGGCGGCCTGAAAGGTCAGATGAGAAAAATCAAAACTATGGTTGAGGAAAACAACCGTGAGATTGAAAATAATATGATCATCGCCAAAAAAGCCAAGCAGATAGGTCAAGAAAGCCAGCTGGTTTTAGCAACAAGAAAAGCTGCAAGGCTAAAAGAATCAAACAGCAAGTATGTAGCACTTCATAAAAAAATGGCAGTACTATATAAGGTACTAACCAAAATGTATTCTAATTCAGAGATATTACTTATCGATACAAAGGATCAGGTAAAAGTAAAGGAGCAAGAATACAATGCTATCAAAGCATCTAACTCTGCCATGAAATCTGCTATGAGCATCATCAAAGGTGATCCAGATAGAAGAGCAATGTTTGACCAAGCGATGGAGCATATTGCTGACGATGTATCCAATAAAGTTGGAGAGATGGAACAGTTTATGGAAATGTCTTCAGACTTCATGAATTCAATAGATGTGCAGAATGGTGTGTTTGAAGAAAAAGGATTGAGAATGTTGGAAGAATATGAAAAGAAAAGCACATTGCTGCTAATGGGTGGAATGGAAAAAACGGATGAGGACGTTTTGGATCTTAACGAAAAAAGAGCTGATATCGAGTATAGAGGAAGAACTGACGGAAAGGATAACGATTACGAAGGTTTATTTGACTAACAAAGATTACATCAAGGATAAATGCAAAAGCCACTACTTTTTATATTGATAATCGTAGTGGCTTTTTCATGCAAAGAAAACTCCACTCATAACTCAGATCAAAGAGAAAAACCAGCAGCTACTTCTGAAGAAAATTGGGTGACACTATCTGGTCGCACGATGGGCACAGTCTACAACATCAAGTTTGACAGCCAAGGTAAAGTCAATAAAAGTCTTAAAAGAACTATTGATTCTACCTTAGTAAGCATTAATGACGCGGTCTCAACTTATGAACCACAATCAATTATCTCAAAATTCAACAACCCAGAAACAAATGAACTTGCCTTAAATGGATCCACTTTTTTCCACCAGCATTTCATCATTAATTACCTAAGCTCACAGCTTGTGTACTCAGATACTAATGGAGCCTTTGATGCTACTGTTATGCCATTGGTCAATTATTGGGGTTTCGGATACACAGAGAAAAAACCAGTAGAACAAATAGACAGTCAAAAAGTATCTAGAATATTGGAACTGGTAGGCATGGATAAAATATCAGATACAAAAGACACCGATGACAAATCCATCAATAACTTTATTATCAGCAAATCCATTCCAGGAATTAGTTTGGATTTTAGTGCGATAGCCAAAGGTTATGCTGTAGATGTAATTGCAGATTTTTTAGATGACCAAGATATCAAAACCTTTATGGTCGAGATAGGTGGCGAGGTAAAAGTAGCAACCGACACCACAAGTAATAAGGTATGGAAAATCGGTATTAACGAACCCCTCAAAGACTCCCCTGTAAATTCCTTAAATGCTATCGTCAATCCTGTAAACAATGCAATGGCTACTTCTGGCAATTATAGAAACTACCACGAAACAAAAGAATTGAGCTACGGCCATGAGATCAATCCCAAAACTGGGTTTCCTTTGCAAACTGATATTTTTTCTGCTTCAGTAATTACCGAAAGTTGCAAAATGGCTGACGCTTATGCTACAGCATTCATGATTATGGGACTTGAGAAATCTCTATCCTTTGTCAACTCCAGACCAAATTTTGAAGCCTGCTTTATCACTCTTGAAGATGGTGAGTTGGTTAATATATATAGTAATGGGTTTGAGGAATATCTTGTTGATACTAAAAACTAAGACAAGACTGGAATCTAAAGACGAAAGTCTTTTGTTGGGAACCCAGTCTACAATTACAGGAATAGCGCCCCACTAATTTCAATAACATTAGATGAATGGAAGAATTCTAGGGCTGACTTTTTAAGGATTTCCATATTAAAGGGTGAAACCTCCTTCCTAAAAGCCCATAAGAGCGGCAAATTCCAACAAATTTGTAATTAAATCATTAAAAACCATCCAAGTTAAAACGTTGTAGAGCTTCTGTCAATTTTAGTCAGGCTTCTGTAGTATGCTATGCGTCATATGAGTGAATTTTTACAATCTATATTTGAAGTACTATAAGTAAATTAACAGGTTGTATTAGGAGCTACTCTCTTCGGGGAGTAGCTTTCTTTATATACCACATCCACCACTACTAATTGAAAAGGCTTTGATCCATAAATAAATTACTCAATGCTATCCCACCTACTCGCGAATTAGCTTGCCTCTTGTATTCTAAAAAAGCTAAAAGGTTAAGTATAGATACCTTAAGATTCTGTTAAAGGTTAAAGTAACAGATGCTCTGCACCAACCGCCAATATTGAATTTTCGTTCACAACATCGTAGGAAAGGAAGCAAGGGTCATTTTCGGTGAGTAACTTTTATTTTATTCAGACGTGAAGTTGATTGTGTGATTAGAACAACACAAACACATTATCAACTTTTAAAAAAACAATCATGAAACTTCTCGCAACGGCGATCATTCTATCGCTAACTATCTCATTGTCTTTTGGTCAAGAACTTGCAATCAACAAACTCGAAAGTAACAAATTCCAAAATGATAAATTTGAAATTGTAAATATCGATGTGCTTGGAGCAACCCATACAGACAAACAAGCAATCATCATTCAAAGCGGCCTGCAAGTTGGCCAAGCAATTGAGCTCCAAAGTTTCGAAATTTCAAATGCGATTACTTCCTTGACAGCCTTAAAACTTTACGATGATATCGAGATCTTTGAAAAAGAGACTGTCGGTAATAAAATAAGTTTAGAAATTAAGCTCACCGAGTTGGCTATTCTCAAAGATTACTATTTTAAGAACACCAAAAAAATTAAAGCAGAAGAGCTAGAGGATTTGGTGTCTGAGTATTTGATAAAAGGACTGGCTCCAACACCAACAGATAAAGCCTTAGCCAAAAAAGTGCTTGAAGATTTCTATAAAGCCAAGGGCTTTATGAATATAGAAGTACACATGGGTGAAGTGACTTGGACTTCAGAAGAACATTGGTATGATATTGTTTTTGAAATCAAAAAAAATGAAAAAGTTCGTATTGATGAAATCATCTTAAATGGGAATGTCGTTGCTTCATCTGAAAAACTCAAAAAAGTTATGCTTTCGAAAGACCAGACGCAGCTGATCAAACCAACAGTATTTGTCGCGGACAATATCGAAATGGACAAGAAAGCTCTGATAGCCTACTATCGCACCATTGGATATAGAGATGCAGAAATTACCAAAGAGAGAATAAAAAATCTAAGTAACGGAAATGTCAAAATCTATTTACAAATATATGAAGGCAAACAATATTATTTCAGAAATATTACTTGGGAAGGAAATACCAAATATGACTCTACAGCGTTGAATAAAATTTTAGGTATTAAGAACGGTGATGTGTATAACGAACAGCTACTTTCTCAGCGGTTAAACTTTAGTCAAGATGGTCGGGATGTTGGTTCGATCTATATGGACGATGGACATCTATTTTTTACCGCTAAGTCATTTGAAACAAAAGTAGAAGATCAATTAGTTGATATTATGATTATCATCAACGAGGGCGAGCAACTAGCCATTGGGGATGTGAAAATCGTAGGAAATGATGTCACTTCTGATGCAGTGATCCGCAGAGAATTAAGAACCTTACCAGGAGACACATTCAATAGAGCAGAAGTAATACGTTCACAAAGTGCATTGCTGAATTTAGGATACTTTGACCCAGGGACTATCGAGGCAAACCCACAACCTAATGCAAATACTGGCTTAGTAGATTTAGAATACAAAGTGGAAGAAAAAAGTAATGACAAGTTTAATCTTTCTGGATCATGGGGAGGCCCAGGTATTGGTATTGTAGGTTCGACTGGAATAGAACTCAATAATTTTTCTTTAAAAAAAGCAGTAAAATTAGAGGGCTTCAAAGGTGACGGTCAAAAGTTAGCATTAAACACTCAGATTGGCGGACGAACTTATCAATCGATAAATCTCAATTTTACAGAGCCTTGGCTTGGCGAGAAAAAACCAAATCGATTTGCTGTAGGAGGCTCGATTACTAATTACCGCAGCAAAAATCCAAACGAGAATGGAAACTTTGAGGGACTCAAAATAATTGGCGCTCAAGTTGGATATGGCCAGCGATTTAATTTAGGAGAAGTACAGATAATAGCAAACACTACACTACAATTTCAACAGTATCGTTTGGATGAATGGTCTAGAGGATTGTTTCAAACTGATCAGGGGGAGACAGTGAGTAATGGACAATATAACAATTTGAGTATCAAACAATCATTTACTGGCAGTACATTGAATCATCCGCTTTTCCCAACCAAGGGTTCGCGTATTTCTTTATCGATGCAGCTTACTCCGCCTTATTCCTTGCTTGCGGGCAAAGATAAACGGGGTCTAACAGTACAGGACGACTATGAATGGATGGAATATCATAAATGGAGATTTGATGCAGAAAAATATATTCCAGTAGCTAAAAAGTTTACGCTCAAGCTCTCTGGTAAATTAGGCTACATGGGAGGATATAATAAAGCAATTGGCATTTCTCCATTCGAGCGTTTCCAATTAGGTGGTGATGCTCTGAGCAATTCACAGATTGGATTTACTGGTATAGACAGAATAACGCTGCGAGGTTATGACGTGGAGGACTTATCAAACAATTTGCAAAATGGAGAAATTTCTGCCACTCCTATTTTCAATAAATTCACTGCTGAGTTTAGAATACCAGTTACGAAAAATCAAAATAGTTATGTTTTAGGATTTGTGGAAGCTGGAAATGCTTATAGAACATTTGAAGATTACAATCCATTAAATTTAAAAAAATCAGCTGGAATTGGATTCCGCACACATTTACCAATGTTCGGAACTTTGGGAGTTGATTACGGAATTGGATTTGATAAAGCCGGACCAAGAACCTTTAGTAATTTAGGCCAGTTCAGTTTTACTTTGGGAATTGAATTAGAATGATAATTATGACTTTTGACGCTTGACGCTTGACTTCTGGCTCTTGCTAGCAAGGGAATTATGAAAAGGTATTGCGAACAGGATTTGGGAGAGTTGTGGAAATCGAAACAAGATTCTTAATCTTGGGTTGATATTAATTTGGAATCGGAGAAGGCTAATAAAATTAAAAAAGTATTACTTCGTATTGTGAAGTTATTTACGAAGTAATACTTTAAAAAAAAACTAGTCATTCTTTGCACCGAAGCAAAGTGAAAAGCATGCTCTTAGACAAAGTGTTAAGCACGGAATTTCTTTACCGTTTGACTTAGCCATATTTTTTTTGACTAATTTTTCGATCATTTGTGATTTAGAACTCATAATAGAGATTTTATAGTTAAGTAAATAAAGTGAATTTTTTACCATTCTTTTTTGTACCTCTCGTTTAAATATTCTGAGGTATAAAGGTCGGTCCAATCAGAATACCACATTTGTAAAGTGCTTTCTCCGAGTTGATCGAAAATATATTCATATTGTAGCGTAAGATCTTTCTCTACTTTATCAAGTAGTTTCTCTGCACCATTCTTGAGTTTCTCTTTTATATTCTCTTTTTGGGAATTAGTAGTTGGACCATGATGGATATAGAAGCCAAAATATTTATCACAGAACGCTGTATATGGTTTTGTGAATAAGATAAAGGCATGCCACATTTCATCCAGTAAAACCATAGAGTGTGTGATTGCTAAATGTGGAACCTTTTGCTTTGCATCAGGATTTGTTGCGTGAATTGCACATAACCACAACCACTTTTTCATTTCGTTGAATATCTCTGTACTTGATTCGAGAGTTATATCCCAACTTTGCATAAATCGATCAATAATATCGATGTTCTCATATTGCATAACTTCTTCTAAGGAAGCTACTTTAATCTTACTTGTGTCGATAGAAGTTTGGTTCATTCTAAAAGTGCTATACATTAAATATAGAATAAATTTCGCGATAAACACTTTCAAACATTTAATATTTTACACTCAAAACGACATACCCGAAGTATATTTTATAAAATTGGACTTACCCCTATTAATACTTTGCATGACTGCAAAAATGTTTCAGTTGGCCACTTATAAATGTAGATGTGATGAACCAGGATGACGAACTAGACCCTAACCTTCGAGATACTTCTCCTCAGACCAAATTCAATTCCATAGGCTGTGAGCCTCTCTTTGAAATCCCCTTCTATCAAGTTAGTAAGGTGACGCTTATAATTTAATTGGAAAAATAAAGTAGTCTCTGTTGAAGTATTGTAATTAACTCCAGCGGCCACATTTGCCGAAAGGTGGAAAGTGCTAAAATCTCTCATACTTGGTATCCGCTCATAGATCCGTTCGTCTCCATCTTGGACACGCGCGACCGTATTTGTTGCATAAATTGTAGGAGCAAAACCTGCTTCAATATAGGGAATGAAAACAGTGTTTTCTACAAATTCATAACGAAGACCTAAGGGAATTTCTAAAAATAAATAATTATAAACAAATTGAATCGTGGTAAAGTCACCTGTAGGAAAAATTAAATCTCTTTTCTCGGTTTTATATCCCATGCTCACAAATCGCAATCCAGATTTAACATACAACTGAGAAGTAATCAATCGATTAAAATTAACTCCTATATGAAAATTAAGTTTAGGAATTTCTAAATCATTTCTAACATTCTCTGTCTCACTTCCTCCGTCATCGATAAATCTATATGACTGATTTAAACCTATATGAATATCTGCAGTTGAAGTATTTTGCGCAAACAAATTGAAGGATATAAAAAATAAAAATATAGTAACAATAATTTTCATATTGCAATATAAAAAAATCCCCTTTCTCATGTGAAAATTTTATTCCAAGAGAAAGAGGATTGAAAGCACTCTATTATAGAATTATCTATCTCAATTTTCTTAAAACTATCGGTGAGTCACCTTGTTTTGAATACCATACAAGCTCTCTCGCTGATCTCGCTACATATCGATTTCCTCTGTTGTCAAAGTATTCCTTTCTGTCGTAACTATCTTGGCGATAATAAGTCCACTCTCGGTTACTTCCTATAAGCTTCGCCCTCAGACCTTCATTGGTACGCTCGATTATTACATCGCTATCGTATCGACTGTTTGTCCAAACACCCTCCAAACCTGAGTTAGACGTGTAACCATTATTTGAATAATTATTGTTTCCACTATGACCATGGCCACCATGATCATAACCACCATGTAAAGTACAATTTGCTGCACAGCCACCATTGCATCCGACAATTTGATGCTCAAGTCTGTTTCCCCATGAATCTCTATGAAAAACAATTACACGATTTCTATTGCGAGCTCTAAATTCGAATGCATTGTGTCCGATGATTCTAATTGTATTTCCACGTCTGTCGATAAATTCTCTGCGTCCAATGGATCTAAATCGAGTCCAATCATAACTAACAAGTCCTTTCACTTTGATGGAATTATTTGTGCAATTAATTTTCACCTTTTTTCCAATGGAATGATTATAGTATTTGCCATCATCCAATGAAAAATTAGCGCTGAGAAGAAAAGGGGTTAAGATAAGACCTAAGACTGCTATTAAATTTTTCATAGTGAATGATTTTAGTTACTCTAAGATCGATTTCAAACCTGTTAATAAGTCTTTTGGGAAAGTTAATGGAAGGTTAAGAATGGATGTGGCTTGAGCCACAACCTTTCTTAACCTTCTTGACGCCAGACCGTACACTTTGTGCACTTCTAGACGCCAGACCGTGCACTTTGTGCACTTCTAGACTTTGAAAGTAATTCAGAGATTGAATGGATAACTCCTCCCTGAATTTTCTACGTCCGCCAATCTGCGGACTTGAAATTCTTCCTTCCTTCCTTCCTTCCTTCCTTCCTTCCTGCGTCAGGAGCGGAAGTTGTTACACGAATAATCATTTAGTTGATAACAATAAAGTTGATGCGCTAATTACAAAACTCAAAATGACGAAAACAGTTGTTTTCAACGGTGCGAAAAGGCTGTCTCAAAATACTCAGGTAATTCGTAGAGAAATTCCGTTCCTAACATAAGGAAGGAGGCAAGATTATAATCCGTTTATACGTCTTTGACGAAAAATGCTATTAGAATCATGGAAGAATCTTTATTGCTATTGAAACACTACCAGATTCACCCCAAAAGACCTTCTTTCAAAATATCCCTTATTTTCTAGGAATATATCTATTTTTTTTGTGCTTTTGCACAACCATAATTAAAGCATTGGAGTTTAAGTTATTAGAATCTTAGTTGTAGTATGAAATCAAAGCTGTGCACCTTCTTTTTCCTTTTATCGATACTATCTTTCGCGCAAGCTCAAGAATACTTACAAGTGGTAAGAGGGCAAATAACTGATTCCCAGACTTTCAGCCCAATTGAAGGGGTCTACGTTCAAATCAATAGCCAACAGACTACATATCAACGTAGCGATATTACGACCAACAGTGATGGTGAATTCTATATAGAAAACGTTCCGGTTGGAGAGATTACAATGCTATATGTTGGAGAAGAACATTACGCATTGATCCAAGAAGATCTTAGAGTTTATTCTAATAAAGAAACTGTTTTGAATGTTCAGTTGGAGCCGAACGCTGTAGAATTGAGTACTATAGAAATAAGCCAGAATGTAATAAGAGGTGAGTCATTAAATATCATGGCTGTCAACAGCTCTGTTACTATCTCACCAGAACAATCCGGAAAATTTGCAGGGAGCTGGGATGATCCGATGAGGGTGATCACGGCATACCCAGGAGTTATTCAGCAAAGCAGTGGTTTTAATAATTTTACTATCCGTGGAAATTCCCCCGTTGGAATGTTGTATCGAATTGAAGGAGCGCCTGTGCACAATCCAAATCATTTTGCAATTATTGGAAGTTCGGGTGGCTTTGTGACACAGTTTAGTAATTCTGTTTTGGGTAATAGTGATTTCTTTTCTAGCTCTTTTCCTGCCGAGTTTGGAAATGCTACTTCAGCTGTTTTTGATTTTAAATTTAGGAATGGAAACAATAAGAAAAGAGAGCATACACTAAAAGCAGGATTTTTAGGTTTAGACATTGCCACAGAAGGACCCATCGGTAAAAATAGCCGAGCAAGCTATCTTATAAACTATAGGTACTCAACTCTTGGATTATTATCAAAAGTGATCAACATTGGTGTCGAACCTCAATATCAAGATCTTTCATTTAATGCCAATATTCCAATTGGACAGAAAGGTGGATTGATCAAAATATTTGGAATAGGAGGAATCAGCGATTATCTTCTAGAGGCAGAAAGAGATTCTACTTTGTGGGATGAAGACTCACGAAGAGTTGAGCGCGATTTTGGAAGTAATTCTGGAGCATTGGGAATTTCTTTCTATCAGCCAGTGAATGCAAGAGGATACTGCCATACTGTATTTAGTACTTCTTCTGGAGTAAACTATGACAACTCCTTATACATAGAGGACGACCTGAGAAGCACGACTAGACAAGTCTCAGAGTTTAACGATCAAAGAATCAATTTTACCACTGACTATAATTATCAGATCAACAAAAAGCATTTCAATAAAACAGGGCTAAGTATTACCCAACAGAACCATTCTTATAATGGCGCTTTGTACGATCAGTCATTGGCAAATCTAGATACACTGGGTGTTACTGAAGGGAAGTCATATTTTTTCCAAGCATATACACAATCCAAAATTGAATTGAGCGAAAAAATTTCCCTTGCAGCTGGAATTCATTTTCTTCATTTCTTCCTCAATGGAGCCAATAGCATAGATCCTAGAATTGGAGTCAACTATATCACAAAATCAAATGCGAAATTTGGTCTAAATTATGGGCATCATTCTAGAATAGAAAATCAGAGCTTCTACTTTTTAGAAAATGACAATGGCCTGATAAATCGAGATTTAGAATTATACAAAAGCCATCATGCTTCATTGAGTTTTGTGAAAATGCTGAATGAGAATTTAAAATTCTCAACAGAAGTTTACTATCAACATCATTATGATGTACCCGCAGAATTTAATGGGTCCTACTCTACTCAAAATCTATTTAGTACGATCCCTACTCAGCAATTAACAAATGTTGGTGTAGGAAGAAATGTTGGAATTGAGTTCCTATTACACAGAAGCAGTGTCAATGGTTTGTATTATATGTTGTCGGGTTCAATTTTTGACACAAAGTATAAAGCTGGTGATGGTATTTGGAGGAACACAGAATTCAATCAAAAATATTCTTACAATGTTTTGGTGGGAAAAGAAATCCTGTTAAAACCAAAGAAAACAAAATCAAGATTATTAGGCTTGAATGCAAACTTTAGACATACTGGTGGCACTTGGGCAACTCCAATAGATTTGGAAGAATCTAGAGAATATGGATGGACCAGATTGAATGATGTGAATGCTCACTCCCTAAGAAGAGCGCCATTGTACAACTTAGATTTCTCAGTTACGCATACAATCAACAAAGCCAATACCTCATCAGAGTTCTCTATAAAAATCAAAAACTTAGTAAGCTCCGAATCTGTAATTAGTGAGTTTTATGACATCAGAATTGATGCTATAAAGCAAGTAACAGATTATGGCGTGATACCGGTTATCAGTTATGAGTTGAACTTCTAAGCTACTTCATAGCATACAGTCGATGAAAATTTGAACTTGCCCTAAATTCAATAATACAATGTCCTCTTTATGATTACGGTTGTTCTTGAGGAAATACGTTATTTTCAAAATTGATATCCACCAATCTTGAAGTCGGATCAATTACAATCCCTTTGACTTTTGACATTGGCACATCGATAGTCAAGGTATAATTTGCATGAGTCCAAGGCCAATCCTTTGCTACTTTATATGCATCGTAAAACCCTTCATCGGGCTTTTCTCCACGCATGATTCTTAGAGGTATTGTATACAATTCTTCTTTGCCATTTTCCTTCACAATAAGGACATCAACTGGCATCGGCATGGTACCAATTTTCTTTAAAGTAATATTTGCTTTTCCATCAATATCCTCAACACTTTCTATTGCATAATCCACCGTATGCACAGTATTGATAAAGTACTCCTTAAACCAATCCAATTCCAAATCACTTGTTTTCTCCATAACTCTGATAAAATCATTAGGATTAGGATGTTTGAATTTCCACTCATCGTAGTATCTCAACATTCCCTTCTTGAAATTCTTATCTCCAACGATGTAATTCAACTGCTGTAAAAATACAGAACCTTTGGTATAAGAACCTGCACCAAATGCAGTATTGGTTGTATAATGATCTGAGTGCGTACTCAATGCTTCCTCCATTCCTGATTGTGTATATCCAGCAAAAGATCTTACATTATTATACATGGGATCTCTAGAAGCTTCTCCTTCCAAGATTCCTTTCTCTCTCAAATGATTCATAACCTGAGTTGATGCATAAGTTGTAAAGCCTTCATCCATCCAAGGATACAATGCTTCGTTTGTTCCCAAAATCATTTGGTACCAACTGTGCATTAATTCGTGGATACAAACACCAACAAGACTTTCAAATGAACGCTCACCTGTTATCAAAGTACACATTGCATATTCCATACCGCCATCACCTCCTTGCATGAAGTAATAAACTGGATAAGGATACTTGCCATAGTTTTCATTGATGTACGGAAGTGCTGTTGCCATTGCATTGTGTAGTTTGGCCCAATTCTCTTCTGTATTTTGATTTTTTTGATACAAGTAGTGTAGTTCTACTCCTTCAGCTTCCTTTACAATATGTGTGTATTCTGGATCTGCAGCCCAAGCAAAATCATGAACATTTTCTGCTACAAAGTGCCAAGTCCTTTTTTTCTTCAAACTCATTTTTCCTCCCTTCTTGTCCGTGTATCCCATTCCAATTTTCTTGGCATTTTGCAATTGACCACTTGCACCTACAAGGTACTTTTTGTCAATCATAATCTTCACATCAAAGTCTCCCCATACACCATAAAATTCTCTTCCAACATATGGATTTGCATGCCATCCCTGATAATCGTATTCGCAAAGTTTTGGAAACCACTGTGTCATTGAGTATCTGATTCCTTCTTTATTATCTCTTCCCGTTCTTCTAATTTGGATTGGTACCTGGGCTTCAAAAGTCATTTCTAGTGTGACCGTTTTGCCAGGCATAATTGACGCAGGCAAAGTGACCTCCAAGATTGTTCCTTCTGTAAAGTACTTGCAATCTTTTCCATTCAAAGTCAATGATTTTACCTTTTGGTATCCTAGCTCAGACTCTGTCAACTTACTGATTCTATCTCCTACTCTTTTATCTGGATCACTAATGGTTCTTGACCTCTCGTCCATCATACTTCCCGGTTGGAATGCATTGTAAAATAAGTGGTAGAAAATCCTGTTTAAAGTATCGGGAGAATTATTGGTATACTCAATTATTTGAGTTCCCGTGAACTTGTTGGTTTCAACATCCATATCAATCACCATCTCATACTCTGCTCTTTGTTGCCATCTATCCGCTTGCGCAAATGTGACATTGATAGCTAAAAAGATAGTAGCTAATACTAAAAGTAAATTTTTCATAAAAGATTTTTTAGACATTAGATGTCTTTGTTTGTGTATTATATCGACAGAACAAGCTTAATTATTGCCTGCGTACTTCCTCTTTCTCCAAAAATAAAATAAGAATGCAAATATCCATAATAGAACAAGTGGCATTAGCAAATTTATAACTTGCCATTTAGTACGCTCTGTCTTGGTTCTAACCTTATCCAATAACCTCAATTTAAAATCTTTTGATCTTGCTTCTAGTAGACCAAAGTCATCGCACATGTATTCTATAGTATTCACAATTAAAGACTTGTTACCTTCGTATAAATTTCTGTCCAACTGATTGACACCTATTGCACTTATTTGTCCTGTTTCTGGATCGTATTTATTTTTCATGAAGTCGGCATCAGAAATGACTACTTGCTTAGTTTTGGGACTTCTTTCAGTAAAGCTTGCTCCAATTTGATTCAAGACTGCTTCGTTTTCTGCAGTAACTCTGTTTTTAAAAAAAGATTCAAACTCTCCCTCTAAAAGAACCGCAATAGGTTGAGGACCTTTATTAAATACTGCTTCATCTGGCGGCACTCTCAAGATCTCAAAAGTCAATCTCATTGGATAAATCTGGAAGCGGCTGTTTTCAGAACTTGACATCAAGACTTCCTTTTTTATCCCATCTTCTCTCTCCAAAATTTCTATCGTTGAAGGAAATTTGAAATTGACAGGATTTATATTTTTTACGATTGGATTGTTGGATGAGCTTCCAGAAAGCACATGATAGAACCAAGAAAACTGTTCTGTTTGAACCTTGCCTCCAGACTGACCGATGACCTGCGGTATGGTCGTACACTTCAAATCCATTATTAGATTTTTCGAAACTCTTACTCCATATTTGAAAAGCATATCATCCAAGCCATGTTCAACAGGTTTAGGTGTATACAATCTGTTTACATTGATGCTATCTAGATTTACTTTAAAGTTTTCAATCAGCCAAAGCACCTTTCCCCCATTCATGATATACTGATCAATCACAAATTGTGTTTTCTCAGGAATTGCTGTTTGTGGAGCAGGCACAACAAGTAGTTGCACATCTTCTGGTCTCAATTGGACCAAACTATCTAGATTTAATCTTCCTGTATCAAAAAATGATTTTAGATCTCTTTCCAATCTTGCCGTTTGATAATCAGGCACCTCTCCATGACCTGTGGAAAACACAACATTTGGAAGTTCTTTTCTAGTTAACTTTTGGATTGCATTTGCAATCTTAAATTCTAAGAGATTTATTGAATTATTTAAAGCCGTTTCTTGATCTAGATTTCCTTGTGCTTCTAGTAGATTTACAATCGTTTGCCTTGAGCCATAATTGATGACTGCAAATGGATAAATGAATTTTTCTGTAACCTGGTCACCATCAGCAATCCGTAGATTGGTTGGTCCCATGCCCATAGACTTAAATTGCTCTTGACGTTGTCGTTTTTCATCATTTGTCCCTTGCATCGGATCTTCAAAATTGTATTCCAACAATGGATTGACACCCGCAAACTGCTCCAATCTATCTAAGGTTGCAGCTCGCAATCTTTTAAAGCCTGCTGGAAATTCTCCATCAAGTAAAACTCTTACATAAATGATGTCATCGACACCTTCGATAAAATCGATGGTACTGTCCGATAGTGTAAATCTTTTGTCCTCAGTAAGATCAATAAAAACATTAAACATGCCTGCAACGATATTGACAAAGACAATAACTGCCAACACCAAAATGGTTCTTACCAAATATGTAGAACGCTCATTACTCATGCCCATTTTCTTTTTGCAAGTGAAACATGTGTAAACCAAATAAAAGCGCAGATAACAGAAATAAAATAAATTACATTCTGAGAATCAATCTTGCCTTTACTTATCGCGTTATAATGATGATTGATGCCAATCTTTTCTACTACATCATCCCAAGTACCAAAAAATATCGAAAGGTTACTTAGGTATGAAAATGCCCAGTGCATCACAAAACATAAAAATGCAGCAAGTATAAATGAAACAATTTGATTGTTGGAAATGCTCGATGCCCAGATTCCAATTGCTACAAAGATGGCCGCTAAAAACGTCAAGCCAATATAAGACCCAACCACGGCGCCAGAATCAATATTTCCTTTGGGTGATCCAAGCTGATAAACCGAATAGAAATATATTAAAGTCGGAAGGATTGCCAAAAGCACTAAGAATACATTGGCAAAATATTTTCCAAGAATAATCTGAGTATCTGTCAATGGCTTTGTTGCCAGCAACTCTATTGTTCCCTGTGTTTGTTCTTCAGAAAAGCTACGCATCGTAATAGCTGGTATCAAAAAAGTAAATACCAAAGGTGCAATTGAGAATAGTTGCTCCAGTCCTGCATAATTGTATTCTAGCAAGCTGGTATCCTTAAAGACCCACATAAACAATCCGGTCATCACCAAGAAAACTGAGATGACTAAATAGGCAATTAATGAGCTCAAAAAACTTCTTAATTCTTTCCAGAAGACTGCTCTCATGAATCTTTGGATTTTGAGGTGATATTCTGAAACACAGATTCTATGGATTTATCCTCTTGCGCCATTCTTAAAATCTTATTGCCCTCATTTACCGCAAGGTCAAAAATTTCTTCTGAAACATTTTTATCTGCATCAAAATATATTGAAAAAGAATTACCCTTTTCGTTCTCAATTTTTGATACTCCATCGATGGACATCAATTTTTGATACTCCATGGAGTTTTTGAAAAGGACATTCATTCTATAAATTCCTGCTGTTGCACCGACCAAAGTTGAAATTGGATCATCTGTTACCAATTTACCATTATCAAGGATGATGACTCTATCACAAAGAGCTTGTACCTCTTGCATGATGTGAGAAGAAAATAAAACCAATTTCTCCTTGCCTAGTTCTTTTATCACAGCTCTTATTTCAAGCAATTGATTTGGATCTAGCCCAGACGTTGGTTCGTCTAATATTAAAACTTCAGGATCGTGCATCATTGCTTGAGCAAGACCAACTCTTTGTCTGTATCCTTTGGATAAGAATTGGATTTTTTTGGATCGTTCTTTTGTCAAGCCAGTCATCTCTATCAGATCAGAAATCCGTTGAGATGGTTTTTTTATTTTGAATATTCTAGCAATAAGTTCTAGATACTCTTTTACGTACATCTCTTTGTAGAGCGGATTATGTTCGGGTAGGTAGCCAATATGTCTCCGTACTTCTAGATGATCTTTGGTTACATCATATCCGCATACGGTTGCAGTGCCTTCGCTGGCAGGGATAAAGCAGGTGAGAATTTTCATAGTTGTGGTTTTTCCAGCTCCATTAGGACCTAGCAAACCAATTATCTCTCCTGGTTGCGCACTAAAGCTCACATTATCAAGTGCTTTTTGCGCACCATAAATTTTTGATATGCCTTGAAGTTCTACAGACATCTATTCTACTTCTTCTTTTTTAAAATTATCCAACCAATGTTCTAAGCTAACGGCATCCTCAATTTTGTAATCTCCAATCGATGTTCTTCTCAATTCATGCAGATAGCCACCTACATTCAATTTCTCTCCAACATCATTTGCAAAGGAACGGATATAAGTCCCTTTACTGCAATCGACACAAAAGTAAATAAATGGAAATTCTAAACGTATAAGCTCGATATTATAAAAATTCACTTTTCGAGACTTAATCTCCTTTTTTACCCCTTTTCGCGCCCATTTATACAACGCTTGACCGTCCACTTTTAATGCGGAAAAATGAGGTGGATATTGATCTATCTCACCTTTAAATGAATTTAGAGCTTCTAAAACCTCCTTTTCTGTCAGATGATCGACTGACTTCTGATTTTCTTCCGGCTGTTCTGCATCAAATGATATAGTGGTAGCCCCAAGCTTGATGACACCTGTATATTGCTTTGGCATACCCTGAAGCGTTTCTGCTTGCTTAGTAGCCTTGCCTGTACAAATGAGAAGCAAACCTGTTGCTAATGGATCCAAAGTCCCCGCATGTCCTACCTTGATTTTCTTAATATTATAGTGATGCTTGAGAGCATACCTCATTTTATTCACCACATCAAATGAGGTCCACTTGAGAGGTTTGTCGACAAGAATAACACTCTGCTCGTTGTATGGAATTTGATCCAACTGACTTTGATTGGTAACTAAGTTCATTATTTAAATTGATAAATGAGGATACAAATTGCAAGGATAACACAATAGATTCCAAAATATTTCAAACCTGATTTTTTCACCAAGGCAATCATCCATTTGCAAGCTACAAGACCCGCAAGGAAGGCAGCTAGAAATCCTATGACTGCATAACTCAGCGAGGGCATGTTCTCAAGAAATGATCCATTTAATAAATCATTGGCTATTTTTCCAAAGATCAGAGGAATGACCATTAGAAAACTAAACCTTGCAGCCTCTTCTCTTTTCAAGCCAAAAATCAATGCTGTTGAAATAGTAGCTCCAGATCTAGAAATTCCTGGCAGTATAGCCACAGCCTGTGCCAATCCAATACCCAGTGCTGAACCATAGCTAAGTTTCTTATGTTCACCATAATCCCTATCCGCCAAAAAAAGCAAAATAGCTGTAACTAGTAGCATCAAGCCAACCAATAATAAATTTCTTGTAAATAAACTCTCAATGAGATCATCCCAAAATATACCGGTGATTGCAGCAGGAATCATAGACAAAATGATGAAGAGACTAAATTTTTTCTCTTCATTAAATTCTTTGGTAAACAGACCTTTAAATATATCAGCAATTTCTTTTCTGAAAATAACCATGGTACTTAAGGCTGTAGCAAAGTGTAATAATACAGTTGTAAATAGACTTTGTTCTGCAAGACTATCGTCGCTTAGTAGGACCTTAAAAATCTCCAAGTGTCCACTACTACTCACCGGTAAAAATTCAGTTAAGCCCTGTACGATTCCAAGAATCAGAGCTTCCAATAATTCAGACATGAAATTTAGTCTCTGAAGATCGCAAAAACTCCCATGATCAATCCCATCAAAATGACGATTGGTGCAATCAAGGTTCTTCTTGTAGAATAAATAATTGATTCATCCCAAGTATTACTATCCGGCATCTCACCGCCCATCATCAACAACATCCCTAATACGATGAGCCCAAATGCTCCCGCAATAAAAATATAATTGTTGCGATTAAATAATAATTCTTGAGGAACAGCAGCCGATCTCGAACTTCTAGATGATCTTGTCATTTGACTATCCAAACTAGTGTCCGCAGACTTCTTTCTAATCTTGATCTTTTTCTTATTTGATTTTTTAGACCCAGATGTTTCAACAATTTTTTTTGTCGAGGATTTCTTAGATGAGTCTCCTGAATTTGTGGAGATTATTTTTTTAGATTTATCCTTTGTCATATTGTTGTTTGTTACCATACAAAAATAGCAAAACGGCTCGATTCAGTATTCGATATGGCTTTTTTTCTACCAAAACATCGTTTTATATGACTATTTAAGGACTTATTGGTCTTCAACGCTAAATTATTGTTAAGCAAAACCAAGTCTATTGGCAGAATTGGCTTTGAAGATTATCTTTGGTGCCATAATTCAGATATATGATTTTTAGAGCTCTTTTCTTATTTTTTTTCACGCTTAGCGCAAATGTCGCCACTGCCCAGAACATACTCCAAAATAGTTCATTCGAGGATGAGCCGGCGGATGCGACGATGCCTATGGGTTGGTTTGCCTGCCAAGATGCAACTACGCCTGACATTCTTCCTGGTTATTGGGGTGTATACACAGAGGCAAGTGAAGGCGACACGTATGTTGGTCTCATAACAAGAGGCAATGGCACATTTGAATCAATCGGACAACGTCTTCCTGAAAGATTAGAAAAAGATGCATGCTACGAATTTGAGCTAGATCTCGCTCATTCTGACAATTACTCTGGCTATAGCAAGCCTGTAAAATTGAGAGTCTGGCTTGGAGATAAAAAATGCAGAAGAGATCAAATGGTTTTTGAAAGCGAAACTATCACCAATGATGAGTGGGATACTTTCAAAATAGAATTCACCAGCGAGTCAAACAGTAAGTACATTTTTCTTGAAGCTTATTATCAATATGAAAACTTCGATCATAAAGGAAATATACTTATAGATAATATCACTCCAATTGTTTTTTGTTCAAGAGTATAAGATGCAACGAATCTTAATTCTATGTTGTACTTTGTTGTTTGCTAATTGCAAGACGATGAAAAATCAAACCACTAGCATAAAATCCATAGATATCCAAGGACATCGAGGTTGCCGTGGATTACTTCCTGAAAATACGATTCCTGCCTTTCAATATGCATTGGAACTAGGAGTCAATACCTTGGAGTTGGATGTAGTTATTTCAAAAGATAAAGTCGTGGTGGTTTCACATGAACCTTATCTTAATCATGAAATTTGTCAAAACCTTTCGGGAAATAGGATTTCTAAAAAGGATGAAAAAAATTATAAGATTTACGAGTTAGATTTTGAAGAATTGCAAAAATATGATTGTGGAATAGAGGACCATCCCAAGTTTCCAGAACAAAAAAGCATAGCTACTAGCAAACCCTCACTTGATGAGATGATCCTTTCCAGTGAAAAGACAGCAAAAGACCTAAACAGAGATCTACCCTTCTATAATATTGAAATCAAAAGAACCAAGGAAGGTGATTTGATCTTTCATCCCGACTACAAAGAATTTACAGACTTAACCATGGAGGTTATTCTAAAAAACAAAATTGAAGAAAGAACAACTGTACAATGCTTTGATATAGAAGTGTTACAATACTTACATACAACATACCCTGATCAGGCTCAAGTGCTTTTAATTTCAAATAGAATGAAGCCTGCGGAAAATATAGAAGAACTAGGACACATCCCTGCTGTATACTCACCTTACTACAAATTAGTGAACGAAAAATTAGTAAAGTATTGTAAAGAGCAAAATATGAAATTGATTCCTTGGACAGTAAATGAAGAAGATGATATGGAGCAAATGATCTCTTTGGGAGTAGATGGAATCATTACCGACTATCCCAATAGACTAATCAATCTTTATCAAGAGAAATAATGCCTGTTGTTGATTGCTCAGAATACAAACCTCCTTTACTATTTAGGAATCCTCACTTTGCGACCATCTATCCAGCATTTTTTCGCAAGCAAGAAAAAGTAAAGTTTACTCGGCAAAGAATACAAACCAATGATGCAGATTTTCTCGACGTAGATTTGCTATTAGCCGACGGCAATGAACACGCAGTCTTTCTTTTTCATGGATTGGAAGGAAGTACGGATTCACAATACATACAAGCAGCAGCTAGACAGTTACATGCAATAGATTACGACATCATCGCTACAAATTTTAGAGGTTGTAGTGGGGAGCCAAATCTAAAGGCAAACACTTACCACAGTGGTTTTACAGATGATTTGGCATTTGTATTGGAATTGTTTTCCAGCAAGTACTCATCGACTTCAATCGTTGCGTATTCATTGGGGGGCAATGTGACATTAAAATATGCTGGAGAAAGCCCTAGCAAGGTCCATCCAAAACTTAGAAAAATTATAGCTGTTTCGGTCCCTGTACACCTTGCAAATGGCGCTAAGCAATTGGAGAAAGCAAGCAATTATTTATACACGCAGAATTTCCTAAAAACCTTGAGAGAGAAGATCAAAGAGAAATATAAAAGATTTCCAAGTCAAATTGATATTGATAAATTGGCAAAGGTGAAAAGCATCAAAGATTTCGATGACTACTTTACGGGTCCAATGAATGGCTTTGAAGATGCAGAAGATTATTATTCAAAATCAATGTCACTTCAATTTCTTCCCGATATAAAAATTGAAAGCCATTTAATTAGTTCTTTAGACGATCCCTTTTTATCGAAAAGCTGTTACCCATTTGCGGAAGCGAAAAAATCTAAAAACATATTCTTACACCCTAGCAATTACGGGGGCCACGTAGGTTTCTACCAGAAAGGAGAGGAATACTGGATAGACAGTAAACTACTAGACATTTTAGGAGAATTTTAGGTTTAATTGAGACTGCTTTTTGCCATTTTGGTCATTAATCTCACATAATTTCAAAATTCTAGTTAAATAGTAAGAACATAGATTCCAAGCAGAATCAAAAAATTTAAATCATTTTAGAAAAGGGAACGTTGTGACTACTCACTCATTTGTAAAAGAAAATGAGACTCAATTTTTGCGAGCGCAATTAGACATGCAAAATGCTATTTTGGCTTACGCAAAGGAGTTATTGAAGCTGAACAAATCAGAAGATATTGTTTGGGCAATAACTGAGAATGTCATAAAGAAATTAAACTTCTACGACTGTGTCCTATACTTGGTTGACCCAATTACTTTGAAGTTGGTTCAACGCTCAGCGCATGGGCCAAAAAACCCAAATCCAAAACAAATTGTCAATCCTATCGAATTATCAATTGGAGAAGGAATCGTTGGGGCTGTTGCTCAAACTGGAATTGCAGAAATCATCAGTGATACAAGATTGGACAAAAGATATATAGCAGATGAAGGATTAAGACTCTCTGAAATAGCAGTTCCAATAATGACCGACGGAAAAGTTATAGGAGTTATAGATGCCGAACATCCAGACACTAATCACTTTAATGAACAGCATCTAAAATACCTCAATAATATAGCCTCCCTTTCTGCAGTTACATTACAAAATGCTCTTAACAAAGAATTGCTTGAAATAGAAAAAGATAATCTAGAAATTGAAATCACGAAGCGCACTGAAAAGCTAGAAGAGACATTGGCAGAGTTGCAGCGTTCAAATGAAGAATTAAAAAACTTTGCTCATGTGGTTTCCCATGATTTAAAACAACCCTTGAGAACTATAAATGGGTTCATCAATCTTATCAAGATGAAAGAAATTCATCTGAGTGAACAGTCCAAAGAGTTCTTTTCGTATGTGTCTGATGGCACATTAAGAATGCAAGATATCATCAACGCATTGTTGAATTATGCTAAGGTGTCGAATCCTGATCACACTGAAACTATATTTGAGCTGGGCGAAATTATACATGAAGTTCTAGAAGACTTGAACCATCAAGTCCAAGAATCAAAAAGCAAGATTACTATAGGTGAAATGCCAAACATTGTTGCATTTGAGGCTTTGATCAAACAAGTTTTTCAAAACCTCATTTCAAATTCAATAAAGTTTAGGCAAAAAGACAAGACTCCTATTATTGAAATATCAAGTCATCAGGACGATCAATATTGTTATATTTCTATTAAGGACAATGGCATTGGAATCCCTGAAAATAAAAAAGATAAAGTATTCGAAATGTTTCATAGAATTCATTCAGTTAAAGATTCTGAAGGGACCGGAATGGGGCTAAGTTTCTGCAAAAAAATTATTGAAATGCATAAAGGTTCAATCACAATTGACTCAAAGGAAGAAAACCAAGGAACCACGGTTACTTTCAGCATTAATAAATCCCAATTCTAAAAAGGAATTTAAAGCCAGATTAAAGGAGAAATTCAAAACAAAACTTAATTTTGTCAAAATTTCTTATGAAGCTCAAATACGCAATCTTATCCTTTATCCTAGTGCTAGCCCTTAGTTCTTGCAAAAACGACTCGTCCAAAGAATATTGGACCATGGAGCTTATTGAGGTAAATACTGCTATCAATACTGGGAAGGAGGCTAAGAAAGGAAATCTCACTTTTAAAGAAACGATAGTTACAGATGCAGAAGGGAATAAAAAAGAACACTGGTATTATAACAGAAATGGTCAGTTGACCACCTTTGAGCGATACATCTATGGTACTGACGAGAAGCTTCCCTTTAAGTCCAACTTTTATGACTATAAGGATTCCTTGCTTAGTTATTATGTATTTGAATACGATAGTATTGGGAATAAAACAGTCACCAACTCGTATGATGCTTCCACCAATGAATTGCTTAGGGTTGAACAATTTGACTACGATAAAAACAATAATAGAATAGCTCGTAGAATTCTCACGGCTTCTGGCCAATTGGTAAGAAGGTATGAGTTTACTTTTGATAAAGATGGCAATGAAAGTACCTATGCTGTCTACGATTCAGATGATAAAAAATTGGTTACAGAAGCATTCAGTATCACCAAAAGTGATGAGAAAGGATGGGTTGAAAAATGGAGTTTTAGAAATGAAGAACCAAGTACTATAAAGACAAGAAAATTTGTAAAATTTTTACCAGCGAAAATTACAGAAGTAAGATGAGTGTAATAAACTATAATGAGATTGACAAGAAGTGGAAAGACTTCTGGGATAAAAATCAAACATACAAGGTTGAAAATCAATCTGACAAGCCAAAATATTATGTACTTGACATGTTTCCGTATCCATCTGGATCGGGATTACATGTGGGACACCCACTTGGTTATATCGCCTCAGATATTTTTGCCAGATACAAAAGAATGAAAGGCTTTAATGTATTGCACCCTATGGGCTTTGATGCATTTGGTCTTCCTGCAGAAGAATATGCCATCCAAAAAGGAATACATCCAGCTGATGCAACTGCCATCAATGTCAAACGATATAGAGAACAATTGGATAATCTTGGTTTTTCTTTTGACTGGTCAAGACAGGTCAATACTAGTGATCCAAAATACTACAAATGGACTCAATGGTTTTTTACAGAACTTTTCAATCACTACTTCGATAGCCAGATTCAGAAAGCAAGACCCATTGAAGAATTGGAACAGCAATTTGCCTTGAGCGGAAATAAATCTGTGGCAGCAGCACATAGTCATGAAGAAATTTTTACTGCCGATGAATGGAGATCAATGTCTGAGCTGCAACAGTCAGAAGTATTGATGAATTATAGACTGGCCTATCGAAAAACTGGATTTGTAAATTGGTGTGAGGCAATGGGAACGGTGCTTGCCAATGATCAGATCCAAGAAGGACTATCTATCAGAGGTGGGCATCCAGTGACACAAAAGGCCATGAATCAATGGTACTTAAGAATAACTGCTTACGCGGAAAGAATGTTGAACGACCTCAATGAGATAACTTGGAGTGATGCATTGAAGACCATTCAGAAAAATTGGATTGGGAGATCTGAAGGAGCAAGTATAGAATTTTCTGTGGTAGGTTCTGAAGAAAAAATCGAGGTTTTTACAACAAGACCAGATACAATCTTTGGGGCGACATATATGGTGCTTGCGCCTCTACACGAATTGGTAGATCAATTAACTACTGAAGATCAGAAAAAAGAAGTGGAGGAATATATTGCTTATGTAAAATCAAAGTCTGAGATTCAAAGGATGGCTGAAAAAGAATCAACTGGAAAATTCATTGGTTCTTATGCTGTCAACCCATTTACGAAAGAAGAAATTCCTATTTGGATTGGAGAGTATGTATTGAAAGATTATGGGACGGGAGCTATTATGGCTGTACCGTCTGATGATGAGAGAGACAATGCTTTTGCCAAAAAATTTGGACTTCCAATTGTACAGGTTATTGACAAAAGTGAATATCCAGATGCAGGCATGTCAGATAAGCTTGGAAAAATCATCAACTCTGGTTTTATGACAGGCATGAAAGTAAAGGATGCCATCAAAGCAGCATGTAAAGAGGTAGAAGAAAAAGGTATCGGGCAGGCTCATGTCAATTACAAAATGAGAGATGCCAACTTTAGCAGACAGAGATATTGGGGAGAACCTTTTCCAATCGTATATAATAAAGAAGGTGTAGCTAAAACATTGGATGTCGACCAACTTCCACTTGAGCTTCCTCACACAGAAGATTTCAAACCAGGAGCAGCGGGAAAATCGCCACTAGCCAGAATAGATAGTTGGGTAACAACTGCAGATGGAATGACGAGAGAGACCGATGTGATGCCGGGAGTAGCTGGTTCTTCTTGGTACTACCTAAGGTACATGGATCCTCACAATGAGGAAGCATTGGTCGGTACTGAAAGTGTCAACTATTGGAGAGATGTAGATTTGTATGTGGGTGGATCCGAGCATGCAGTAGCGCATCTCATGTATGCAAGATTTTGGCATAAATTCTTGTATGACAATGGTAAAGTACCTACCAATGAGCCATTTAAAAAATTGATCAATCAGGGGATGATCCAAGGAGTCATAGAATTTGTCTACTTACTGAAAGAGAAAGAAAATGGGTATTCTAAATTCATATGCACATTTTTGGCAGAGAAGAGAAATATCAAAATGGATCAAATTGCCAAAATTCCAGTTTTGATAGACTATGTTAAAGACTACGGATCTGAAAAATCTTATCTTAATCTTGAAAGTATCAAGAACTTTATCAAATACTACCCATCGTACGAAGACGCGATTTTTGAATGTGGACAAGGAGTGTATCATAAAGGTAAATTTACACCAATTGGCGACTCTACAGACTCTATGGTTTACACCCATTCTGAAGTTGGAAAGATGTCAAAATCAAAATTGAATGTCATCAATCCTGATGATATCATTACACAGTATGGAACCGATTGTTTTAGAATGTATGAAATGTTCCTTGGCCCAATTGAACAATCAAAACCATGGGACACCAATGGCATTGAAGGCGTTTCCAAGTTCCTCAAAAAATTTAGCTCCCTTTACGTAAGTGAAGATGGCGACTGGCTTGTAACAGATGAAGCTGCAACCAAAGATGCTCACAAAATATTAAACAAGACTATTGAAAAAGTCGAAAAGGATATTGTTGCTTTCTCCATGAATACCGCCGTGAGTGCATTCATGATTTGTGTCAATGATTTGAAAAAACAAAAAGTTCACAACAAGGAAATATTACAACCCTTGTTGATGATTATGGCACCTTTTGCACCATTCCTAACCGATGAATTAAATAATAGAATGGGCGCGCAAGAATCAATTCATTTAGGCGAATTCCCTCCCGTAAATGAGAAATACCTTAAGGAAGATAGCTTTACTTATCCAGTGTGCGTAATGGGGAAAAAGAGAGCTTTGCTTGAGATGCCTTCGGGGGCATCGAAGGATGAAATTTTGGAAGCGGCTAAAAAACTACCAGAAATGGCAAGGTGGTTTGAAGACAAAGAGATAATAAAAACGATTGTTGTACCACAAAAAATGGTAAATTTCGTTGTTAAATAAACAGGTCTTCTATGAAGTATGGTCAGAGTTTGATTTTGCTCTTATTTTGTACGTTTTCGTGCAATAGCTGGGCATTTCAGAACTGTGAAATACCGCTCGTCATTAATCTCAGCAATACCAGCTCAACCAGTGTCGACGTTGAGTGGATTGATTTTAACGACAATACCATTAGTTTTGATTTCGAATTAGTTGAATTTTCCGAGAGCCAAACAAGCAATCCTACCATAACTGGCATCACAGGTACTAACACCACGATTTCCGGATTAAGTCCTGCAAGTGCTTATGAGCTATTCATCAGAGCACAATGCCCAGATGGAGCAAGTGAATGGAATGGCCCTTACAACTTTAATACAAATCTTACCGCTTCCGCAAATTGTAATTTGAATTTTCAGATATCTGATGATCAATGTCCAGACAATGACGCCTTCTATTTTGAAAATGATCTAACAGGGCTGCTTGGAGAAAATCTTTTCATAGAGAGCGTTGATGTGGTTATTGAGCACAATTGGCCTCCAGATTTAAAACTTCAAATTGTTTCTCCTGCAGGGGTAAAAGTAGATTTACTTTCTCACCTTGGTATCAACAGCCAGAATTTAGGAGATCCGGATATGCCTTGCCAACAAACTTTAAGCTTCTCGGATCGAGCCTGTGAATATATAAGAGATGCTAACTTTCCGATCAATGGACTTTATGAACCAGAGATGCCCTTAGAAAATCTATATGATGGTACAGAAGGGTCAGGAAATTGGAGTTTAGAGATTTGCGACCGAGCTGATGGTGATATTGGAACCTTAAAACAGTTTGCCATTAACTTCAGTCAGGGAGCATGCTACCCTCCTGGTGAAATCACATTATCCCAAATTGGTGGAACCTTTGTAGAGATAGATTGGAACAGCCCATCTTGCGACGAATTGGAAGTTGTGTTTGGACCTGAGCCGTTTAATCCTGCAACCGCTTCTGTGAGCTATGTAGATTGCAATGATCAATTTTTTAGAATTACTGGATTGCAAGAAGATATTGACTATGTATTTTTTATCAATACCATTTGCGCATTAGAAACTTTTGAAAATGAGTGTCCAATATTTCTACACACAGAATGCGCCAACCCAAGTTTAGATTTAAATTTTGACGACCTTGATCCTTGCGAAGAATCTTGTGATGAACCCTGTGATCTCAACAATGACTTCTGGTTTAACTCCAGAGATGATGATGTAGATTGGTTGATTAATTCTGATCGCACTCCAACTTCCTTTACAGGACCAGAAGGTGATCTAAAAGGAAATGGAAATTATATCTATGTAGATGCAGCATCGAGTACATGCGGAGATTTCCTTTTTGCTAGTATAGAATCGGAATGTATCAATATCAAATCCAACGCAAATGGCTGTGATCTTTCATTCTACTACTACATGTTTGGTGTAGATATTGGAAGCCTAGGCATTGATATAAGTTTGAACAATGGAGAAGACTGGACAAACCTTTGGAGCAATGCTGGAGATCAAGGAAGATTGTGGCAACAGACGGTTGTGGATCTATCAGCCTACGACAATCAAGTAGGTATCTTTAGAATATATGCGGAAACGGCTGGAGGTAACTTCGGAGATATCGCTATCGATGAAATAAAACTTTACTCAAGTTTGATTGCGCAACCATTGGATATCTTTTATGAAGATCTCGATGGAGATGGCTTTGGCAATAGAGATAGGCCTTTTCAATTTTGTGCTATTACAACGCCACCTGGCTTTGCCAACAATAGTGACGATTGTAATGACGACAATCCATCGATCAATCCATCAATAAACGAAAGCCCTTGCAATCTAATCGATGACAATTGCGATCTACAAATCGATGAACCCAACAGCAATCCGCTAGAATATGTTGGAGATGAAATTCAAAGTGCATCGTGTAGTGGAAATAAGGACGCTATCGTCGAAGTAATGGTTGTCGGAGGTATTCCTCCGTACGACTATGTCTGGAGTGACGGCGAAACCGAAAATCCAAATATAAATGTCAATCCAGGTATTTTCCAATGCACCATAACGGACCAAGGAGGCTGTGTTTTGATCAGTGATTTTATTGTCGTGGACGCAGAAAAAGAATTGGTGTTTACAGTCGAAGAAATAAATAATAATCAATGTATCGGCGCTTTTTCAGATGGCTCTATTGATATCAATATTGAAGGAGGTACAGCTCCCTATCAATTTGGATGGAGTCATGGCTATGCAGAACAGAATCCATTTGACCTTGAGTCGGGCGAATACATTGTAAGCATCACAGATAATAACAACTGCTCTTTCATATCTGAGCCAATTTTTGTTGGTAATGAGATAGAAATAAAATCTGAAGTATTGATCAATAAATCCACATCATGCATTGACGAGGCGGATGGAGAGTTGTTTGTATCTGCAACAGGTGGCACGTCTCCTTATACATATAGTTGGTCACATGGAGTGACGGGCAATCAGGCCCAAGATCTTACGAATGGATACTATGGCTATACAGTGACAGATGCTCAGAATTGCAGCTTTATTGTAGATTCGATTTTTGTAGATTCACCAAAAGCATTGGATATAAGAATCGATGCAATTGAATCAAACTTATGTAATTCAGAAAATGAAGGCATCATATTGACAACACCGATTGGCGGCACTGCCCCTTACACTTTCTTTTGGTCCAATGGTGAAAACACAGATGATCTTAAGTCACTCGAGAATGGCACTTATAACCTTACGGTAAATGATAGTAATGGATGCACGGCAGCCTTTGAAAATATAATGATACAAAGTCCACCTGAGATTGAAATCACTATTGAAGTACTGACAAACGAAACTTGTCGTTCGGGTCAAGATGGTTATATCAGTGTCCAGAGTAATGGTGGAAGTGGAAATTATAATTACAATTGGAGCAACGGAGCTACTAACATCAATTTTATATCTGACCTTGAATCAGGAATTTATGCTGTGACCGTTATTGATGATTTTGGTTGTAAGCAGAGTCTTAATAACATTATAATTTTGGAAGAAAATATTGACCTTCCGGTAAATGTGGCTGAGGTAAATGAAATTACTTGCTTTGGAAATGACGACGGTAGTTTGACCGCAAGTGCAGCACAAGGAACTTTCCCATATGATTATAATTGGTCAAATGGGACACAGAATATAGGTAATTTTTCAAATGATACCATAGAGAATGTGGCTGCGGGACTTTATAATCTGACGGTGACAGATGGACTTGGATGTACTGGAGTTTCTGAATTCATTGAATTGACAGAATCATCCATGATTACCTACAACATAAGCAAGGAAGACATACTTTGTTTGAATCCGGGAAAATTATCATTGTCAATTGATGGAGGCGACCCCGCTTATCAAGTTGCATGGAGTAATGGTGAGACAGGTCAAGAAATTCAGGTTTCTCAAGCAGGCTTATATAGTGCCACAATTACCGACTCAAATAATTGTAGTGTGGTTACAAATGAAACAAATATTTTGGCACTAGGAATGGGCCAATCAGTGACCAATATAACTCATGCTACATCATCAAGCTTAGGATCCTATGAAATCGAATTTGTCACAGGCTCAGGTCCATACACATTTTTTTTAGATGATGTTGAGCAAGGAGTAACAGATAGCGGCTTTATTTATGAAAATCTAGAACCTGGTGATTATGAAATTTCAGTTATCGGATCACTTGGTTGTCAGCTTGCAGTTGTAATTACCATAGATTTGATAGATGCCATCACTGAAACTCAGTTTGAAAACAAATACAATCTCTATCCAAACCCTAGTAATGGAACCATATTTTTGGAGGGTAAGAACTTAGAAAGCAGCGAGATATCAGTTGTGAATCTTCATGGACAATCTATAAAGTTTACTATTTCGCATCAAGTCGAGCTGTCAGAAATCGCTCTTACGAATGCTGCTTCAGGAATCTACCTAGTCCTCATTAATGAGCAATCAAAAACCTACATTAAGAAGGTAGTGCTGGCTCCGAACTAATCTTTGGATGCACTGTAAGTGTTGCACCAATAGCTGTCAAGATGGGCGCCAGAAAGAATCCAACAATAGGTATCGCGAGTAGTCCCAAAAATATTGCACCGTTTGCAATGGCAATCCCCCTATTCTTTCGTATGAATCTAACGCTTTGTTTCACAGAGAAATGTCTTTCCATATAAAAATCACAGGCACCAAAACCTGCATAATTAGCTTGCACAATAAAGATTAAAACTGCAGAAGCAATTCCAACCACAGGAATCAAACCCAACAATAATAAAAGTCCAGTAAGGAAAAGTTCTTTGGTAATATTACGAAGAGCTATTCGCAAGCCTCTTATCAAACTCTTGGCACTTCTCGACATTGATAATGGTGCTGGCTTACCACCTGTCTTTTTCATTTCGATTTTTTCAGACACCATACTCATGATGGGTGCACTCACAATCAACATGATATATTTATACAGAATAAGGCAGGCAACAAACAACAAACCAAAAACCAACCAATCAGAAGCGCTAGCAATAAAATTACTACCTCTCTCCCACTTATAAAATGAAGCCAGCCAATCTCCAAGCCCATCCGATTTTGTCCATATGAGTTTGAATATAGAATAAGCAACGATGCAGCTAAGAATCCCGGTAGCAACCACAAATTTCCAGAGGCTGTATTTAGATATAGCGGAAAATGACTTAAAGAAATTTTGAACAGTCTGGAGTATTGCGTTAAGCATTGCTAATTTATTATGTATCGTGTTTGTTATTTTATAACTCAAGATAAAGGTAAATAATTCCATTGGGCACTCCTACCTAAATATAATACTTATACTGTTATTAGAGAGAAAAAGATACTCCTCCCTGATTCTAATACTATCTTTTTCCTAAAGTCAAATGATAGTTTGTAATCTTCCCTCCTTCCGTTGTCAGGAGCGGAAATAATATCGTAAAACTAAAGGTTAAATTTTCTAACTTTTGAAATCTGCGAGAAACTAAAGACGCCTCCCTGATTCTAATACTATCTTTTTCCTAAAGTCAAATGATAGTTTATAATCTTCCCTCCTTCCTCTGTCAGGAGCGGAAATAATATCGTAAAACTCAACGTTAAATTTTCTAACTTTTGAAATCTGCGAGAAACTAAATAACTTCATCTTGTATGGAATTCGGTTCATAGCGAAGGTGCTCTTTCTATCTCTCACCTATTCGTATAAAAAACTCCTCTTTGAATACATTTTCAAAGAGGAGTTTTTGAGATAACTATTTAGTTATCTCGTGTTTTCTATCGATGTTAATCCTGGAATTAACTGCATTTCAAAAATAGAAAAGCAATCCCGGCTCGCGGCTCGCGGCTCTCAATACCAATCTCAATTCTACTTATGCATTCCAAAATAAGCATGTTCAAAATCATGAATTGCTTTTCTCAAGTTCTCTACATATACTGCATCTGTAGTTTGTTTTGCCTTCATCGCATTAACTAAGATTGTATGCAAGTTAGCAAGTTTGTTGGTGTAAATACCTCTAGCTTTGCCGTCTGCTGTAGATGGTGGTAATTTGATTCTTTGGTGTAAAAAATATTGGCTTACAATATCTTGAATTTCTTCTGCATGATGTTCTTTGTTCATAACCCATCTTACTAATTGATTGTAATTTGGTTTTGCCGAAGCAGAGATTTCTTTAATTTGAGCCATTCCCTTTTCTATGGTAGCTACATGTTCGTAAAGCAAAGAAATTCTTAGGGAATCACCATAGATGCCACAAGGAACCTCACAGTGATCGTCTTCTACTTCCAGAGAGGCGATTAATCTTTGAATGGAATTAATTTTTGATTCAGAATCTTCAATGCTCTGAAGACTTTGTGCTTGCATGCTTAGTCCTGAAAAAACTAAGGCCAATGTTATTATTATGTACTTTTTCATCTTTATATTATTTGTTTGTAAATCTAATTAAATGTTGGATATTGCTAATAATGATTCTTTTAAAAATTCGAATTTAGGGAGAAAACATGCTATATCAAGAGGAATTAAACAAATGTCTGCTATTCAATCATAATTAACTTCAAAATTATGATAATGTTTATATGTAATAGTTTTGGGGTTTATAAAAACATAAGAAGGTATATTGAATCAAGGTTCAATACAAAGAAATTAAAGGTATGGATTTAGATGGAAGGAAAAGAACGGATGTTAGAATAGGACAGTTTGTAGAAATTGTCATGAAACGAGATCAATCTACGGGAGATTTGACCGATGGATTGATCAAAAGAATTCTCACAAAGAGCAAGCATCACCCACATGGCATTAAAGTTATGTTGGATACAGGTGAGGTAGGTAGGATAAAGAATATTGTGGAGGATCTGGATGAGTGAAAATTCTTATTAGATTTTAGGATTGATTGGCTTGCACCAATACAGACTACTGAACTTGTATTAACATTTTTTACATTAAAATGGCTCTCTAAATAATAGTTAATAAAATCCTTGTTATTAAAAATAGAAAAACAGCCCCTATCTGAATTGAAGTATTAATAAAAGTCTCATCTATCAATCCATCAATCAAGTAATTCATAAATGTGATAAGCTACATTTCGCTCTTTTTATTATTTCGCTTTACTCAATAGGTTGCGTGATTCACTAAAAAGTTTGTTCACTACAATAATTCTAATCCGATAGTATTCACGAGATGGTCTAAGTTTAGAATCAATTGACATCTCAAATACAATTCATACCGATGAAGCAACTCACTTGTCCTTCAGAAGGCAGTCGAGCTATGTAGCTTGCTAGTTTGATATGTATACTGATTTGTCATTTACAGTATATTTTATAACCTAAAATTATTATCATGAGATTTACTTTTTTATTTACTTAATTTTTCTCCCTTGCTATGTTCCAATCGAGTGCAATGATGGGAGGAGAATTGAATAGAAACTGTGAAGTTGTAATTTCCCAACAACTAGATGGCTTTAAAACTTGCTTTGTAAAAGCAGAAGTAGTTGGAGAAGATTGTGCCCAAGTACAGCAAGCAGTTTGGATTTCTCCCAACGGTGCTTTTACAGATGTTTCTCCTCTAAACATCTCACTCAATGCTTCGGTGCCTGGCACCTATACCCTTTTCATTACGCTTACAGATGGGTGTGTTATAACATCATCAATTACTGTATCAGAAGAATGTGAAGAAAAAGATCCACCAGAATGTGAATGCTCTGTTGAGATCGAATATGGCGAAGATAATTACGGCACTTGCGTCGCGCATGCTGTTGTAAAAGGAGACTGTGAAGTGAAAAGTGTTGTTTGGGTTGGACCTAATGGTGCTGCGACACACGGACCAAATGGAATTAATGCTTCGGTTGCAGGTAAGTATTATGTCATTGTTACATTTGCAGATGGTTGCCAAGAACAGGCATGTATTACAATAACTGAGGAGTGTGAGCCTTGTGAGTTTGATATTGAAATTGGTCATAACAATAGCTTATGTGGTCAGCCAAATGGTGCTGTGTATCTCAATACTGTGTTTCCATTTGCTGGCTTTACAGTTGAATGGACTAACGCAAATGGTGAAATTGTAGGCAATACCCACATTGTAGAATGTTTGCCGGCAGGAATTTACACTGTTGTGGTAACAAGTCCATCTGGCTGCATTGGAACAGGCTCTGTCACAATTGAAAATGTTCAGTTTACAATAATAGACCAAGATGGAGGCGACACAGGGTTACACCCTAATGATGGTGCTATTGTATCTGGAATTAAGCTCACAGGTGGAACTGAATTGACTTGGGAATTTGCTCCTCAATGGGTTCCGGATGAGATGATTATTCAATGGTCAGCAGATCCTTCTTTTACTCTAGTTACTGAGCTTATTAATACTGGTCCAGTTACCTCACTAGGTTCTGATTGTATTGCCGACTTTCCAGGTGGATCAGCATATATGGATTGTATTAGTTTACTTCTAATCGGTGATTTTGACCCTAACACTAATCTTGATATGGGAAATGGCATAGATTTTCTTCCTGATCCAGGTACTGCCCAAACAAATTCTACTAATAGCACAGAATGTACTGACCAAAAGAGAATAATTGGTTGTGTAACAATACCAGAAGATGGTTGGGTAAGATTAATTGTAAATCCAAATGTATGTAAAACTTCTGGGACTGCATGGTCTGTTACTGTATCGTGCACATGTTCGATTAAACTTCATGAACAGCATCAGCTTATTTCAAGAGCTTCAACAAAGTATGAGCAACCAAGACACGTAAGCACAGACGTAAACTGGATCTATCCAAATCCATCACAAGGATTAATTTACTTCAATACTGATTCAGAGATTAATGATGTAGAGGTATATGATACTGTTGGGAAAATAGTATCACAGAAATCAGGTGTGATTGAGTCAGTAGATTTATCACATCTAAATCCTGGAATCTACCTGGTAAAAATGAAAGGCGCATTTGGTGATAGAGTGCAAAAAATTACCTTGCAGTAGAAAACGGAATTCTAATAAAACTTGATTAATTCAGAGGGCGCAATTTTTATTGTGCCCTTTTTTTTGACTGAAAGGCATGTTCAACAATAATGATCTCCACAGTAGATAAGCTTCATTTGCGAAAATGAAAATTAATTCCATATAGATGCAAGTGATTTAATCCCACTCATAAACAAATCCCAATGACACTGTTGTAAAGTGCAACCAATTTTCAACAAATCCATCACCTGGACCTACATTATTCTCTGACGTACCCACAGCTCCCCCACCTAGATATCGAAGGTTTAGAAATGCACTGGTTGGCTGATTTATTTGCATACCTGCTCTTACACTTGCATCTAGGATTGCTCCTACTATTTCATTGGTACTTCCATTGATATAACTAACTGGAGCATATATTCCATCTGCTTCAAATTCTAAATAAAATTTGTCATTCAATTGGGTTTTCCCTTTTAGTTTCAAGGCAGGAACAAGACCAACATCTCGATTGGTTCTAAATTGTGTGCCATCTACCGACTCAAATGAAATGGTGGCATTTCGAATTTGTAATGTACCGCCAATAGCTAGTTCGTACTTTTCATTTTTTATACGCAATTTTCTTAAATAACTAAATCTATAAAATGGAAAATTATATAATAATTTAACACTCGTTGACGCTAAGAAAGTAAGATCATCAACAATCAAATCTTCCTCAAGTAAAACTTGGGATTCCAATCTCAATGGTTGGTACAGAAATACCAATGTGTTTCGTTCATTCCAATCTAACTCAATGGAAAATCTTTTTATTGGAAATAAAACATCTTGCCCTCCTTGATCTCTATAGTTGAAATTTGTTCCGCTATTGCTAAATTGAATTTCATGATCTAAAACTCCTAAAAAACCCATTTCCGCTACTGCGCGAACGCGATAGTCGTTATTCGATTCATTTAATGTAGTGTTTGCATCTTGAGCGAAGACAACCGAAATAATTAATAACAAAACTAGAGTGATTACAGCTTTTTTCAATACCATATTCGAAGTTCATTGTAATTAGTGTACATAAGTTAGTTATACAATTAGCAAAGGTAGCTTTTTGTTTAATTGAGTTAATATTTTTTCTAAAATATATATCCTTCAGAAAGTAAACTCAATAATTATAAGTAATTCTAACAAAACTGGAAACATAACTCTTACTTCGTTAAGAGTACTGCCGATTTTATTAATCTGCTAACCTCAGCTCCTAGTAGGTGAAATAGGGATTCAATTCAATAGGTACAACTAAGGAAATTTAGAAATATTCAAAAATTAGCATTAAAAAATAATAGTATCTTTTGTGAGAAATAAAATAATTTGAAAATATCGAAAAAATCTTGCAGCAAAATTCCATCTCAAACATATTAGATGTGAAAGCAGTTAAGGGATTCATTTTCTAAATTAAACAATCATGAAGAATTACTGGTTATTTCTAATAATAACAATAGTAGCATCTGGATGCCATAAGGATGTCATCAATGAATCTACAAAGGAGGAAACCATTAATCCAATTAATTTAAACTACCAATATATTGAAGGTCAGGTAACAGATGATCTTGGAAATCCAATTAATAGTGCAGTCATTGAAGTATTGCAAGACCATGAACTCATAGGGACAACCGTAAGCGAGTCTAATGGTTCATATTCTACAAGAAATATTATTGTAAAGCCCAACCGACCAATTGTGCTTAAATATGCAAAGGACCAGTACGAGTTTAAGTACAGAGAATTTGAAAACTATGAAGAAGATATCATCAAAAAAAATGTAACATTAGCTAACACTGCCGAAATTCAAAGCTTGAGTAACGAGAAATCTTCTCCTCTTGATACCTCGCTGGTTAAAATTTATGGATATGCTGCCTATGCGAATGGCAACCCTGCTTCTGGTGTAAGCTGTCGGGCCATTTGGGATTATCAGGATATCATAACGGGGGTTATTAATGTCATCGAACATTCTGATGATTTAACAGACATTGATGGCTACTGGGAAATGTACGTTGCGAAAGATACGATGATTAATTTGCGTGCATTTGATTGGGGAAATGAAATAATATCATTTTGTCAATTTGACTTCAATCCAGATTATCCCAATTCCAATAATTCTTTAGGAGATTTTTCTTTTCCATATGTTGATATTGGTAGTTATTCTGAAGACACAGAAGTTGAATTAAACCAAGAAGTAGAATGGATTACAAAACGTTCAACTGTAAGTGGTCGAATCTCGTTATGTGATGGATCACCCATTGAAGCTGGCAATTTAAAGATTCACCTTGGAAGAAAAACAGATGATTTCGTATTTAGTCTTAAAATCATAGAATATAAAGATTATCAATTTGGCAGCAATGGAGAATTTGAGGTTACTATAGAAACCTGTGACCAGGATAACATGGCGCCAGAGGATTGGGGAGTAGGTGTTTTTGCTCATGATACAATTGCAAACTGGTCAGGGATACAAGCTTTTGATTTTGAACCTATCCTCAATGCAGGAGAAACACTTCTTTGTTGGGATCAAAATGACTACCCTGGTGAATTAACAGTTAATTTTGAAGGAGAAACTTACGTTAATTCAAATTTCGTAGATGACGCGAGGTCCGGGCAACAAGAGCTTCGCACAGGAGCTACTGTCGATTTCGGCGATCAGAAAATTAGTTTTTACATAGCAGCTGATACTGATACCAACGGAGCATTTCGTCTGGTATGGCTGAAGATGTGGATTTTAGAATTCAACGATCCATATTGGACTGTAGTTGAGTATCCATTTGAAGAAGAACCACCTGAAGATGCCATTATCTCAATAACAGAAGTTGATGGAAACTGGTTAGAAGGAACAATCAACGGGACGGTTGCAGATGGCAAACCAATATTTATGGAATTTAGAGTTTACAATAAATAGCGTTTAATTTTTTGACCCAACCAAACAAACATATCATCCAAGGATGTAAAAAAGGAAACAGAGCTTCTCAAAAGGAACTCTATTTCCTTTCAAAGGATAGAATAAAATCTATTGCTTTACGCTATTGCTATTCTATCGAAGATGCAAAAGATGTTGTGCAAGAATCATATTTAAAGATTTATAAAAACATTAAATCTCTCGATGATTCAAAAGGAAGTTTCAACGCTTGGTCGGCAAAAATCGTGGTAAATGAGGCGCTGACTAAAATACGAAAGAAAAAGCATGCTGACTTATATGTCAACTCAATGGGTGATGACAATTATTCTAAACAAAAACCCAGCTTAGATAACATAACCATTGAGGAGATAAAGAAAACAATGAAGTCACTAAAAGGTGATCATCAGCTTGTCCTCAACATGTATTTCTTTGAAGAATTTAATTACAAAGAAATGTCATCGATTTTAAAACTCAAAGAGTCTAGTGTACGATCAAAGGTAACAAGAGCAAAATCAGAATTAATGATTCATTGGAGAAAAAAAACTTGATTAAACATGAGCAATAATAAATTAGACAACATAGATAAATTATGGGATGATCATCAAATGTGGGATGACATCGAAAGAGATTTAGATAAAGAAACAAATAAAAAAAGATTTTTATTTGTTCTACTAGGCTTATGTACAGTTACCTTGCTTGTCGCTCTGCTCTATTTTGTAAAAGAATCTGACTATGCCTCAGCCGATACACCAATGATCTCAGATAGCACGTTTAATAATCCGACTACAGAAAAATCAAACCTTCAATCTCCAAACATAAATAATTATGAAGAAAAACATATAAACGCGGATTCAAATGAAGTTATAAGTCAGCATGCAATATCTACAGAGAAGATAGAGCTAGCTAATCATTCTTCCGACAACAACAACAACAACAACAACAACAACAACAACAACAACAACAACAACAACAACAACAACAACAACAACAACAAC
>ENA-ORXT01000332-ORXT01000332.1-marine-metagenome-genome-assembly--contig:-NODE-332-length-77823-cov-7.551527_pt1 | contig 77823 bp, 56 predicted proteins | sample MGYA00237868_ERZ511482 | MGnify/ENA metagenome assembly ERZ511482 | reverse complement strand
AGCCTGTTTGTGTGCCTTTCACCATATGTTGGTTCATGAGGGTGGCTATACCATCGAACATGTCAAAGCAGACTCACAACAGCACCATGAGCAGTTCATTCAGCAGCAACACAATGATAATGTTAGTCAATTTGATTTTGAAAAATCATTACGCACTGATCAAGAGTCGTTTAACACCGTGCGTAAGCTATCCCCCACTCGCTTCCGCTATCAAATTCTTGATTCTCATGGACAAGTTATATCTGGGCGGTCATCTGGGCGGGCAACTGATGATGCTATGTGTGCAGAGCAGCCAGCCCGATACGTCGTGCCAGTTAACAATGCATGTGTAAAGCTGCCAGAACCCATACACTTAGTACAAGCTAACAATATACGCGTAGAGCAAGCTAACAATATACGCGTAGAGCAAACTAACAATATACACATAGAGCAAACTAACAATACACCCGTAGTGCAAATTGATAATTCACGTGCGGCGCAATCTAACAATGTACTTGTAGAGAAAACTATCAAATCACGTGCAGCGCGCGCAGATGCCAATGGATATACACATATATATTCAATCAACCGGTGCAGTGAAGCTATTCCGAATACCTACTATGGCAAGATAAAACAACGTCATGTTCAGGGCTACACAGCAGCAGTACAAAGACCAACAGTCAATACGCAAGCATTCACTTATGAAACACCTTCAAGCTATGGAATGATTGCCTAGGCTTATTCTGCTGCGTTATGGAAACGAAAGTGTGTGTTCAGAGACTGCCAGCACAATCCAATGGAATCACTGTATCAATATTGAATATCAGCTGATCACAGGCTTAAATCCAACTTGATGTCAGCTTAGAACCAACGACTAGACCACACAATTTTCCGCCCTATTTTTCAATCGACAAAACATGAAATCAATCTATACCACCGGCTAGACACCACCAGCCCTTGCACTTCGTTCTTAGGTCGTGTAAACCTTGTTGCAGGAACGGCAATTTCGCCCAACAAGTAGAACAGGCCTTTATCATGACGGACAGCGCAACTGCGACAAAGCTCAACGAACCCTTGTCGAACACCAACATTCTTTCTGAAACTAAGCTGATCTCACCCGCTGAACTCAAGGCCCGTTATCCAAGATCAGAGCACGCTACACAAACAATCGAAAAAGGTCGCCGAGACGTAGAAGCTATTCTCGATGGGTCCGATAAACGATTATTGGCCGTTGTTGGCCCCTGCTCAGTGCATGATGTCGACAGCGCCAAAGAATACGCCCAGCGGCTGCTCACACTTAGGCACAAGCTCGATAAACACATTAATCTTGTTATGCGTGTTTATTTCGAAAAACCACGCACAACAGTTGGCTGGAAAGGCCTCATTAATGACCCGCACCTGAACGATACCTTTGATATCGAAACCGGTCTTGGCATGGCACGTGAACTCCTTGCCTGGCTGGCAGAAATTGGGATGCCAACCGGTACTGAAGCCCTTGACCCTATCAGCCCACAATATCTATCTGATCTTTTCACATGGTCAGCTATTGGTGCACGTACCACTGAATCTCAAACGCATCGAGAAATGTCCAGTGGGCTATCAACCGCCGTTGGTTTTAAAAATGGTACTGATGGCAATCTAGGTGTTGCCACTAACGCCATGAAGTCAGCATCACAACCGCATCGTTTTTTAGGAATAGACAGTCATGGTCAGGCAACAGTGCTCGAAACCCGCGGCAATCAGTATGGTCACGTTATCCTACGTGGTGGCAAAACGCCGAATTACGATTCAGTGAATGTGGCTCTAGCGGAGCAAGCACTTGAAGTTGCAGGCTTGCCCAAACGCATCATGATCGACTGCTCGCACGCAAACGCCCACAAAGATCACAAACGCCAACCACTGGTTGCGCAAAATGTACTGGAGCAATTGAACAATGGCAACGAGTCTATTATTGGCATTATGCTCGAGTCTAACTTGCATGAAGGCAATCAGAAGCTGGGTGACCCGAAAGCATTGCAACACGGTGTATCCATAACCGACGCTTGTATTGATTGGGACACAACAGAACGTTTGTTAACCGAAATGCATGACGCATTGGCTAGGCAGTAAACGTACGTACGTGCTGGGATGGTTTTAGAAAAGCCCTAAGTGCAAGCTTAGGAACAAAGCCATACCCAGTACGATCGTCAACAGTAAGTTTCTGCTGACAGCTGCGATAAAAATAGACACAACACCTGCAATCAAGTGACTATTGTCAAGCGACAGTAACCAAAATCCGTCGGGTTTAAACAAGATTGGAACGCATAGCGCGGTCAAGACTGCGACTGGCACGAAGCTTAACGCCTGTTCAATATGCTTTGAAAATTCCATGCGTCCACTGAGCGCGAGCACTGAGTAACGCACACCAAACGTCACCACCATCATCCCGGCAATGAGCAGAATTTCTTCTAGTGCACTCATGCTTTTTTATCACTGGTAGCTTGTTTACCACTTACATACCGTGCAGCACACCCAGTAGCAATGCCACACAGCGCCGCTAGAATTAAACCCAATTGATGTGGCAATGAATGAAACATCAACGCAGTTATTGCGGAAACCAAGGCGCAAGCCAGCATCGGCCAGTGCGTTATCAGTGGCACAACAATACCAATAAACGTCACCACCATCGCGAACTCAAGGCCTAAGTCTCCAACACTCTGCAAACGCTGGCCAGTAACAATGCCAGCAGCGGTCCAAAGCTGCCAGTTCACATACATAAGCAATGCACCACCAAAATAAAACCAATGCTTATTTGGCGATTTATCCGCTTGTTCGAAGCGATAAATGACGGCTGCGTAGGCTTCGTCGGTCAACAGGAATGCCAGTGGCGCAAGCCAGCGATGCGATAAGTGTCGAAGATAGGGCCCAAGTGATGCGGCATACAATGCATGCCGTAGATTAACCACAAACGTGGTCATTATTATGATGCCGATGCTCGTACCCTGCCCAACTAGACCCGCTGCAACGAACTGTGACGAACCGGCAAACACAATCAAACTTAAACCCATGGTTGCCCACCAAGAAAGTCCAACGGATATAGCCAATGCGCCGAATAACAATCCAAACGGTGTGGTGCCGACCACTAACGGAATAATGGCGCGCATGCCAGCGAAAAATTCGACACGCGCTGAATGTGCAGAATGCGCTGAATGCGAGGACGTTGAAACGGGCTTGTTCATGACCAATCGAGCTCCGATGCTCGCCATAGATACCAACTGGCCACGGACCGATAAGGCGCCCAAAGCAGACCAGCCTCGGTTAGCTCAGCTGCTGTCGGCAGTTCATTTGCACCATAGGCGAAATGATAGCCCTTGCGTACGCCAAGATCGGCTACTGGCAGCACATCAGGTCGGCCTAGCCGAAAGATCAGCATCATTTCCACCGTCCACTGGCCAACGCCTCTGACCGTGCACAAGCGCTCAATAATGTTCTCGTTTGTCGCAGCCGTCAGCACATCGAGCTCGGGTACGGTACCATCTAGCCGACGCGCTGCTAGGTCCTTCACAGCGAGGACTTTGGCTTTTGATAACCCGGCCGTGCGTAGGACTTCAGGGTCCATTTTCAATAAAGCCTGCGGCTCGATCTGTTCACCGAACAGCGCCGTCACCCTGCCATGGATAGCAGCTGCCGCTTTCATTGAGAGCTGCTGATGGACAATCGCACGCAATAGAGCTTCAAACGGACTAAGCTCAAATTCGGTCTCTAATTTGAAGGGGCCGACACGCTTTATAAGCTGTGCCATGACGGGGTCGGCATTTTTGAGACGCCGGCGTGCGGTTTCTGGCTTGTATTGCAACGACATCGGTATACAAGTACGTGGGCTTGCGGCATCGTAGCTGGTCTAACGCGAAATAACACAGAATTGAAAGCAGACTTTTTTCAAGACAGATCAATCATGATGAGTACGGAACCAGAGCAGGCAATGAATACCGGAAAAAATCAACAGCGCGACTCTCTATTTTCGAGCCCACTGGGCGACATTGACCGGTTTAAATTCGATAAAAAAGTGGTCGATGTTTTCCCGGACATGCTCAAACGCTCTGTTCCTGGATACCAAGCCATCATTTCTCAATCTGGGTTGCTGGCTGCCCGCTTTGTCCAGGACAACACCAATCTTTATGATCTTGGAAGCTCGCTGGGTGCAACCACGTTGTCCATGCGGCAAGCCGTGCTTGATGCTCGTAACACCCAAGATGATCGTGGTCACGGCTGCGTTATTCACGCTATTGATAACTCACAGCCGATGTTAGATAAAGCATCGACGCTTATTGACGCGCAAGTGAATCACGATATATTGCCCGTACAAATGCACTGCGAGGACATCCAGCAAACCACGATGCACAACGCATCGGTGGTCGCAATGAATTTTACTTTGCAGTTTATCGACCCTACCGACAGAGATGCGTTAATGCAGAAAGTAGCCGATGCCTTACAACCCGGCGGCGTATTTATATTATCTGAGAAAGTCACTTTTGATGACCCTGTACTGAGCGACTTGCATATCGATATGTACCACAACTTTAAAAGTGCTAACGGCTATTCCGATCTTGAAATCAGTCAGAAACGAACCGCACTAGAAAACGTGCTCATTCCAGATACACTAGAAAAACATGCCGAAAGACTAACCAAAGCAGGATTTCAAAGTTCAAGCGTATGGTTCCAGTGTTTTAATTTTGCATCTATTATCGCCATAAAATGACCGACTCAACTCCCCCTATACGATTCACGCTTAATGAAAAAAAGCTGCGTGAATCACTTGCCAATACACCATTAGCTCAATGGACAGATGCGTTAATCAATGCGGTACATGCCCGTGATGAAAAATTACATCAGGGTTTAATGCCTCGTTGGCAAGCTGCATTGGATGCATTGCCTGACATTGTTGTAGCGCGCATAGACCTTGATCATGAATCAGGCGTTACCGTTTTGACCGACGAGGATATTGCGGCAGCTGACGCTGATGCTTCGAGTGAGCCTTACACAACAAGTGAATCGGCAAAGGCATTAGAACCTGCACTAAAGGAACTTATGCCGTGGCGCAAAGGACCGTATCGTTTTGCTCATATCACCATTGATACCGAATGGCGCTCTGACTGGAAATGGAATCGCGTCTACCCTCACATTAAACCGCTAGAAAACCGCACGGTTCTGGATGTTGGGTGTGGCAACGGTTATCACATGTGGCGCATGCGAAGTATGGGTGCATCAACCGTGCTTGGTATCGACCCTGGTTTGTTGTTCATGATGCAGTTTCAGGCAGTACAACATTATGTCAATGATAAAGCCGTTAGTATTTTGCCACTGACCATGGAAACCTTACCGCCTAATATGCAGTGCTTCGATACCGTATTCTCGATGGGCGTGCTCTACCACCGAAAAGACCCACACGCACATCTGCTCGAGTTAATGCAAAGCATTAAACCAGGAGGTGAACTGGTAATGGAGACACTGGTCGCACTCGGTGAAGATGAATCTGAATTAAAAATTGACGAGCGTTATGCGCGTATGAAAAACATTTGGACGCTACCATCGGTACCGCTGCTTGCACGGTGGTTGAACGATGCAGGGTTTACTAACATTCGCTGCGTTTCAGTTGATATTACCTCTCGCCTTGAACAACGCACAACCGAGTGGATGCCGTACGAATCACTTATAGAATCGCTAGACCCAGAAGACTTATCACTGACAGTGGAGGGGCTACCCCGGCCACGACGTGCTGTTATGATCGCTGATGCGCCTAGCTGACGTTCTTAGCTGATGCGCCTACAAGTCAATAACCACTACTGCGTCTTTTTCTAGCGCGCGAGACTGACACAGAATAATAGACTCCTTACGCTGGGCCGCTGACAAAACAAAATCCCGGTGCTCAACAGAGCCTTCTAACAAACCGCATTTACACACACCGCATAAGCCATCAGAACATTTCACATCGATCTTAATGCCCTGCTCAACCAGTATATCGGTGGCAGATCTATCTGCAGGTATTTCAAATTCACGACCAGATTTTGCCAGCTTCACGGTGAATGGATGATTAACCCAATCAGGCGTTTCAGGCACATTAAAATATTCTAAATGTTGATTCGCCTCTGGCACACCTGCACGGGTGGCTGCCTCCATTACTGCACTCATGTAGCGCTCTGCACCACAGGTATAGACATGCGTACCATCAGCATTAATCGACATAATAGAATCGAGGTTGGCGCGCGTGCCTTCATCTGTTATGTGGTACTGCACTTTGTCAGACCACGCAACTGTGCTTAAGTCTGCAAGGTATCCCATCTTGTTTCGTGATGAGCCTGAGTAGTGCAGCATGAAGTTTGCATTAATAGCATGCAGTCGATGCGCCATCGCAATTAAAGGCGTTATACCAATACCACCACCAAGCAGTAGCGTCTGACGGGCCTGCTCATTTAATTCAAAATGATTAATTGGCTTTGACACAAATAGCTTTCGGCCTTGAGTAAATATTCTGTGCATTAACACAGACCCACCACGACCATCGTCTTCACGTAACACGCCTATCTGAAATGTTGAACGATCAGCCGGGTTGCCGCTCATGGAGTATTGGCGCAAGTATTCGGGAGCCACAACGATATCTAAATGTGCACCTGCTTGCCAAGGTGGTAGGTCTTCACCATTGAGTGTTCGAAATTCATACTTGCAAATATCGTCGGTCATATTTTCAACCGTAACCAACTCTACTTGTATCACTGGACTCTCACCATCAGCGCTATAAACATGCGCCAAACCGGTTGTGTCACCCTGCTCCAACTTGGCCTTGTACGCCTCGGCGGTTATCATCGCTTGATAGGCCTCTATACCTTTTTCTCTATCCATTGGATACGGGTAAGGATAAGGATGCGGTGCAAGGTTGGCAGGATAGACAGCCAGTGTTTGATCTTCGTATTTTAAATGTAAATCTTTTTGCAAAGTACGCGTATTCACTGGCTGGCTCGTTGGTTTATAACCCCCATTGTCCTGCAGTTCAAGATCCCACCACCATTTTTTAACCGGATTCAACCCCCCGTTGCCGACCATGTCGTCGAGCTTTGCTAACGCCGGTGCTGCTGCTGGAATTTTCATGGCAGCCCAACGAAACGGTTTCTCTTTGAATAGGCCTTCTAGATTCCACGGGCAGGTTTTCATACAACGCCCGCACATTGCACCGCCTGGTGTTGTAATTCGATACGTTGCGCATTTTTGCGAATCGGATTTCCAGATCTCGTAACCGTTGAACATCAACTTTGGTCCTGCGGTGATTGCACCCGATGGGCATTCACGTGCGCACTTATTGCAGCTTTCACAAAAGCGCTGTAATCCAAAGTCGATTGGTTTGTCGTGTGCCAGTGGCATGTCAGTCGTTATGACACCCGATTTTAATCTTGGCCCGAGAAACGGATTAAGGATGACCTCACCAATGCGCGACACCTCTCCTAGCCCAGCCAATAGCAGCAACGGAGGTTGCAGTACTTCACCATCCAATACGGTGTGTGCTCTTGCACTGTATCCAAGGTTGCGTATCTGCTGTGCCACGACACTACCGAGCAAAGAAAATCGTAAGTACGCACGCATGGATTGCGATACCGCGATCCAATCGTCGCCAGATGAACCTTCCATCGTGCTGTAGCCCTGATCAATCACCATCGAGATAGCTTGGTCTTGGGTGGGATTTATCACTTCACCGCGTGCATCGTGCGAATACCAACTCCATTCAGGGCAGCGTGAAATACCCATCGCATCTGCACCTAAAAAATAGCTCGTCGCTTTGATAAGCTCACTCGCGTGCTGTGGGTCAATGACCGTTTTCTCTTTATTCGGCACACCATCTTGAAGCATCACAAACGCACCCAATGCGCGGCGCTGCGCAGCCGACGGTGCAGCTTTACTCACATACTTGCCACCCTTCGCACCAGCCTGCAAGGTTTTGCCCATATCGCCAAAGTTTGCTCGTGCAAACATATCGGTACGTTTGGGCACCCGCGCCACCCGAGCTTCATCGATGTAGGTCGTTGGTGTGTCAACTCGATCAAGTGTCTCGAATGGATGAGCACCATCGACATATCGACGCTTTGCATAAGGCACGTGATTCATCGCACCTTTAACAAACCCTTTACCAAACTTCCATGCAAACCCATGCGTTTTACCTGTGTCTTGTTCAGCCGCACTCGCAAGCGGCTCATCACAGGCCATCTCGAAAGACGTTGTCACCACACCAATACCAAATCGACTGCCAAGATACGGATTAACCAGCTCACCATTTTCAACGGTTGCCAGTCCTGCGCTTAGCGCAAGATGATTCAGATTCACATCACTGGTAGTTGCGCTATGCGCACGCGCATCATAACCAAGCAATCGAATGTAATTTGCCAGGACCACTGCTGTCTCTGTTGCGAGCAAGCAGGCTCGATGCGCTTGCGCATCAATGATCCAATCTGTGCCAGGCTCATTTGCTGAGGGGTCGCGCGGATACTCATATAAAAACACCAAAGCATGGGTGTGACTAGCAATTGAACTTGTTGGCGCGTTCATCGAGTCGCGAAGATCTGCCATGATCAAATCGATGCCTGCTGCTAACGTTTTTGTTTGTCGCGTGCGCAGGTCCTCCGCTAGACGATCTATATCAGGATTACGCAAAGGTTTATTGAGCAGTGCATCAGCTTCAATCAAACAGGCACCAGCCATTGATGCATCAGCAAAATAAGCAAACGACTTTAAATGATTAGCGCGTTCTGTTAAATCTTCAGGGCATTGCGCGCACGCTTTGTTGGTTAAGCCTGCCCGAATGGCGTCAAGCATAGCTTGATGTTCACTCATCGCATTAATGATTGAGTGCGGTGCCTGAGGTAAGTGAAAGTCTAATGGCTCCAACTCGGGACAATTGATCACAGGCACTGCAGGCTGGCACCTGGTGAGTAGCTCAAGCGGATACGGGCCCAGGTGACTAGGTCGATTTTTATCAGAGAAAATACGCATCATTCACCATTGAGCTTTAAAAGTACGAACTTATTCGATACGGCACATAGGACTACTGCTGGAAATTTAGTTTAGCTCAGCTTATCAACCAAATTTTACAAAGATTATCCCTTTCATATGACTTAAAACTGTTACCTATATAGATAGGTAGATAGATTTTTAAAATGTCCGCATACTGATAACATTAAATTTGGCAATGCTGCTTTAGTACAACGAGATAATTTGTGGCCGTCGGTAAATTGAGTCCTTGTTGAGCCGAGCTCAACAATACAACACGCAGCTTTACTCGTCGGATTAGCGTTGCACCGCAAAAATAGAAAATGATAAAAACACTAACTACATTAGAAGACTACAAACTTCACGAACGCCTTGGCTATCAAATGGCACGCCTCGAAAAGCTAATGGCTGAAGCGTTGGCCGTTGAATTGGCTGAATATGGCGTCAATGTTATGCAATGGTGTGTTCTTTCGGGCGTTGCCATCGAGAATCACAATACACCTTCCGATCTAGCCCAACACATAGGTGTAAGCCGGCCGTGCTTGTCTAGAGCACTGAAAGCCATGGATACCAACGGATTGATCGAACGCAACCTCATCGGCGGAGACGGCCGCACTCGCACGATAAGCCTAACCGAGAAAGGCCAAGAAATGCTAACGCGGTGTTGGGCCAAAATCCAAAAAGTGGATGAGCGATTTTCAAAGAAGCTAAACGCAACTCAATTTGAAATGATTGCCAGTTCCGTTGACGCCATGCTTGAGGGCGAAGTTGTCGAACTGGATTTTCTTAAGTAAACCGCTCAACGAATCGATGACACACTCACTAAAAACCAATTTAGCACCAATTCCAACATAAAGCGACAAAATAACACACTCAGCAGGAAGAGCTCAGCGCGCTTTTCCATCGATGTAATAAATTCGTGCACCAGAAACCATGATTTTCATCGCCAGCTCGCTATAATCCGATTCATCGAAGTTGTATTGTAAATTGCATGGCCATTGTTCAAGTCACATCGACGGCAGTTCCAGCCACAGGCCTCAGGCCTTTAGAACAGTCTCCTACTGAAAACGGCGCCCGTACTCGCTTTGAAGGGCTCGAATACATTTGCTATGACGATCGCTGGGTTCGCTTCTATAAGCCACTTGATGAGTCCCTTGCATCAAAAAAACTACTGATTGATCATCTCACTCGACGCACTTTTCATCACACTGAGCCCGGCATAAACACGCCAGGGCACCGTCTCGATGCTGCACGGCATGCCTACGAAGAGCAAATGGACCCTGCCATGAAGCGCGTTAACGCGGCCATGCTCGCAGGTGCACTGTTTAACCGTGCGACCGATCTGTTCACCAGCATAGTGGAGCTCGAAGAAAAAGGCGTGAAAGTGAGCCGCGAAAACGAGCTCATGCGCTCTTGCGGTGCCTGTTTCGAAGAGGCACTTGAGCTGGGTAAGGATGTCAAACATCACAGTGGCGAAGAGGGTATTGATGAAGTTTGGGGTGAGCCATTTCGCGCTTTCACGACCAGTATTGCGCAGTACTATGAATCACGCTTTATCAAAGTGGCGCAAACCATGAACAACATTGATTTGCTGGCCAACACCATAAAGCAAACATTTTGTCACCGACCAGAATTCGATGGTCTTGCGGTGCTGGTTGATACGTACGCCAATGCTGCACAACACGAGTGCGAAACGATGAAAAGTGACTCTACTATATTCGACATTTGGCCACGCTTCATCGCCACCGGCGAACAGCTGCTTGATTTTCAACCCAACATAAACCCAGACTGTTCTCGCGAATGTGAGTATGCAATCGAACATGCTATGCATACATTAGCTGCTGGTCGTAACTTGATTGACTGGGTCGCCCGAGCACGCGTGCCTATGCCGAGGAGTACCGAGCTCTATATTGCTCGCTGTACGCAGCTGAAAGACAGATTGGCCGTGTGTTAACCGAAACCGGCGACACCTCAAATACTCTTTATTCCGAACGTTATAAGCAAACTTACCATTCTCGCTTTGGTGCACTAACAGAATCTATGCACGTGTTTTTGCACGGCGCGCACGTAGCGACAAGGCTCAGCGCTCGCCTGCCAACGCGCGTATTGGAAATTGGTTTCGGCCTTGGACTCAATTGCTTACTCAGCGCCGATTGTGCGCAGAGCTACCAGACGCCATTGCATTACACTGGCATCGAACACGACCCGATAAGCGGTACCCAACTGCATGCGCTGGAGTATCAACAACTGCTTCGGCAACCGGATCTGGCTAATAGCCTTGCAGCCTTACTCGACAATCCCGCCGAGCCTGTTCATCTTGGCGACCACACCACAGTTGAGTTGCACGTCAAGAATGCGACATCGGAGATCTTGCTGCAATCTCTAGCGAGGACACCGCCCTATGACGCCATTTATCTTGACGCCTTCAGTCCAGAGCACAATGCAGAATGCTGGACGCTCACTTTTCTGTCCCAACTGCACGCCTTATTGGCACCGACAGGCTTGCTGGCCACCTATTGCGTAAAAGGAAGCGTACGCCGCGATCTTCAAACGGCCGGATTCACCGTTGAGAAATACCCAGGCCCTATTGGCAAGCGTGAGGTATTAAGGGCCTTTAAAACCAATAAACACCATAAAATAGCCCGTTAAACCTACCCACTCGTAAGCAATCGTTACGTATTGAGCAATTAAGCCGCTAAATCACGTACATAAGGCGCAGTAGCCCTATAATTTGCATCGCACGAACACTGTGACGACATCGACTTTTACGCTATTCGCGTTTTGTGGGCCTTCTCACTACTACTTCGTGCCAGCCTGCCGATAAGATGTTCACAAAGGCGTGTGAATTGCTCGCGGCAGATAACTTAGATATCGGATTAAACAGCATATTGGCCATTCTTAAGGTTGGCAGTATGATAGCTGCAGGGCAACCTGCAATTAACAGGACTTGAAATGAAAGTAACGATTTACGGTTCAGGCTACGTTGGATTGGTCACCGGCTCTCTCCTCGCAGACGTGGGAAACGATGTTTTGTGCGTCGATGTTGACGAGAAAAAAGTAGCGAACTTGAAAAAGGGTATCATCCCGATTCATGAGCCAGGACTGGACGATGTCATCAAACGCAACGTTGCCGCTGACCGACTCGATTTCACCACTGACATGGACCAAGCGGTGGCACACAGCGAAGTGCAATTCATCGCCGTTGGCACACCACCGGGTGAAGATGGTTCAGCCGACATGCAGTACGTTGCAGCGGTTGCAAAGACGATCTCTGAGCGAATGACTGAGAAAAAAATTATCGTCAACAAGTCAACGGTTCCCGTAGGCACTGGCGACATGGTTGAAGAGGTGGTTGCAGCTGGCCAGAAAGAACGCGGCGTGGATATTCCGGTTGCCGTTATTTCAAACCCCGAATTCCTTAAAGAAGGCGCAGCTATTGACGACTTCATGAAGCCAGACCGAATTGTTATCGGTACTGACGACGAAGCTGCAATGGAAGTGATGCGTGATTTGTACGCACCGTTTTGCCGTAACCACGACAAAATCGTGTTCATGAATCGTCGCTCCTCTGAACTAACTAAGTACGCTGCAAACTCCTTGCTTGCAACGAAAATCAGCTTCATGAACGAGCTATCAAACATCGCCGACAAGGTTGGTGCTGATATTGAAGACGTTCGTCATGGTATTGGTTCTGACCCACGTATCGGTTATCACTTCATCTACCCAGGTTGTGGGTACGGTGGTTCTTGCTTTCCCAAAGACGTAAAAGCGTTGGTGCAAACGTCTAAGCAGGTTGGTTATAACGCTGAATTACTTGAAGCTGTCGATGCGGTCAATGATCGTCAAAAGCATGTGTTGTTTGAAAAACTGATGCGTCACTTCGACAACAACATCAGCGGCAAAACATTCGCTGTCTGGGGATTGTCTTTCAAGCCTAACACGGATGATTTACGTGAGGCCCCGGCCCGCGTTCTTATCGAATCAATCTTAGAAAACGGCGGCAAAGTTCGCGCCTATGACCCGGTTGCTATGGCTGAAATGCGTCACTTCTACCCTGATGAGAAGCGCATTGAATTGCTTGGTACAGCGCAAGACACCGTTGATGGTGCTGATGCATTGTTAATTGCGACTGAGTGGAGCGAATTCCGCAGCCCGAACTGGGACGCCATGAAAAAAGGCTTGAAACAACCGCTAATCATCGATGGTCGTAACTTGTATGACCCTGAATTAGTTCGCGAGCAAGGTTTCATGTACGACTGTATTGGTCGTCCAGGTGTGGGTGATCGTCGCGAGTCTAAGTCGAACGCTGCTTAAACCTTCAACGTTGTTTTGAACACAAAGGGTTGCATGAAAATGTAATTACAGCGTTTAATACATTGCATAAAAAAGAACCTCGTCAATTGATGAGGTTTTTTTTCGTCTTGGTTTTTACATTAAGGGCCAGCATGACTACAGACAACTATTTTGTCCATGCTCTACTCATTGTGCACCCGACACAGGTCTATCTTTGCCAGGTGCGAGATCTACTTACTGAGTAACTATCGTTGAACAAATAGCGGTTGCAGTAATCTCTGTACCCTGTTGGTTATTAAAGTCATACTGCGAGCCGGTGTACTGGTAACCAACATCGTAGTCACATTGATACCCACCTTGTATTGGGGTTTCTATCAATGGTTGGCGAATATCCGTAAAGAATGCACCGGTGTTGTCAGCATTAAAGGTTCTGACGTTATCTGTTGTTCCACGACAGTTACCACCCGTTGCAGAATAGCCATCTGCACACATTGCAGCACAACCAGTTCTTCCACCGGTAACTTCTGCAGGACGGCCGGGCTCAGACGTAAAGCACGTTATGTTAACGACGGCAGTCTCTATGCGATATTGAGCATTGCTTACTGGCGGTTCTGTTACTGGAGGTTCCGTCACCGGCGGCTCTGTTACTGGTGGCTCTGTGACTGGCGGTTCTGTTACCGTACCGGGTCCTGCAAAAGGAAAATCGATTCCTCCGTCGTAAGTGTATCGAACGGTTCCATTACTATTCACTGTTATATAAACACTGTGGAAATCATTAAACCCAATTAAGCGGTAGCGGCCTGGTGTTACGTCGCAAGTGTCTGGTGCAATACAATCAATGGTGCGTGTCGAGGAATTTTGTGCAGTGTAGGCACCATCGTCATCGCTCAGAAAGTTAACTTGAACGGCCGATGCCATGGTGCTGGTGAAAAGTGCAGCTGCTGCAACACCAATAATCTTAAGCATTTTCATCTTTTTATCTCCATAAGTTTGAACCGAGCTGTTATGACCAGTCGCTCGGTGATATTTTAAAATTTACTGCGTAACAATCGTTGAGCAAATAGCCGTTGCAGTTATCTCTGTACCTTGTTGATTATTGAATTCGAATTGTGAACCGGTGTATTGATAACCAACATCGTAATCACATTGATAGCCACCTTGTAGTGGGGTTTCTATTAACGGTTGGCGAATATCAGTAAAAGAAGATGCAGTGCCACTAGGCAAAAGTTCTCTGGCATTTTCAGTTGTTCCGCGACAGTTTCCACCCGTTGCTGAATAGCCATCTGGGCACATAGCAGCGCACCCGTTTATTCCATCCGTAGCTGGTCTGCCAGGCCATTGAGTAAAGCAATACGCATTTTGGACAATAGTCTCAATGCTGTACTGAGCATTGCTTACCGGGGGTGTTGGTGGTGTGACCGGTGGAGTAACTGGCGGTGTGACAGGTGGTGTGACAGGTGGTGTGACAGGTGGTGTTACCGCACCAGGTCCCGCAAAAGGAAAATCGACACCACCATCGTAAGTGTAGCGAACAGTTCCATCACTATTAACCGTTACATAAACACTGTGAAAATCATTAAATCCAATTAAACGATAACGACCAGCCGCTACATCGCAAGTACCAGGTGCGATACATTCAATCGTACGTGTTGAGGAATTTTGAGCGGTGTAGGCACCGTCATCATCGCTGAGAAATTTAACCTCAACGGCCGATGCCATTGTGCTGGTTAAAAGTGCAGCTGCGGCAACACCAAAAATTCTAAACATTTTCATCATTTTATTTCCATATGGTTGAATCAGTCTGTAACTACAGTTGCACAGATTCTTTTCGAGAACTGGTCGTTTAGCGTTCAATAAATGCGAAAAAAACACCAACAAAGCTACAATATGCCCGCGTATTTATACAGCTTTGTTATTTCAAAAGATAGCGGGAAAATTACCACAAATGCATGATCCAAGCAGTAAACTGCAGCAACTGCTTTGAAGTTTGTGCACCAGTCGCCACACTTAGCGTCGATGAGAAATGTGCCACTAATAGGTATCTGACCTTGTCCAAATGTATTCCTAACTAAATGACCGACATAGCAACACCAACCACCCCCGCACAATGGCGTCATCGTGTGCTCTGGCTAGCAGTGCCCATTATTCTGGCCAATATCACGGTGCCATTGGTCGGTATCGTCGACACCGCAGTCATGGGCCGAATGGAATCCCCGGCCTACCTCTCGGCGACCGCTATTGCCGCAACCATACTCAGTTCGATTTACTGGGTTTTTGGCTTTCTGCGGATGGGAACATCCGGTCTTGTCGCACAAAGTTTAGGGGCATCAGAACCTCAACGTGCGCAACGCAATGCCATACGATCAATCGCTCTGGCATTGGTGTTTGGTTGCCTTCTATTCTTAGCGGCTCCCCTGCTGTTTCAACTGGGGATGTGGAGCATGGACGTCTCCGATGAGGTTAACGCGCTGGCTAAACAGTATTTCTCCGTACGTGTGTTCTCGGCACCTGCAACATTAATTATCTATAGCATCATCGGCACATTGGTCGGACAACAACGCATGCGGGCCGTTTTTATCCTGCAGTTAATTCTCAACTTAACCAACGTCTGCCTGACGCTCAGCCTCTTTTATCTAACCGACTGGAACATTATGGGCGTGGCACTCTCAACGGTTGTGAGCGAATATCTAGCTATGATGTGTGGACTCGCAGTGCTATGGCCGAGTCTGAACTTTAGATCACATGTGTTCGAAACTGAGTCACTAAAATGGTTGTGGGATCGGCAAAAACTAGTTGAGTTTTTTCACATTGGCTCAGATCTGTTTATTCGCACTTTATGCTTAACCGCCGCCTTCTACTGGCTAATGGTCATGAGCGCAAAACTAGGCGTGATCGTTTTGGCCGTCAACGCCATACTTATTCAGATGTTGCATTTGATGGCACACGCACTGGATGGTTTCTCACACGCCGCCGAAACGCTTGCAGGCCATGCCTATGGCAAACGCGATCCCGTCGCACTTTCATCTGCCGTTCGCGCCGCTACTTTCTGGGCCACGATTTTGGCGTTGATGTTCACGCTTGTTTACGCATCGTTTGGAGGTCATATTTTCGACAGCATGACCACCCAAAAAGAGGTGCAAAACGCTGCAAGAACGTGGATTTGGTGGATCGCACTAACCCCTTTGGTGGGGGTCTGGAGCTTCCTTCTGGACGGTATCTTCATCGGCACAACCCACACACGTGAAATGCGTAACGGTATGATCATTTCATTAACAATGTTTATCTGCGCAACCTTGGTGTTGGTGCCGCTATTCAATAATCACGGGCTATGGATTAGCTACTACATTCTGATGTTGGTACGAGCCGCGACGCTCGGGTTTTGGTACCCAAGAATATTAAAGATTTAGACATAATCAAAAGTGCAATTCGAAACTAACAAATCGCTGACAGAGCTAAACACGCTTGGGTTTTCTCAACGTGCAGAGCGCTATATTGAAATAGCCGACGATGAGCTGCTCAATGAGGCTGTGGCAGAGGCACACGCGCAAGAGTGGCCTTTGTTCATACTTGGAGGTGGTAGCAACATCGTGCTCACCAAGGACATCCCAGGACTTGTCATACGCTACACCCAAGATCTTCTGCATTATGAAGACCGTGGTGGAGAGAATTCGTGGCTATTTCGCTTAAAGGCCAGTGCTGGTGTGAACTGGCACACACTCGTGCGCGACAGCATGTCACGTGGACTGCAAGGACTTGAGAACCTGAGTTTAATCCCTGGAAGCACGGGAGCTGCACCGGTGCAAAATATTGGTGCCTATGGGGTTGAACTGGTTGATCGGTTCGAATCGTTGCGGGCACTGCACCTCCCCACCAACGAATGGCATACCTTCGATAAGGATGCTTGCGAGTTCAGCTATCGCGACAGCTATTTTAAACGTCATGCTGGCGAGTACTGCATTACCTCAGTCAATCTTATGGTCGGCAGGGATATGGCTTTTGAAACAAGCTATTCGAGCCTTAAAGATGCGTTAGACGCTCAGAACCTCGACAAGCTAACGCCGGTGGCCATTAGCGACGCCGTTTGTAAAATTCGGGCAAGTAAACTCCCCGACCCTGCACAAATTGGCAATGCCGGCAGCTTCTTTCACAATCCCATCGTCTCCAGCGCTCAATATGATGGCTTGAAGCAGCGCTTTCCTAATATGGTGGCTTTTCCTCAGGAAGATGGTTCGGTAAAACTTGCCGCTGGGTGGATGATTGATTCTCTTGGGCTGCGTGGGGACAGACGTGGTGCGGTTGGGGTTTATGAGAAGCAAGCTTTGGTGCTGGTCCACCATGGTGGTGGGACTGGGGCTGAGCTTATAGCTTATGCGGATGAGATTCGTGCGGGGGTTGAGGCGAAGTATGGGGTTGGGTTGAGTATGGAGCCGCAGGTGGTTTAAGTCTGGATAAATCCTCCTAGTGTATCCTGCTAGGCAACCCAATTTTACAAAGCGGTTAAGCAGTGACTATCAGCATTCAAGATAAAATTGATTATCCACCCCTGACAGTGGGCGTAGTTACACACTCAGGTAGTTTTGTTGATTTTGAGTGTTTTCTGAATCGCCTGATACCCGCAATTGCGCATTACCCAGCAAGTATCAATCTGCTTATAGTTAACAACAGCGGAATCAATGAAGCCAATAAAACAGCTGCACTGCTGACTAAATCAAAGCTTAACGATGCATGCAATGCAAGGGTGCTGCCCTCACCTGAAAATAATATCGCTACTGGTAGAAACCTCGTACTCACTGAAACCAAAACAAAACTGCTGGCGTTTATTGATGATGATGAGTATCCAACGCGTGAGTGGTTAACCGAATTAGTTAAGACGATCCTTCACCATTCATGCGCTGCAGTTGCTGGACCTGCCCTACCTGTTTTTGAAAACGCTGCCGCTCCGCTTTGGATACAGAATCTCGACTTGCATAATTCTAGGGGCAAGTACAGCGGAGAAGTTGTGACAACCTGCGCAACGGCAAACGTGCTCATAGACCTATCTCAAACAGGCGAGCAACAATTTATATCAGATTTTGGCAGAAGTGGCGGTGAAGACGCTCAATATTTTATGAGCTTAGTAAAAAAAGGAAAAGTTATCCGATGGTGTAATGAAGCTGTCGTATACGAAACTATTCCAGAGAACAAGTCGACGGTTTCTTACATACTAAAACGATTTATGATTCAGGGTGAAATTCACAAACGAATAATGGAGGTAAACGGAGATATCTCTTCTCCAATTTTATTCTACCTACGTGCGTTTTTCTTATTCATATTCGCGCTACCGATCGGCATAATCTTGGCGCTGGCTCGGCGACAATCAGCGGGGAGTTGGATTAGACGCTCAATAGGAAATCTTGGAAAACTAATCAGCATCCAAGCAAAACTATACTAATTTTCTCAGGCCGAATTCCCTATGCAGTATGCTTTCACCGCATAGAGAACGTTATGCTTATTGCTAAGGAAAGTCCGCTAGCACGTCTCCAATTACAGTACTGCAGTAATCCTCATCATTGGATGTTATTTCGGCCTGACCGATGACTCTGATTTTGCAGTAATTGGTTAGGAACTCTACATCAATAAAATTCGGTACCAATTCGTTTGAAATTTCGATGGTGGTGACTGGGATAGTGTCAACTTCTAAAAAGCTATAAGTTACGAATTTCTCATTCGACGGGATTTGAACGAAACTCAATTCGCAAGCAGAGGCATCGTTTTGATCGGTCATTGCTGACACACATGCCAAGTCATTGACAAACGAAAATGATATGACAGGGTTTGGCAAACTTGACGGTGTACCGAAGTTACCTGATTCACCACAATAATATTCCAGTACCGGTCCAAACCCATTCTCAGCGACACAATCACTAAACTCCGGCTCCAACGTTCCCTCACTAACTACCGCATTTAGTCGTAGAAGAGAGTCGCGCGTATCTGCAATTAACCGCGTTTGCAAAGTACCAAACTGTGCTAACAAATCGTCTGAATCAGTGGCAGGACTCGTATCCTCCAGCACCGGAGTTTGGTTGACGGGATTGACTTCGTTTGAGCTTGGGCTGCTGCTGCAAGAAAAAGTGAATGCAAGGAGTGTAAAAATACTGCTCTTCTTGACAAACTCTAACCCGATACTCTTATTTGTATGTTTCACGTATGTATGTTCCAGCTCGCTATGTTCGAAAGATTCAGTGCAATTTTCTGACCAAAACTTGAAAAAACCAACAGCATCTGACGAATCGACCGAGCACGGTATATAAATTGCTGCCGGTATTTTAACAACACCCCTTCTGCATCTTCATAACAGAGCATACGCCGCGATTGATATTTCAGAGCGCTGCTGATTTGAAAATGTGGGCAGCTTCACAATCACTAGTGAGCGTGCCAGCGAGTATGGGCAGTTAACCGCAGTGTCACTAAAGCAACGATAGCTCATGCCGTTACCGACTTTATCCGATTAACGTCGTGCGATCTTACTGAATTCCATCACTTTCAAGCATTGAGTAAGTCTGTTTGAGGATCGACGAATTGTTGCTTTCAAGTTAAAAAAGTCATGCAAAACCAAGAAAAAAGCTACCTTCAGAAGTGCCTACTCGCATCAATGCTACTGTCACTGACTGCTTGTGGCTCCGGCAATAACGCGGACGGAACAACATCGAATACCTCTGAACCATCGCTCGGTGCAGCACAATCTGGCATTCCTAAAGAAGTTGATACAGCGGATTCAATACTAGTAGAGGCAGGTGAAGAACTGAGCGCGATAGCTTCAACATCAAATGTTGCGCCAGAACAAACACAAGTCCCAAATGCAGTCGCAGTTGCTCCCGTTATCCCTGAAGCTACGGCCCCACCGACACCAACTATAGGTGCTGCTGAACCTGTAACTGTTGCGCCTGAAACTGTTGCACCTACACCAGTAGTGCCCGTAGTAGTCGAACCAGAACCAGTTGCGCCCGTAGTTGTGGCACCCGTAGTAGTTGAACCCGAACCAGTTGCGCCTGTAGTAGTTGCGCCTGTAGTAGTTGCGCCTGTAGTAGTTGCGCCTGTAGTAGTTGCGCCCGTAGTGGTTGAACCCGAACCAGTTGTGCCTGTAGCCGTTGTGCCTAACAATTCACCGACAGCACAACCTACTATTGATACGCCCGTTGAAAGTACAGCACCAACCAACTTCAAGCCGAACGTTATTGGCACCAAGGCAGGTGACGTTGTCAAAATACTTGATAACCTACCAGTATCTACAGCACAGCTGACAACACAGCAAACATCGGTCAATACACGCGATGGCTTTGTGTACACCGCCAATATAGAACCAGGCCCAAATGGTGATGCAGGTGGTGTTGATCTTCGTACAATAGTTCGTCAGGGCTATCAGAATGAGAATTTAGATTGGGTTTGGAACTCGACTCTAATTGAGGACAGAACGCTGCATGATGAGTGGCACACCGCACCATCTATAGCAACTGACAAAGATGGGTACATTCACATCGTGTACAACATGCACAACTTTCCATGGCAACACAAAATTTCGACCTCTCCAAATTCTATTGACTCGTTCTCGTTTCATGGGCAGGAAGTGTCTCAAGCCGAGCTTGACCGCCTCTACTACGACAACGCGGCATCGTTCCCAACTTTAGGTAAGGCTGAAATTCCTGGCAATATGGTCACCTATCCAGCGTTTTTCAATGACAACGTAGACGATTTATATTTGACTTATCGTTTCGCAGCTCGGCCAAAAAGAGGTCATACGCAGCGGACGTTCAGCTCTGGAATTGTAAAATTCAATACACAAAATCAGACGTGGTCTGCAATCGGTGCAGAACTTGATGTGACATCAGAAGACCATACGCCAGATTCATTGGCACCAGACAAACCTACCGTCTTTGCAGGCGAAATGGGGTGGACCTCGTATCGGCCATTACTTGCTTTTGACTCGAAGAACCGCATGCACGTAAATTGGTTTTGGAGAAAAGGTACTTCAGGCGCACACCTAACACGTCCCTGCTATTTGATTGGAGACAGCAATGGACAATTTCGTGATGTCACTGGAAAAACTTATACGCTCCCAGTTCAATCGGACGATTGTGGTAACACCTCTTTATCTGATAACACAAGCTTCTTTAACATTGGCTATACAGCGATCAACTCAGAAGATGTCTTATATATGTTGTTTTCACCGGACGGTGCTGACAGAGTACTGCTCCATTATGACGACACAAAAAACAGATGGGTATCTGAGGAGTCTCCATACGCAGCTACCGAATTATTTTTTGACGCGCAAGACAACTTATGGGCTATCTCCAGCGGCATCAATATTATGCGCAGAAACAAAGGTGAATCGAATTGGGAAATTGTTTATTCTGAAGGTTCCAGAACTCACTGCCTTCCAAGAGTCGAGCTTAACCAAGACAAGAGCGTAGCTTATATACATACTCAGAAATGTAACTCGTCAGACTCGGTCACTATCTATGCTTTGAGACTACAGTAGATTAGCAATCTCGCTCGACAGATCTTTTCATGGGTTGTTGATACTAGGGCGCTCGTCAATAAGTCACTTGGTCCGAAGTTCTAAATACACAGATAGGTTGCATCAATCACTATGCAACCGAATTCAAACGGTAGGTTCACACGCCAGTGGCACTGCGTTATTGATACATCAATAACCGACACATTCTGCAGTGACGTCTCGCTCGCCGCTACTCGTTTCGACTCCAGAAATCAACTCACATTACATAATTTTAACGTCTAGATTGAGCTTCTCCCTGCTCGATCTCCATCGCTCAAAACCACTTTTCATGTCACCACCCTAAAAGCGCTAACACGTCACAATTCGCTTCAAAATTTGAGACATCGTTAACATAGACGCGTAACTTGTGAATTAGTCGGAATTCGAGGCCCGGTTTTGTGCGACAGATACCAGTTATTTTTATCGAATTTGGTCGTCGCTGGAAGTTAACAGTACCTGATATATCACCGGTCAGCTCTAATCCGGTCAAATCTAAAACAACACGCTGAACAACTTATTAACTTTATGAACGCACTCACCCTCTTGGCGATAACTTTTCTAGCAAACCCAATCTTTTCTATTGGTGAAGATCAAAATTATCGCGAACCTTTTCTGACCGCTAAATTAACCGCTCAAATAGAAGACCAGTCCAAACCTGCCCCTCAAGCAGATGCTTTGCAAACAAACGCTCACAATTTCACGCCTAACATTATCGGCACCCAGATAGGCGACGTTGTAAAAATACTCGATAATGTACGAGTATCTACAGCACAAGTAAATACACAACAAACCTCCATTAACACTCGAAACGGCTATGTGTACACGGCAAACATTGAACCGGGTCCAAATGGAGATGTAAGAGGTGTTGACCTGTACACAGTTGTTCGTCAAGGATATCAAAATGAAAAACTAGAGTGGATTTGGACATCAACCCTTGTGGAAGATAAAACGATTCACGACGAGTGGCACACAGCCCCCTCTATTGCAACTGACAAGGATGGTTACGTGCATGTCGTTTACAACATGCACAACATTCCCTGGCAGCATAAAATTTCAGCCAGTCCAGATTCAATAGAATCGTTCTCCTTCCATGGACAGCATGTTTCCAAAGCCGAACTTGAGCGGCTTTACTATAATAACGCGACAACGTTTCCAACCTTGGGTACTGCTGAAATTCCGGGCAACATGATCACCTATCCTGCTTTTTTCAACGATAGGCTGGATGATCTTTATCTGACTTATCGCTTCGCCAATAGACCAAAGAGGACTCATACAGAACGTACATTCGGTTCTGGAATAGCAAAATTCAATACCGAGAGTCAATCGTGGACAGCGATCGGTGGTCGAGTCGATGTAACAGCTGAGGACCGTAACTGGGTTGCAGCAGCACCTGATAAACCAACCGCTTTTGCCGGTGAAAAAGGATGGACCTCTTATCGTCCCTATTTGGCATTTGATTCAAATAATCAAATGCACGTCAATTGGCTATGGAGAAAAGGAACATCAGGTGAACTACTAACTCGTCCCTGTTACCTGATTGAATACAGCGATGGACAATTTCACGATGTCACCGGAAAACCCTACACACTTCCAGTTAATCCACACGATTGCGGCAACACATCCCTATCAAATGACACGACGTTTTATAACATCGGAAACTCTGCAATAAGCTCACAAGATGAGCTACACATGTTGGTATCTCCGAACGGTGGTCAGAGGCTGATAGTGCATTACGACAACTCGCAATTAAAGTGGGTATCCGAGCCATCGCCAAACTCAGCTACTGAAATATTTTTTGATTCAGAAGATAATTTGTGGGCAATCTCTAGCGGTATCAGAATCATGCGAAAAAACAAAGGCAAGTCAAACTGGGAAACTGTCTATTCGGAAAGCTCAAAAACCAACTGCCTTCCTAAAATTGAACTTAACCAGAACAAGAGCGTAGCGTACATACATACTCAAAAATGCAGTTCGTCCGACTCAGTGACAATCTACGCTTTAAGGCTTAAATAAACGTCAGCATCGGGAGACACTCCAAAAGGGTCTGCCCAGAGGGGAGTTGTTTATCAGTACTTTTATCGCGCCAACTTGTTTAGCACTCGCGTTCTGGGATCAGTTTGCAAAGTTACTACCTGATTTGGGGCAAGCTGCAACGACCTGTCAATTACTGCAACATTGAAGTCACTTACCAAGTTTTTGGCGTACCGACTCTCCTGCCTTAAGTATTTGGCGAATTGGAGAAGGTGACAACGCAAATGAGCCAGCTTTCCAGTCAGCTCCTGTATACGAGCCGGTAAGCCTAGACTTAATTTGAGCGAGGTTGTAAGGGTTGGCTAGCATTTGAACAGTATCACCAGATTGATCTTTCTCAAGTGGAAACGCACCCCATTTAATTGCCTCATGTTTGGTCGGATGCTCCCAGAATTTTTTCAAAACTCTTTCGCACGTTTGTCGAAGCAACTCCGAGTCGATGTCTTTTGCCCAAGGTCCAGTGAGCTCTGTAAATCTGAGCACACAGTCTCGAATCTTAGGCTGACCCCACGATAGCAGGCTTGGTTGGTGGTTCTGCTTTCTTCGAATAGCTAATGCTGCGCCATCCGGTTGAAGCTCGTACCCTTCTACGCCACCAGAGGTGGTGGTGCAAAAACTTTCAAATAATGCAACTGGATTAGCGACAGGTGTAGGTTGGCCCCCAGGTTCATCAAATAACCAACCATTAATGTCGGCTGGGGCGATTAGAGAACGCTCCCGTAACCTACCGATAAACAAATGTAACGGGTCTTCGCCGCCCAGATTTCGAATGAGCGAACTGAGCATCGCTGCTTGTTGTCCAGTCCAACCGATATCAACTAGCGCTGATCTTTTACCCGAAACATCCACTAAGTTTTGCTGGAGATACGCATTTGTAGCTATTAGTCGTTTTCCACTTTCCAGCTGAATTTCGTTTCTTACTGCTTCAGATTTCAAAGCTCTCTTCCAATTACGCAACCCATCCTCACCAAGCGGACTACTTGGGTCGACAATATCGAATTCAGCCAACATTGCAGCATGCTTTTCAAATGTAAGTCCGCTTCTGGAGATAACAAGCCAGGCTGGAAGTTGGTCGTATTGCTGCACTAGAAACGAGCCAGGTTCAACACCCAAACTAAGCCATGAGTCAATTGGTAACACCGAGGCAGCGGGTAGTAATAGTGATTTTCTGCTTACCTCCAGCATACCGAAGTCCAACCCTTCAGTTATTTCCTTTGGAAGCGCCTTTGCAATCGAATAAGCCAGTTCGCCATCCCTTGTCAGAAACCGAATACTAGTAATAGATTCCGTTCTGCATCTCTCGATAATCCAAAGCACAAAGGATATAAAAACTGGAGCAACCACTGACGCGGAAACGTTTGTCAGTGACTCTTCAGCCAAATCAATTTCTTGGACCGGCTTTGCCCCGCTACTGTCAAACTGCAGACGAACATCGCGAGCCAGACTAGCGAATCGCTCTAGGTCATGACCATTTTTTGAAGCGTCAACAAACAATTGTTCATAACGATTCAAATTTGCAGAAGGGCAAAGCGCGGATGTTATTCCGAACTTGGCTGCCATTTTTACATCACTCCATTCACTGTTACCTAGGTGGGTTACCGATCCTCCGTCAACATCGTGCACGTTCAGAAAATGCTCGAAAAGATGACCGCCACGAGATTTTGATGCTGGTACATCAGAAGATACTAATAAATGGTCACCATCGATAAACAGTCCAAGTTCGCGTAGCCGAGGTTCAAGGTGCGCTGCCCCAATATGCATATCCGAAATGAAAGCTATTTGGTTTCCAGCATCCCGAGCATCTAGCACTCGTGGTAAAGCGCCGGGAATAAGGCTGAGTTGTTCAAGCTCAACTTCTATCTCGACTGCTTCGATATCACTTGCGCTGGACTGCAGATCAGCCGGAAGATATTGCAGAATCTGTTGAAGCGTTGGCGCATCAATGTGCTTTGATGCTGCATCGGCTCGGGTTCTCATTTGGACAAAAGAATGACAATCCGGTAGCACTAGCTTTCGCTCGCGCGCTCGTGTCCAAACCCTTTTATAAAGACTGTTTGTTGAAAGTAACTTGCGCGCTACTAAAGTGTCGTACAAATCAAAAGACGCAATACTTAAGCTGCTCATGTCTGAACTATCCAACGATGTTTGTATAATGTTCAACTTTGTATCTGTAATTTATCTTAGCTGTATTTTGAATGTATCTTAGCTGCTCTTCGCTGAGCCTTGGATATAACTTACCAAGGTTTAAATTCAGCTCATTTTACTGACGACAATATGACGCGTCCATTGCACGCAACCCTATTGGAGTTTAGTTGCTTCACCACCTATTATAATACGATCAGTTCGCAATTATTACGTAATACAATCAAAACCGCGATTCTAAAAATGAATTCTGAGACTTGCATTCACGTATCTTTATACTGGATTTATTGAACTCAAATGCCCAAATCTGGTCGCTGGACATGACCGCATATCAAGCCTCGAACTGCTTAGCATAAAACCGGGACTCGAGTGAGTTCCGCTCGATTGCAATTTGCTAGACTCGTTTCATCAGCAAGTGCTGATTCTTAGTAGAAAATAGCCGTAAATATGTCCCGAATGCTACAACAGTTTACAGTTGAGCTCAATTTTACGGAAAATGAAAGCATAAGATGACCTGTTGGTTAGTTTACAAATAGCACCCAAGGTAAGCAGTTGCCTTAATCACGAACTGCAAGTTAACTGCAACAGGCTCTCTGGGCAATAGAAGCATCAGCTACACCTAATAAGCAAGATTTCGAGCAACACAGAAGATGAATGCACAAACACTGTTACTGTTGACTCTAATAGCAATCCCCATCATTGCTTATAGTCAGGACCAATCCAAAAATGGATCTCCGATAGTAACAACTGAATCAGAGTTGGCGGTGCTAGGGCAGCTAACACTCGCACCTGCGGAGGTTATTGATCTCACAGACGACCCGGAAAACGATCTTGCTATTAGTAAAATATTAGCCGATCTCCCTGTGTCAGTCGCTCAGGCCAATACCCAACAAACACCAATAGACAATAGAAATGGGGTTGTTTACATAGCCAACATTGAGCCGGGACCCCACGGTGACATTGATGGTATTAACCTAAGAACCGTTGTTCGAAAAGGTACGCTTATAGAAGAACAAGATTGGCTGTGGGAATCATCGGTAATTGAAGACCGAACCATACACGACCAATGGCACACGGCGCCATCAATTGCTACTGACAAAGACGGATTTGTACACATCGCGTACAACATGCATAACCTTCCATGGCAATACAAAGTTTCTGATGAACCTGATTCGATCGAAGGTTTTGAGTTTCGAGGTGAAAAAATCAAACAATCGGAACTGGAAAACCTTCACTTTGACAATCAGGTCAATTTTTCCACCCTCGGCAAAGCTGACATACCAGGTAACTTGATAACCTATCCCGCTTTTTTCAAAGACAGACAAAACGACTTGTACGTCACCTACCGTTTTGCAGCGCGCCCAAAAAGACCCCATACAGAACGAACATTTAGCTCGGGTATAGCCAAATACGATAGTAAGAAAAAATCGTGGAACTCCATTGGCTCTGAGATCGATGTGACGCGAAAGGACCGTTCACGAAGCTTCTGGGCGCCTTCAGTATCTGTCGCTTTTGCATCATCATTAGGATGGACATCATACCGCCCGTATCTCGTGTTTGATTCTAGTAACCGGATGCATGCAAATTGGTACTGGCGCAAAGGCACCTCTGGAGCATTGGTGACAAGGCCTTGTTATTTGGTCTCTGAAAATCAGATCGATTTTTATGATGCAGATGGCAAGCAATATACTCTACCTGTAAACCCTGAAAACTGCGGAAATACAGCCACGTCAGCGACAAAAGAGTTCTACAACATAGGCAATACAGCGATCAACTCTAAAAATGATGTCTACATGGTTAGATCGCCCAATGAAGAAAAGAGACAACTTTTGCACTACGACACAAATGCATCACAATGGTCAGCTGAGGAATCACCCTACTCGGCCTCTGAATTGTTTTTCGATTCTAACGATAACGCTTGGGCTATAGGGAGTGGCTTGAAAATACTGCGTAAAAAAGCAGGTGAAACTTTCTGGACCCTACTCTACGCGAACGAAAATAAAGCTGATTGTTTGCCAAGAGTCTCACAAAACGCCGATAAAACCATTGCTTACATTCACACGCAGAGCTGCGAATCTTATGATTCTATTTCGGTCTACTCAATAACAACCAACTAAGATCCAGTAAACCTACAATTCGACAATTAACTCCTCGATTACCTTATAATTTCAAGGTCGGTCGTAGCGCTGAACAGCCAATCAATTCGGAATTGTAAACATATGCCCATCAACGCCCCAGAACTACTGCCTTCACGGGAGGCGGAAAACCAAACTATTCAGGGCTACATCGAGAATCAAATCCTGCTCAAAGACCAAATTTCCATTTTAGAGGCAGGATGTGGACGTCAATGGCCTTTCGAATTAGATAAAAACACCACACAGATCACGGGCATTGATAGCGATGTAGATGCAATGAAGCATCGTTCTGAAGTCGTTAACGATCTAGACAATGTGATCATTGGAGACCTTACAACTCACACGTTCCCAGATAATCAATTTGACGTTATCTACAGCGCTTATGTTCTGGAGCACATAGAACAAGCTGAAAGTGTATTGGAAAAATTTCAATCATGGCTGACAAGCGATGGAATAATTATCATTCTTGTACCTGATCCAAACTCCGCCCATGGCTTTATTACAAGAGTGACACCCCATTGGTTCCATGTGTTTTATTATAAATATATTCTTAAAAGAGCCAATGCTGGTGAGCCCGGCCACAACCCTTACCCAACGTACTACAGCGATGTCATTTCTCGTGAAGGCATAAGACGTTTTTGTTCGGAGAACGGTTGCGAGCTTGTAGCCGAATACGCTGAAGGTTATTGGCAACCTGGAAACGGGATGGTGCGACTTGCAATAAAGTGTACTAAATCTGTTATTTCGTTACTGTCACTTTCGCGTCTTAGCTCAAAACACTCCAACCTTATCTACGTTGTTTCCAAATCCAAGTCTTGAAGGCGACAATGTTCACATCAATGATCTGGTGAATATTGTCGTAACGCGACTACACTTGAGAATCGTATTTCGCCAATCGGTTTGAGCAACCCACTTGGTAGGGGTCTGGAATAAAAAAGAAAGAGATCTTTCGCTCTGGGGTTTCGTAAACATCCAAGTAATCGGTGCCAAGGAAAAACGCGTTGAACAGCTCGCTCCGTAAAAATTCAATCGCCGATTTGACAGGACTTGGAACGAATTTGCGACTCAAAGCGGTTGGCAAAATATCGATCATTCGTGCGCTAGTCAGCGTGGTCTTGCGTCTGAGCATGCGCTCGCTCTTGTAGTACTTCAAGAACCCTTCAGCAAAGTGACTTAGATTCTCTGAGTCCATATGCAATTCAGGTAGCTCTTTTCGAAGCATGCCGATGACCAAATCCTTTTCACTTCGTAGGATCAGTGGTGCAGCTACTGCTGCGATGCCAGTAGCACCCGCCAAGGCGATAAAACTGCGACGTGAGATACTCATCCGATGACCTGAGCGGCACGTGTGGCCAGGGCCGTGTTCGTGAGCGTTGGGTTTGCAGGTGCGCCGGTCGGAAAAGTTGAATTACCAAGCACAACTAGATTGCGCACTTGGTGATGCACTGAGTTTCGATCAACCACACTGGAGGCAGGGTCGTCTCCCATTACTGTTGTCCCCTGATTGTGTGCTTCGCTTTGATTCAGCGGCATGAACTCGATTCGTTCAACCGGAAGGGGTGCAAGCACTTTTTCAAGTTCACGCTGTGCGCGCGCAACCCCACGCATAAAATAATCTCCATGGCCAGAGTACCGAACGACAGGGCGAGTTTGGTCTTCGGGGTCGATGCTAACCGTATCCTCATCCTTTGGTAAATCCTCGACTATGACGTAAAGTTCTGTCCGTTCAGTCCAACGCCCATGATCTAAGCGAAAGCGCGGAATATTCCATCCTTCGATTAAGGCCGCGCCTGCCTCTCGTCTATGTTCACCGTCGTAAAGCATGTACCCATGGCCTGTGATTGAGGACGAACCTTGGAAGCCCGACATACCGTCAAAATACACATGAGCACGAAAGGAGCCTTGCTCGTGCAATCGCTGGCCTACAGGACCATCTGAGAGTCCTGATCTCAGCAATAAGTACGGATTGAAGATGGCATTAGCACCTAAAACAACCAAGTCCCCAGTTACCCGCTCCTCGCGCCCTTCGTGCGAGTAGACCACACCGCGCGCCACCCCAGCCTCTATATCAACAGCCAGAACCTGCGCATCAGTTATCAGAGTCACACGAGGGTCAGTATAGGTATCACGCATGCCGTTTTCTATCGTAAACTTCGCATTCACTGGGCACAAATGGCAGACGCCATTAGCGCAACAGCGACTGCGGGTATCTGTCTGACGACTGGCACGAGCTGTTGGCTGATTAAAATACGCTTGAGGATACGCTTCCTGCAATGCTCGGTCGGGATCGGACATTTTGTGACCCGGTAACGGATAGGTCGGATGATTTGGGAACGGCGTTGTTTCTGAGCCCGAAATTTGCATAAATTGCTCGACATCAGTGTAGTACGGCGCAAGATCGTCGTAGCTGACTGGCCAATCGCGGCCCACACCATAGCGTGTCATTATCTCAAAATCGCTTGGAAGCATACGAGGTGTCCCTCCCCACCAACAATTGGAACTACCACCAAAGCCAATATTTAACTGCCAACGTTTGTGCGTCTCGGCCCCATCAGGCGTATCGACGCGAAACGTCGACTGTGCTGCGACGGGACTATTGCGGCGGTCTGCTATTTGGTCGGCATGCTGAAAGTATGGCCCACGCTCAAGCACTAAGAACCGCGCTGTTGCAGGAGACATTTGAAGCCGCTTGCGCAAAAAGAAACTGCTGGCAAAACCACTGCCAACAAAAACCATGTCATAACCAGTCATTCTTTCCTTCAGTTATGCCTCCCTGCATAGTTTATTTGTATATGTCAACTGTAATAGGCAGAAGTAACAATAGTCAACTAGAACTGTGCTCTTCTGCCAGGTTGGACACTATTTTGCGAGACAGTATAGTTAGCAGCGTTAGCTCCCCCACCAAAACAGCAATTGCTACTGTGTAAAAATTATGTGTTGAATAGTAGAGAATAAGAGCGGCAGCTACGGTGACAAGTAAAGCGATGACTCCTGATCTTAGCAAAAAATAAAATTCCATCGATACCACAAACAATTGAGTCTTCCATCCACGATAGATTGTCAGTAAGGTTACGAAAGACCAAATCAGTAGAAATTTGCTGGCCTCTGGATATTCAGGAAACAGCATAACTAGGAAGTTATAATGATGGCTCAGGGCTAGCACTGCGAAAAACAGTAAAGAAAAAAGCATGCTTACCCGAGCGATATTCGTTAAATACGCGTTGGCAATAGCTAATCCGGCTTGCTTAAATTTAACCCGTATTTTCGGAGCAAAACCATTTGTGAGCCCCATGTTAAACACAACTACCGGCACGGTAAGCAATCTTGCAAGGCTAAAATAACCAACCACGGTTGCGCCTGCAACGAACATGAGGAATAACGTTATACCTTGATTCTGGATGGTCGTGACCAACTGCCCCAGAAACGCAAACTTTCCATGCTTAAAAAAACCATGGATCAATATTCGAGTTTGATGTAGCGATGGGGAACGGGTGTTTAATAAGACTTTGATACAGCGCTTGTTAGCCAATGCAGCCATTAAATACGATACTGCAAAAAGGCCGAACACAGCAGCAACAGTATTCGCCTCGTTACTATAAAAATACACTAGTACCAAACCAACCATCAGCACAACAACATAAATTAACGTGCAAATAAAGGACTCAATTTGACCGTCAACAACGTATAGATAACGTTTAAATAACTCATACAAACCAAGAAAATATACAAATATGAGCGCAAATAGAAGTTCCCACCGGAACGCCATGAGTTGATCAGAGAAAAGAAAAAAAAGCGCTGCCAACACAAAGGAAAAGCAAACAAAAGCTAGCGTAAAGATAATAAATGTGGCACGAAAAAACCGAGTTTGCACTATTGTTTTGGAAGCCGAGATCCGAAGCATCATTTGACCATGCAGGATACTGGCGGCTGAGTTGTGAATCAGCACGCAAATAACCATGATGAAGCTGTAAGTTCCAAACCAGCTAACGCCAGCAGTTTTAAGTACCACCATTGAACTGAGTAAATTAGCGAAGCTGGTAAGAGCCTGATCAGCCCCTGGAAGCAGCATTCTGTACTTTGCAGGTATATTCACAATTGAGGAGTATTATATTTTATTGATGCCGGTCGCACGCTAGAGCGAATAACGAGAGGACAGTGTTTGCGCCAAGGATGCAACAAAACGAACTCCACTCATGAGCATATCTGTCGCCAAATCTCTATATTATACTGCATTATCGCCGTACCGCGATTCATCCAATCCAAGCTAGGTTGTTCCGATCTAAACGACCTCTGAACATCAATTAAAGGCAGTTTATCGTGATAGGCAACCCTATAAACAATTGATATACTGGCGCGGGCAATGGAAGGGTTATCTGCATAGCCCGACATCTTCAGAAGTCCAACCTTGACACGGAAGTCGTTCCGTCTTTCGGCCTATAATCAGAGCTCATGAAATCAGACCTCCGCGCAGTTGTTCCAAACATAAACAGTAGGCATTCATAACGAAAAAGCTATGGAATCTAAATTCAATGTATCCATCATTTTGTTTCGCATGTTTCACTATCGGATAGATTTTCTTAATCTATTAAGAGAAAAGCTAAGCGAGAACGACATAGCGCTTAATGTTTACTACGGTAAACCTTCGGATGAGTCCTTAAGGCGCAAAGACTCTGAGCGGTTGCTCTGGGGTAAAGAGATTACTTCCAAAGTTATTACCATCAGCGGCAAGGAGGTGATGTTACAGCTGCCCCCTCTTTCGACAGTAAAATCTGATCTTGTCATCGCGATGCATGAAAACCGATTACTGATCAATTATTTTTTTCAGTTGTTTCGACCACTACTAAAAATGAAATTCGCCTTTTGGGGTCATGGGCAAAATTTTCAAAGCAACAATCTCGATGGTATGCGGGAACGGTTAAAGCGCAAGCTGGTACATCAGTCTGATTGGTATTTTGCCTATACAGATTTGTCACGCAACGCTTTAATTAGCGCAGATTATCCAGAGAATAAAATCACCGTTTTCAACAACACTATAGATTCAAAAAAATTCAGATCAGCTCTGCAAGAGGTCACTCCATCAAAGAAAAATGAATTTCTAGCACAGCTTGGAATTTCACAGAACGCCTGCGTAGGACTGTTTTGTGGATCGATTTACCCACTTAAAAGACCCGAGGAATTAATCGAATGTGTCCTTCGAATCAGGCAATCGATAGATAATTTCCATCTTATTGTTATTGGCGCCGGGTCGGATGCACCACTATTTGAAAAGGCTAGCCAAGAATACGAGTGGATACACTTTTTAGGAATGCAAAAAGGCGAACAAAAAAGCAAAGCATACTCAGCTTGTCACGTAATTCTAAATCCTGGTCTTGTAGGACTTAATGTGGTGGATGCATTTTCTGCAGGAAAAGTGTTTGTCACTATGGAAGCGAATTTTCACAGCCCGGAGGTTTCATACATAAAGAATGGGGAAAACGGCATCATGACGACACATTCTATTGATGATTATTCACAGGAGGTTATTTCACTGCTGCAAGATGAAAAGAGAAGAGAAATGATTGAGACAAGATCTCGAGAAACAGCTGATGAAATCAGTCTAGAGAATATGGTCGATCGATTTGTCGATGGAGTAAAATCGGCCCTAAACTACTAGTTATGGAACCCATCGATAATGTGGCTCCAATATGACGAGACTACTTCACATAACTTCACTAACATTGGTCTTGCTGATCATTCTCTACAGTGGTTTAACTCCAAAAGATTTTAATAGGCAGCATGTAGCCTCCATATTGCCTGAGGGTGGCCTGGAGTTTACTAAATACTCTTTGGTCAGAACTGACCCCATAGATATCGATATATTCAAACCAGAGCCGCTTTTTGTCAACAATAAGTCAAATCAAAAACAAGCAGAGACAGAGAATACTCCGCTCAGTGTTTCAATGAGCCTCGTTATTTCAAAATTTGCAGATTACAACCACAATACTTTTCAACTATTAGCCACATTATCATCAGGCGACGCCTCCCAACAGATAAGCATTGGTCAATGGGAAAATTCAATTCTTGCACTGCGAGGGAATGATTATCGAAACGCCACAGGTTCCCCCAACCTTATTTTTAAACTACCGCAGACAATCTTGCCGCAAAACAAGTTAGTGCTGCATTTTTCACGAGAGATGGCAACTATTGAATTAAATGATCTAATAATGGATTCCGACAGCAATATCAGCTGGATGACATCTTCCAATCCATTTGTTGTAACGTTAGGGAATGCGCTACAACGCACACACGGATGGTCGGGTGCTCTTGACGAGTTTGAACTGTCAATTCAAACGGAGCAAAACCCAAACGTTAACAACTCGGAAGTAGACGCAAACAACCAGCTTTCAAAGGCTAATTCAAAAAATTTGCTGCACTACCAGTTTCAAACACCGTATCTTGAAAACAATCAACTATTAAAAAATTTATCAGACAGCGAAATCAATTTACACCTGGAATCAGCGTGGACTGTATCGAGCTTCGATTGGTTATCTGAAGCAAGTTATGAAGATCAGTTATCACTCAATTTGTCAGCCGATCGCTTATTAAATTTTTTAGGTTTTATGCCATTTGGCTTTCTGCTGATGTACACGTTCTATGATCGAAAACGCATCGTATTGATTGCGTGTGCGACTTGTTTCGCCGGTGTAACTCTGAGCCTCGGTATAGAGACAGCCCAAGCTATGATCCCATCAAGAATTTCGAGCATTCAAGATCTGGTGTTAAACAGCGCAGGTACGGTGTTTGGTTGTGTTGCAGCGGTCTCCCTATCCTACTTTGCCGAAAAATTTCCTGGTATAAAAAACAATCAATAAACTAGGCGATAAAATATTTCGCGAACGTCGACAGAGCACAATGCCAATGCATTACGAAACAGTTTGGAATGGAAATAATTTGCTGCAGATCATGGATGATTTATTTCCAATCATGCGCAGCATTACAGGACCCGGTGTTCGCAAGTCATTAGAAAAACTACAGGCCATTGCCCCTCTAGTAGTCCATGAAGTCAAAAGTGGCTCCGATGTGCTCGATTGGACGGTGCCTGAGGAATGGCATTTCAAACGTGCGTGGATTGAGGATGGGAAAGGCACAATTGTTCTCGATAGCGAAAGTTCTAATTTACACGTTGTAAACTTTAGCGTAGCAGTCGACCAAATAATGAGTCGCGAAGAACTGCTACCGCACTTGCACAGCCTCCCTGAAACACCACATAGTGTCCCCTATCGAACTACCTATTACGCCGAGCAATGGGGGTTTTGCCTAAGCCACAACGAATTACAACAGTTAGGCGATGGCCCCTTCCACGTGCGAATCGATGCTAAGCGAACACCCGGTGTGCTTAACTATGGCGAAATCTGCGTGCCCGGCGAAAGCCCAAGTGAAATATTGATCAGCACACACATTTGCCATCCACAACTCGCCAACGACAATCTTTCTGGCATGGTGCTAGCGGCCGCCTTGGCAAATTATATTGGCAAGAACAAGCCTAGCTTGACTTGGCGATTTGTATTTGTTCCGGGTACGATCGGCGCGATCAGCTGGCTCTCACAAAATCAGAACACCGTGTCGACAATTGTGGGCGGGTTGGTGTTAACAGGATTAGGTGATTCCAGCAGTTTCAACTGGAAAAAAACCCGGGCCGGCAACGGTTGGATTGATAGGCTCGTTCAACAGGTGTTAGAGCAAGCAGTGCCAGATTATCACGCTACGCTACCGTTCTCACCTTACGGATACGACGAAAGGCAATACTGTTCGCCTGGTTTTAACTTACCCATCGGCCGCCTCACACGCGCCGTACATGGGACGTTTCCCGAATATCATACCAGTGACGACAATATGGACTTTGTCAGCGCAAGTAATCTGGAGGAATCTCTTGAATTGCTTAAGGGGATAGCCGACGCGATAGATATCGATATGGTCTATCAAAATTTGTCACCATACGCAGAACCGCAATTGGGTCGCAGAGGTTTGTATAGCGCATTTGGTGCGAATGTTGACCCAGGCCGATTCCAAATGGCCTTACTTTGGATGCTGAATCAGTCTGACGGCACTCATTCGCTTTCTGACATATCCACGGTTTCTAAGATACCTATTCTCGAACTTCACGATGCAGCGATAATACTGGTGGAACACGAACTGCTCATTGCAGTTCGTCACGCAAGCGAGCCTTTTAATCAAGAATTTCAGGGTGTGGAATAGGCACGATAAACTTTGCACCCCATTCACGGGCGTAAGAAAGCTGGTCCATAATTTCGTCTTTTAGATTCCAAGGCAAAATCAAAATGTAGTCAGGTTTTAATTTCTCTACGTGCTCCGTAGGGTAAATCGGTATTCGCGAACCGGGGCAGTATCGCCCATGCTTATGCAAGCTACGATCAACGGTGCAAGGCAGTAAATCGGTCTTTATGCCGCAATAGTTCAACAGCGTATTACCCTTACCCGGTGCGCCGTAGCCCATCACCCGTTTGCCATCTCTTTTAAGTTGAATCAACAGCGTTAATAATTCATTTTTAAGTTCCGATACACGTGAACCAAACTCTCTGTAGGTTGACAGGCTCTGCAAGCCAGCGTCGAGCTCTTCTTTTAAAATCTGCTCGACCATTAAGGCCGGACTACTACCTTTAGCCTCGTGCTCAACAAATACCCTCAGTGATCCACCAGCAGTCCCAATCTTTTCCACATCAATAACCTGCATACCCACAGATTCAAACATACGGCATATGGTGTATAACGAGTAATAGGAATAGTGCTCGTGGTAGATAGTATCGAACTGGCAAAGCTCAATTAAGTTGAGTAAATGCGGAAATTCAAATGTAGCTACCCCTGAAGGTTTTAACAGAACAGAGATACCCGTAAAAAAATCGTTAACATAAGGGGTATGCGCAATGACGTTATTTCCGATTATTAGGTCTGCGCTATCACCCTTCTGTTGCATTTGCGTGGCCAGATCTTCTGTAAAAAATTCAACGCGTGTTTTAACCCCTACCAATTCTGCGGCTTTCGCAACATTAGCAGCCGGGTCAATGCCGATACACGGAATCCCTTTTTCCACAAAATTTTTCAGAAGGTAACCGTCATTGCTTGCGATTTCGACTACATAGCTGTCTTTGTCGAGCGAAAATCGTTTTTCCGCCATATCAACGTAGCGTTTCGAATGAGACAACCAGCTCGTTGAGTAAGAGGAAAAATAACCGTAGTCGTTATCAAATATTGCTTCATTGGAAACGTAGTCGCGTGACTGCGCCAACCAACAGTTTGAGCAAACCAGCACTTCAAGTGGCTGAAACGACTCAGGTTGATTGAGCTTGTCAATGCTAATGAAGTTCTCACACAACGGTGAAAGACCTAAATTGACCATAAGATGCTCTAAATCTGAACCACAAAAGCGACACCCCATAGCAGCACTTGTGGATGACGCTAAACTAACGTGGTAAGCATCATTGGCGGAGTCGACCAATGGTTTATTTTCGTCGCCCATTGGCGAGGTGTCCTGGCTTTTTTTCGTTGTCATGGGTTACCAAATAATTAATTTTTATCTAAAACAAAAAATGAATGTAGATACTATTTCAACTACTGAAAAGTTATCCCGCTGTACGTCACGCTTGCGCAAATGGTTACGCATACTTAAAAATAAGACATCACAAAATTCATCTGACACCTAAAAATCCACGAGCTGTTAGTTTCGCTTTCGATAAACTGATTGGCTTGGAGGACCTTTCAAATACGGCTCTACTCCGTTATCCAACGCTTGCCGATACACTTTGCATGCGCGTGATACCGCGTCGATCGTAATTTGAACATCCTGTTCAGTATGAGAAAAGCTAGTATACAAACTCGGTGCTAACACGCCACCGGCGCAAAGCTCTTGAAGAAACAATGTGCGAAGTAGCTGTGAAGGTTTACCTGACTCATCAACGGTGGAAAATAGCAAACTGCAATCTCGTCCGAAAATTTTGACGCATTCTGATACGCCAGCATCAGCTGCTGCAGCCTCAAACTCTGTTTTTATTAAAGCACCTATTGTATGTAAGTGTTCAATCACCGGTTCGCTCTGGTAGACGCTCATGGTTTCCAACCCAGCCGCTAAACCGACCGATTCCGCTCCATGTGTTGTCGATAGTAAAAAGACTCTATCAGCGTCTACTTGCTTTAAACCACCCAGCTCCATGACATCACGCTTGCCTGCCAAGGCGGACAGCGCAAAACCATTCGCCATTGCTTTGCCAAAACAAGATAAGTCAGGCTTGACACCATAGAGGTGTTGCGCCCCATGGAGGTGCCAACGAAAACCGGTGAGTGTTTCATCGAATATCAGCAGAGCACCTTGTTCATCACATAGCGCTCTAACGGCTTCCAAATAACCATCGATGGGCTTTACCAGTCGCTCCGGCTCCATTGCAACACAGGCGATTGAGTTAGGATGTTGTTCGAAAAGCGCGCGTAACGAGTCAATATCGTTATAGTCAAAAGAGAGAGATAAGTTTCGAATCGAATCGGGGATACCAGCGCCCACGTCGGTCTTGCCCATAAACCAATCGTCGTAAGACAAAAACGGGCTATCGGAGCACAACGCTATATGGGTTCGCCCAGTTTTAGCTCTAGCTAATTTTACTGCAGCTGTCATCACGCTTGAGCCGTCTTTGGTGAATTTCACCATGTCGGCATAAGGAATGAGTTCCAGAAATTTTTCTGCACACTGAACTTCAAGTTCATGTGGGCGATTAAAATTGTTGCCAAGGCTGAGAACGCGAGAAACAGCTTCGGTCACGGATGGCCAGCAATGGCCCAATGTGGTCGATCTCAGGCCCAGCGCATATTCTATGTATTCGCGCCCTTCGACATCCCAGACATGGCACCCCAAACCACGTTCAATAAATGCTGGAGCCGACGCGGGGTATTGATCGTCACCTTTGGCATACGTGTGACACCCACCCGGTATGTTGCGATGGGCACGAGCTTGCAAGTCGGCACTGCGCGAAAATTGATCAGCCTTATCAAGCTCCAATTTTAATGACAGGTCACTTTGCCCATCAGCAACATCTACACTGGTGGTATCTTTATTGTTGCTTAATTTTTCCATGACCATTTACTTAACACGCACTTCCTGCAATGTTCCCATGCATTTATTAAACGACCAATTCTCGGCCTAAAAGTACAGATTGGGGTGTCAAAACTGTTCAAACCGTGAACACCGTCAAATTATACACTCTAAGTACATTTTATAGCACAAGGTTGCATTATCGATATGGGTATTATTCACACAACCAAAAAGTAAGTGTGTTTCGAGGCAACCGATTGGCTGAATAAGAAAAAGAAATATTTAGTGAGAACGACTCGCGTCGCATATCCAAAGTACAGTAACGGACTTCTGAGTATTGGTAGGTATTTGCTCAGGCGAGTCCGTATACAGCCCATGCTTTTTCTTTTATCGCTTCTCAATGAGACCAATTAAAGCCGGTTGCAGACTCTCCTGCTTACTCGGCGAAACTTCTCAACAAGATCAATTAAAGCGCATTGCTGGTTTTCTGCGTACTCGACGAACTTTGCGTTCGTTTGAGCCTGCAGCCTGCGTGCTCGAGGAATGTACGGTCGTGGCAATCAAACAGAAACTCATCAGATACAGTTGGTATATGACACTTCGAGGTCTAAGTATTGAATACTCGGAGTAGTTCATGATTAACAGAATGATCAGCCCACCAATCATCCCATAAGCAATGCTGTCCTCACTCAGGCTTTTCCAATAGTAGACGATAAAGCGCCAAAAATTATAAAGTACAAAAAGACCCAATAAAATACCACCTGAAACCAAAGTTTCTATATAGCCGTTGTGAAAATGTTCAACAAAGGAAGGTAACGAGAAACGAAGATTGTCAAATACCGATGCGTTCAAATCTAGAGACCATCCAAACAGTGGTTTCTCTTTAAATGCCGCTATCCCTACTTCCCAAATTTCTGTACGTCCAGTTAACGAATCGTCTTTGCCTAGATTTTCGAAAAGCGAACTCTTTAACTCTTTAAAACCTATGAGCATCATGAAAAAGAAAACGACCAGTCCAACTAGTACGGAACTCAAACTATAAATAACGCGGCCGCCAGCTCTAAACAAAGTGAAGAATTTCAAGAAAATCATAGTTAAAACAACAACGGCTGCGGCGATTGTTGACGTTCCGCTACCTGTTGTTGAAAGTGAGAAGCAAAATATAAGCAGTGAGAACAGGCCAAAAAATATCACTTTTTTTGATGTTTTCTGTAACAACAGGTAAAGCGCAAACCAGATACCTAATACAGCTTGAGCACCTGCGGTATTCGGATTACCGGGAAAACCGCCGTAGCGAGCCTCACCAGCCCAGAATTTAAACACATCAAGCTCACTTGCGAAAAACAACCAAAAACTGCCTAAATGAATGAGCAATAGCGGAACGATACAAATGATACAAAATTTAATATAACGGTTGGGATCCGCTTCGCGTGTTAAAGCGTAAGTTAACGCCAGTAATAAGCCGGATGTGAGCTGTACCAGATTAATGATCACACGACCACTATCCAAGCTGTGCACCGCACCAGCGCCAATCACAAGCAAAGCAAGAACCAGATGCACGTTTTTCCGCAAAAAATCAACGATCAATCGAAACTGAAATAACAGCATCAAAAGACTTGCAAGATAAAGTAATTTATTGAATTCGGCTTGATAGTCGACTACATCGACAGCTTCTGAGGTGCCAAGACCACCGACCATATCGGCTCCAAGCTGTGTGAATGAGATTGCGTTACCACCACCCAATGGGTCGAGCAAAAGTGCGAAGCTAATTGAATTTACAAATAAGAAAATCAGCAATGTGGCCGACGGGAACCAAGCTGACCTAAAAACGCGCGGTATTATTCTGAATGCGGATTTGAAGCGGCGCACAAAACTGCCTGGCGCTTTTCGATTTGTTTCACTGCCAGTCGAACGCTTGGATTTACCGCGACGGCGCTTTCCGCTGGAACTCTGGCTCTCAGTACGCATTCTTGTTTACAAACCCACGAACCACTGTCAAAGCTAAAATCTTGATATCAAACCAGGGAGACCAGTTTTTCATATACTCTAAATCGTACTCAACTCTTTTTTCCATTTTTTCCAACGTGTCGGTTTCACCACGCCACCCATTAACTTGGGCCCAGCCGGTTATGCCTGGCTTGATTTTATGTCTCATCATGTACCCGGTAATTTTCCGCCGATATTCCTCGTTGTGAACAACCGCATGAGGTCGAGGACCAACAAGTGACATTGTGCCGCCGATGACATTAAAAAGCTGTGGTATTTCATCGAGAGAAGTTCGTCTGAGATAACGACCCACACGCGTGATTCTTGCATCGCCTGCCACCGCTTGGGTAACCTTGTCACCATCCTCAGTGGTAGTCATGCTGCGAAACTTCCACACTAAAAATACTCGTCCATCAAGCCCGTAGCGCTTTTGCTTGAAAAAAACCGCCCCTCGTGACTCAAGCTTTATCAGAACAGCAATAATAAGATACAGGGGCGATAACACAATGACGCCAATAGTTGCTGCAGCAACATCAAACAGTCTTTTTACCGCTTCGCCTACGCTTGTAATGCGTACATTGGTCAGACTGATAAGTGGAATGCCACCCACCTGATCAAACGCACCATTCATTAACTGAGACCCAAGCAAATCAGGAATAATACAAACATTGGTAGAGCTGTCCTTCAAATTATCAACAATCTGACCAATCGCAGTTTCGTGTTTCAACGGCAGCGCTATCCAGATCTGGTCAACCGGATTTCGCTTTTCCCGTTGGGCTTCGATATAGGTATGGACATTACTACAAGTGGCAACAACGTCGTAACCCGCCACTTTTTCATTGGATTCCGATTCGTCTTTTGCGACTACTCCGACGACTTTCATGCCGGTCCAGTTGTTCTCATCCAGCGATGCAATGGTTTGTAATGCCAGCGGACCCGTGCCAACAATCAATACCGAACGCCAATTTAAGCCGCGTTCGCGCAACTGCATTAGTATGTGCCTCGCGACAAAACGAAGTGCTGTCAATGCCAGAAACGCTGATAGCATTGAAGCACCAAACCAACGTCGCGATACAATTTCGCCGGTCTTGGTTAAAAACGCAAACAGACCAATCCATAGTATGACGACCATCCATGCCAGAAACAGCCGGGCTATTTCTGAGGTAAACGCTCGGCCGCGAGCTGATCTGTATGTACCCGATTGTCTGAATACTACATAGGTTCCAACTAGCGTGGCCTGAATGATTAAAAGAGATTCGATGAGCGGAGAAAAGCTGCCCACGACAATTCTGTGTGCGACTAAAAAGCACGCAAGGATCAGTAGCAGATCAGCTATTACAAACAGACCTTCAACCAAAGCCGCTTGTTGTTTTAAGAATCCTTTATTCATTTTAGTAAAATTGGATGTTGTTTACTGGCAGGCTACTAGCGCGCCAATTTACGCCGATCGACCTTTTAGTGATTTTGCAAGTTGCTGATACGCAGCAACGAGCTTGGGGGATTCGTAATCCCAGCTCAACTCATTAACAACCCGCTCGCGTCCGAAATCACCCATCTTCTTGCACAGCTCTGGGTCTGCTAATAAAGAGAGAATTTTTTCAGCAAAATCTTTCTCATCATTTGGTGCCGCATACACAGATGCTTCTCTTGCAGAGAATCTGCCTTCCGTCATTTCATATTGTACGATCGGCTTAGCCAGTGCCATATATTCCATTATTTTGTTCATGGTTGATTTCTCGTTCATCTCGTTGACAACATCAGGATTCACGCAAACATCGGCCGTATTAAGAATCGCCAGCAATTCATCATCTGGTACTCGTCCGGTAAAGGTAACGAACTCCTCTAAATTAAGATCTCGCATAAGCTGTTCAAGCGCATCAAACTCAGTGCCAGAACCAATGAGATAAAAATGAATATCAGTTCGCGCCTTTTCCCTAACGATATAGTCAATAGCATTTAACAACCTATCAACCCCTTCCTGTTTTCCCATTACCCCAACATAGCCTACGAGGTATTTTTTACCTTTCTTATAAGCATCTACTGCAGGAAGTATCTTCAGCCGATCTAACTTCGGCCCGCTTCTCACCACATGTACATCGTCTGGCGATTGACCACCACGCGTCACCGCAATTTCTTTGTACGACTCGTTTGTGGCAATACACATATTCGCGGTTTTAAAGGTATACCGTTCCGCCATACAAATCAGCTTGTAGAAAAACCCTTCTTTCCCAAACTTCGCTCGATACAATTCAGGATTTATGTCGTGATGATCAAACACAAATTTAGTCCCAAAAAGTTTATGCGGCAAAGCGACCAGAAAAATTAAATCTGGTGGGTTACAGCCATGGATAATATCGATGCCTCGAGTCATTGCTATTTTAATCGATAGATATAATTGCCAAAAAAGCGCCACTGAGTATTCAACTAAGTAACCGCGAGCCGAATCCGCTTCAGCGGGTAACGGATGCCGATAGATATGTATGCCATCCAACAGCTCATATTTCTCCGTGTAGCCTTTTGCCTTTGGTGAGATGATACTGACTTCAGCTCCTGCATCTCGCAACGATCCAGCTTCCTGCCACACTCGTCTATCAAATGGACATGGCAAATTTTCAACTATGATGCAGACCCGCAGATCTTTTAATTCGTTCATTATGGGGGTTATTGACCTGAGGCTATCTTAAAAATTCGAAAGCTGTTATTAATACCGTGTTTTGCGCAAGCTCGCTTCGACCAGTTAACGTAATACACGGCTGCAGTTGGCCAAAACGCTCTGAATACCAACCCGCTTTCGGTGAGTTGGATGCCGACACGGTTTGCCACTCAAGCTCGAAAGGCAACGTCACACGCAACCTTGCAGTACTACCGCGTCTCGCAAACACTATAATATCACCCTCGTGAGATTCCACCTCAACATCAGGATGAAAATGAAACCAACTGTCAAAATGTCGACAGCTTCTCTTATCCTCTAGCTCAAGCCAGTCAGTAACGACAATGCGCTGATTTGACGACTGTGTTTGTTCATCAAGTTCGACCCTGCGGCGATGCACGACACCTTTGCCAGCGTACCCATCATGACTCGCCTCGACGATTTGATTGTTTCCAAAATCAGACTGAATAAGCTTGCATTTAGCCTTATGTGTCCACAGAAAGGCACCACCCATTGTCGACTGATTCTCATCATCAACGCTAATGGTATTGTGAGCAGACGTGCCACGGAAATACTCTCGCCATCCATCAGCCGAACGATAAGTATATGTCCCTTGATCAGTCAACCACCATTGATCACTCAAAGCAATCGTAAGGCTCAATGCATCAGCATGGCCATGTGCAGCAGTTGTAAGAAAACCTAATGGCGAACTTTTAAAGCAGATTGTTAGATCGCTATTCCCTAGTAAATGGTATCCCCCTTCAGGAAACTCCTGTGGCAAAGGTTCGGTTACCAAAGATTCTGCAATCGCTTTATGCTTAACCGGATCACAACCAGCAAGCATCCGAGAATACCAAAACCCTTTGTCAAAATAGTCATCAGCAATGGTCATAGCATCACTGGACTGTTGGTTTGCTAAACCAATAACACATTGATCAATCGAATTCAGTGTATCGGCAAACGGGTTTGCTGCGAATCTATGACTGAAGCGTGCGACTAAGCCACCATCAGCATCACCGATGTTCGGTGGAGCACCATTGCTTGCACACATCGATTTCAAAAACACCACCATGCGGGTAATGGTCTTTAAGAATTCATCAGAGAATGGCTGTGCATATCGTTGACCAATAAGCCAGCTTAGCCAAAAGTACTCAAGAACCCATAGGTGATAGTAGATTGCTTGTTCACGATTAACGCCATCAGAAAAATTTTGCACAATAACTTCATGCTCCAATTCCTGTTGACACTGACCCGCCCAACGTTGCCCTAAGCTGCCAAGATCAAAAACGTTACAGCTGACCCAAACTCCAACCAGTTCGCCGATAAGATGGTTGTTTGATGAGGAGTGCCGAGAAAGATTTTTCATCACAAACTGTGCATGTGCAAATACGGAATTAGCAAAGGCTCTTTCATCTTTTACAACACCAAAGAGCCCGCTTTCAAGGCCGCCTGCCACCAACAAAGAATGCACAAGACTCCAGGAAATCAAACGTAAAGAGACTTCAAGCGAGCTGCACCAATGGATACCTTCGCCTGGTGGATTTTGCTCCAACCAAGAATCGAGGAACTCTACCAGCTTATCCAAGATCGCTTGGTCGTTCTGAACGAGGTAATCAATACACAGTGGAACCAGCACCTGATGGCGACCCAATTCCCATACTTGCTTTACATCACCCACTATTTGTTCGTCGCGATAATCTATTGATGGCCCAAACCCACGTGGAGACTCGATACCCGTTGTAGGGTCACGGTGCCAATTAATCGGAGCGCCAACAAAGTGAGATTCTGCACCACTAAACAGCTGCAGTTTATTGCCCATTACTAGCGCAAGTTGATCTGAATGCGCAGCGGTTAATGACTCGTCGGGTTGAAAAGCAGGAACTTCTGAAAACAAATCAATGGTGGCTTTGCGGGCATGTGATTGAGCAGGTTGAAGCCACTTGTAACGGTGAGCTAAGGAGCCATACTGTAATTGCATTGAGCGGCTTATCCGAAAACCGACTTCTCCAAACGACATAACAGAGAGACGATTAACCAGCCATCTAAGATCACGCTTCATAGGCCTGCTTAAGCCAGAGTTCTAAATTTAACAGGCTCCAAAGTAACTTTTCATGGTTTTGTTTTTCGTGCCTGTGTTCCTTGAGTGTGTCTTCAAGATAAGGCCTGTTCACATACTCGCGCAAAATGGAAGATTGTCCAAGCAAATTCTCGTGCAGGTATTCGTCGAGTGTTGTCCTGAACCACAATGCAATGGGTACTTTGAAGCCCACTTTTTTCCGATTAATAATTGATTCGGGTAGAAGCTGCGCCACAGATTCGCGAAGTAGCACTTTAGTTTTAAACCCCTGCACTCGATAATGATCGGGTAGTGAAGACACAAATTCTGCAATGCGGTAGTCGAGAAACGGCATACGCGCCTCAATGCTTGCCGCCATAGTCATTCTATCCCCACGTTCTAATAAGTTTCCAGGCAACCAAAATTGCTGGTCGAAGGATAGAATATTTCTTAATGAAGAATCACTGGTCGCTTCGATGTTCGGCAACTGGGACGAATCTAGATCATTAATAAATTGTTCGTTGAATATATTTTCCCTAACCGTTGGGGTCATCGAGCCGAACCAAGTTTGCATTCGGTTAGCGTAGTCATCGGCGAACAAACTGGCTGACGCAATTTTCAACTTGCCATACTTGTAAGGCAATGAACGTTGTACTGATTTATGTGCCGCCTTTTTCGCGAAGCTGGGTAATTTTTGCGTGACAGCTGCATAACGCTCAAAAACATGTTTTGGATAGCCACCCAAAATTTCATCGCTCCCCTCACCTGTAAGCACCATCTTTACGGATTCACTTGCGAGCCGGGATAACATTAAGATGGGTATATCTGATGGCTCTGATACTGGTCCATCGCGATAGTGAATGGCTTCGGGAAGCAATGCCACGACATCATCAGGCTCGATGATGCACTCTTGGTGATCTGTTTTGTACGTGTCTGAAACCAGTGCAGCGGCCGATAGTTCACTGTATTCTTTTTGCTTAAAACCAGCTGAAAATGTTTTAACCGGTTGGTCGAGACAGTCAGACATAACCGCCACCACTGCAGCCGAATCAATTCCACCCGATAAAAACGCACCAAACGGCACATCACAATTGGTTCGAATCTCAACCGCATTTCTAAATAATGGCAGAAACTCAGCGACTGCTTCTTGTCTCGACAACTTTACCGATTGTGCAGTGGGGTATTGGGTGTTGCTGTTGCTGTTGCTGTTGCTGTTGCTGTTGCTGTTGCTGTTGCTGTTAATCGTTGGTTTAGACACTTGTCGGGTTAGAGAATCTTGAAGAACATAGTATCGTTTGATTATCAAATCGCCTAAGGTCGGATCGTAATAACCATAACTACCTGGTGGCAACTCTTTGATCTCATTATAAAGACAGTTCTCCCCAGGATGATACCGAAGCAAAGCGCAATTCCACAAAGCGGTTTTATTAATCGTTAGTTGCTTGGATTCTAGCGTTTTAAACGATTTGATCTCCGATGAAAATAGAAAGCTGGAACGTTCCTCATGCATATAAAAGAACGGCTTTTTACCAAACCGATCTCGAGCAATAAACAAACGCTGCTTATCTTCATCCCACAATGCCAATGCAAACATACCATTGAATTTCTCCAAACAGCGTTCACCAAATTCGGCATAAGCTCGGAGCACGACTTCCGTATCAGACACTGTGCTGAAAGTGTGACCCAGTGCAATCAGCTCAGCCCGCAACGGCTCGTAGTTATAAATTTCACCATTGAATGTCAGATGAAGCTTTAGCGGTTCATCTATCATCGGTTGATGCCCACCAGCAAGATCGACGATTGACAAACGGCGATGCCCGAGAATGACAGTGGAACCACATAAGGCATTAACAGGCTCACTAATGCCTTGCCCATCAGGGCCTCGGTGAGCAATTGCTTTAGTCATTGCGGAAAGCTGATGATGCAGCTTCTCTACATCACCCTTTGCGACAACACCTGTAATGCCGCACATTAGATGTAGGCATTCAGATCAATGACGATTTTGCCGGATGCTTCCCATTGAGTAATGAGTTTTGGGTCAGGCAGGCTATGTCCAATCAACACCAGGTCAGCCGTACTAGTGACCGCTTCGATATCGTGATCCAGTAGTTTTGAAATATGCGGAATTTCGGTCAGCATGAAATGCTTGTTGCTTCCCAGTAATTTAGCACTGTGCACGACTGGGTCGAAAATTTTCAGCTCGTAACCTTCGCCTATTAACTGTTTAGCTAGCTTCAGGTACGGACTCTCTCGTAGATCGTCGGTATTACTTTTAAACGCCAAACCGATCATTGCAACGTTTCGCCGACCTGTCACGTTCGCCGCACGAAAAGCCCGGTCGATATGCTCTCTGTTACTCGAATCGATATTTTCGAGCATCGGCACGAGAACATCATTGGATTTGGCTGCGTAACACAGAGCCCTTAAGTCTTTGGGTAAGCAAGAACCACCGAAAGCAAAACCTGGCCGCAAATACACAGGGGAAATATTTAACTTCACATCTTCTGAAACAATCTTCATGACTTCGATCGGATCGGCACCAGCGCATTCCCACACGCGGCCAATTTCGTTAGCAAACGTTACTTTCAACGCATGAAAAGCATTATCTGTGTACTTCACTGCTTCAGCAACTTCCAATGGAACTGAGTAGGCAGGAGCTCCTTGAATTTTACTGTATAGATCATGCACTTTCTGGCCGACACCTGGCACTCGCTCACCCACCAGAATGCGCGGTGGCTCGTAGTAGTCGGTCAGTGACGTACCTTCACGTAAAAACTCCGGATTCGTACAAACATCATAACCGTCGCCAGCCTTGCGGCCAGTTGCTTGTTCAAGCACGGGTATTACCTCTCGCCGCGTGCTACCGGGAAGAACGGTACTGCGTATGACCACGGTATGGTCAGCATTCGCTACCGATATATTTTCCCCGATCTGCTTGGCTACTTCTCGCACGTACTGCAAGTCTAGCGACCCATCTCTGGCACTGGGTGTTCCCACACAAACTAACGACACGTCGGAGTCACACAAACCCTCTTCCACCAAGCACGTTGCTGTCAGATTGCCTTGTGCTACCGCTTCTTTTACAACGGCATCTAGGCCGGGTTCGAGCACTGGGCTCTTACCACTGGTGATTTGGTCCACTTTAAATTGAGAAATATCAACACCCGCAACTGTATGTCCATCACGTGCAAGTAATGCGGCAGTTACACAACCGACATAACCCAGTCCAAATACGGTAATTTTCATTCTACTGTTGCTCAGTGCAAAAAGTGGCTCTAAGCCGAGCCGTGTAAGTGAATTTACTCCGTGCGAATTGTGCGCTGAAGTGTCCCAAGTATATCAACAACCGGTGAAGCCACCGATTATACCGCTTAAAATTGGGCCGAACTGTGGGATATTACCAACTCTGAACGATAGGCATAATGTTTACAAAAGCGCACAAAGAGGGGCCAGTTAAAAGGTTTAGGCTAGGTTAACGCGGCAATTTCCAGAGCATGCTCGCGAAGCTGCGTTACTCTTGTTTCCGCTTCGCCATCGTCTTGGAGCCCCAGATCGTCGAGCATGATTTGCCAACGGTAAATCCAGTCATTGAGCTTGAGCGAGTTTGCCACGTTGTTTCGGCATATCGTGTCGCGTCTTTGCTCATCCTGGTCAAGATCCTCTAGGATTTCCACTAATGCCTTTTCATCCTCGGCCAAAGGAATAACTGCATCATCCCAATGAAATAAGGTTTTGAAATAGTCGCAATTGGGGATACCACCCAGGACAATACAACCGGCTGCGGTGAGTTCATAATATCGTGTGCCCGGCTCCTGTATGCCTGCAGTCTGACTGCCCAGATTAAACTTTGCAGGGAATGCGAACGAGTAACGGGTTCTCTGCAAGTAGTTCAAGTACTGCTTTCGATGCTGCATATGATCATCAATAAAGAGCTTTTGGTTCAGATTGGTATCAAACAAATAAAACTTTCGGTGTTGCTTGGAGTACTGAACACACTGTTCATGGAAAGATGCTATTCGTCGCCCTGGACTATAAACGTCGATAACTCGATCATGGTTATCGCCAAAAGGTGAGAACGCGAGTGTATCAACCCCGTTTGCGATGAAGCGACATGGTGTGTCGACACTATCTTGCAATTGTTCGGTGCAGGAGCTCAGACCGGTGAACACGTGATCATAAACAGCGAAAGGTTCTTTTAACAAACGCCAGTTGTCAATATCAGATGGCCAGACTTCCTGAACATAACATGCTGTTTTGCGTCCAAAATTTCGCCAATCGCGAATGCCAAAAAGTAACTGAAGTTGCCACGGATTAACGGCCATACACAATATGAGGTCGTACTCTTTCGACGGATTAAATTTGGTTGGATAGCACGCGACCTTCTCAGCAATTTCGTTGGAATTTGAGGCGTATTTTGCTGCTCTGAAAAGGTTTCTATTCAGTGGGTACAAGCCGGATGGGGTATATAAATCGACCGCATAGTGTAGAGCTAAGAACTCCTCGAATTCAGTTACGAAACAATACGAGGCGGTTCGGTCGATGTCGCGCAGGGAAACAACAAGAATGTTCATTCAATTAACCATTTTCCTGTGAACCTGCGCTATGCCCTAATGCTATCGGCAATTAAAATGGTAGGAATGGCGACACCCTCGTCGATTCTTGCGAATAGCGCGGATGTCACCCTATGTACTTCGTCTAGCTAGTGAAGACTACGGCGGACTCTTCAGTAGTGTCTACACGGACTAGTAGCAGCGAATTGGCAAATTTGAAGCCAGCCGGTACCCTAAGGTAGCCGTCTTTTTACACCGCTCAACACCTTTCCAATTGCAGCTCCAAGCCCAACTTCCACTTCTTTGTACACGACTTCTCTTCTTATTTCTTGACTAGCTGCCGCGTCACCTGACGTCATCAGTTTCTGAGCATATGCCCAATTGTCTTTCTCAACAAAGTTAGAATACGACGGGTTAGATTTTACCAGAAGCTCATAAACCTGTCTTACGTGGGGCGTGTCGACTTCATCATCGGCCATCGCTTTTACTCTGGCTGTACTGGACAGTGATGGGCTTGAGCGATAGGTCCAATCAAGATCATCGAAAACAACCATTCCACCCGGTTTCAGTAGTAAATCAACAAGCATAAAAGCGAATCCGTCGACATACCAGTCGTGTGCACCGTCGATATAGCAAAAATCAAACTGGGGGGCGGGATTCTCTTCCAGCAAGCGCATGAGACGCCAGTTGTAGGAAGTGTTTTCGTAGTACGGTTTTACATACGAGCCCAACCCCGTTGCCGCAAGAAGGCTATCAATGTTAGGGGTTTCATCTTTCGCACAGTCCAGATCGATAGTGGTAATTTGCCCACTACCCTGCTCATCCAATGCTGCGGCCAAATAACAGGTTGACACCCCGTGCTTAAAGCCCAATTCCAGCAGACTGGTGTACTTATTTTCCAGGATTATTTCTGTCAGAAGCTCTGCCTGCGATACAGACATGTGCGGCACCTCGCCAACATGTTCTTTTACTGATTCAATTTTCATGTAATTTCGATCGCTCGTTAATGTCTGTAACGTTAATGCCTGTTACGTATTTCAGGCCGCTTTGCTGGAGTGATTGAGCTGCTCCAAAGCTTTCGGCACAGTGCCGTTGTCTTATTTTATCATCGGATTCCAGATTGCTGTGGAATTGAATTCGAAGCTGCAAACCAGGTCAAATTCGAAAGGTCTACTGAGTTAAATACGAAAGTTACAAACCCAGCCAGATTTGACACTTGGGAGGTCGTTATCGTTACCCCAAAAAACCTAATCACTCAATGGCCAATTCGTAAACCGTGGTGCTGGAGGAATCACATGCTTGTGTATGGATATAGCCTTTGGTCATGTTTTCATTCCACACCATTTTCGCAAAACAATCGTTATGGTTTTCAGAGTAGTGAGTAATCCAAGGCTCATTGAGCGAATCTCTGTATAAAAGTATTAATCCCCGTGCAATCGCCCACTGCCGGCCATTTTTATCAAAAAAGATGTGATTTGCATTTGATGGCGACTGTTCTCTAATCCAGCGTTTCTCGTTCTTGCTGTAATAAAGTAGCTCGCGCGGATTATCTATCGGACTGAGTAATGCGTGCAGTTGTCCTGACTGATCAATTTTCAAATCAGCAAGGTGGGTAAACAACTCATCGTTGTTGTAACTCATATTCCCACAATGACTGGACTTGAGAGGCAACTCAATGTAGTCGCCGTTTATCGTATAAAAATTCTGGCCATCACTTGTCATTAAATGACACGGTCTGCTTGAAAATGACCCTGCAATGCCGCGTCTCCAAATCAAAATAACGTGCATCTCACCCGTTGCAGTGAAGGCAAGTTTAGGATGATAAACCGTCCAACCTGTTTCAGAAGCTAGTGCATTGATATCAAAAAATGACCCGGGTAACTCAATCACGTCATCGGCTTTGAGTGCAACCTTAGCACCCATATTCGTCCATTGAGCACTCTGCTCATCGTATGACGCGACCATACCACTCATGGTTCGTTCCCAAAAATCGCGAGCAGGCTTTACAGCAGCACGATAAGTGATGAACAGCTGGTTTTGCTTGTTTCTGAAGAAAGCTGGGTACGAGATCTGACTGCCTGTTATCGCGCCAGTGCCCAAAGAGTCAAAATCAGACGCATTTTCAAACTCGAGTCTTGATAAATCTGCGTCGCTGACCGCTTGCCCTTTAAACTCAAAATACTCCAGGCTGTGGGGCTCAGAGGACACAACGTATTGCCACGGAGTGTTGTGCATATTGTAGGCAACGTGAATTTTGCCATCACGATCAATACCGACCGCTGGGGCCGTGTGATAAGGATCGTAAAGGGTGTTATCGGATATGGTTGCATTGCTCCATTCCCACTCATTATTGTTCCCTAGCCGGCCTTGTTTTATCGTCGTGGTTTGTCTAATACCATCTCCATCCCCATTCGCGCCGGGTTCAATACCAACGACATACACGTAACCGTCTTTGGTGTCGATGGGGGTCTGTTGGGTATGAATTTGGCCTTTCGATGTCGGCGATCGGTCGAGGATTCGGGTAACTTTCCAGCTGAATGTGGGCTCGGGCTTGGGCACTGCCTCAGGAGCTGGTGGCTCTGTTACCGAAGGTTCAGCCGCATCCGTATTTTGAATCTGCACTTCATTGAAATCGTTTAGACCCTGCGTTGCGTTAGTGCCGCTGGCTTGCGACGCAGTTAGATCGCCACCGCTGGCGCCCAAAATAGCTTGATTGTCACTCGCAGCATTTTGGCTTGCAGTTGCTGTACTTGCAGCCGTTACTGTATCTGCTGCATCCGCTGCTGCAACACCTTGGCTATCACCTGATGAGCAAGAGGCTAAAAGCATCAAGGTGGCGACAATTAATACAGAATAGAAACTGCTAAGGGTGTTCAATAGGTTTCCTTAAATCTTCATGATTTAGGCGATCAACGATCTATAAAAAGTTGGGTGGGCGTTTCGCGACGGACGTTAACACAAAATCGCTTTTGACCTTGTTACGTAGTACTAGGTTATGCAAAAAGTACGAAATTTTTCACATTGTTTAATAGTCGGATGCGCAGGGATAGACCTAGCTTCGTGGTCATCTAGGCTTATCCTTATCACCATTGCTTCCACGGTGGGCTTGCCTTGTCCCATTGCTCTTCAAGATATTGCTTGTCGCGCAGCGTGTCCATCGGGTGCCAGAAGCCCGTATGACGATAAGCACTGAGCTCACCTGCTCTGGCAATCTGACTCAAGGGGGAGTCTTCCCAAACGGTGTCGTCACCTTCAATGTAATCGAGCACGCCAGGCTCACACACGAAATAACCACCATTCACCCAAGCACCATCACCGGCTGGCTTTTCATGAAACTCATGGATTCTCGACTGCTCCGAAGCTAAAGCAATAGCACCAAATCGACCGGGTGGTTGCACAGCGGTTAGCGTGGCAAGGCTTTTTTCGGCTTTATGAAACTTAATCAGCTCTGTAATATTCACATCTGACACGCCATCGCCATAGGTCAGACAAAACGCCTCATCGTTTAGATACTGCTTGACGCGTTTTAGTCGACCACCCGTCATGGTAGCTTCACCCGTATCAACCAGAGTGACTTTCCACGGCTCGGCCGACTCGCTCAACATTTCCATTTTATTGGCGCGAATATCGAAATGCACGCTTGACGTTCGCAACGCAAAGTTTGCGAAGAACTCTTTGATCACGTGGCCTTTGTAACCAAGACAGATGACAAAATCGTTTAAGCCATGCGCGCCATAACTTTTCATAATGTGCCAAAGGATCGGCATTTCACCAATTTCTACCATTGGCTTAGGCTTGACTGTGGTCTCTTCACTCAATCGAGTGCCAAGTCCACCAGCAAATATGACTACTTTCATGACAACGCACTCGATTCAGACTCGACACTTGGAGTACTTGCAACATTCCCAACGTTCGGCAAATTAACCTCTGCCAGGCGTTCGAAATTCTGAGAATAGCGCGAAATGTCTGCCAAACACTGGCTATGCATATCCATCTGATTCGTCCAAGCCTTATGCCATTTGACCGTAACGCTAATCGCCTCTGAAGGATTCCACACCGGCAACCAATTCAGCATTCCTCGCGCCTTTGAACAATCCAGTTTCAGATAGGTCGCTTCATGGGGCTTATAGCCATTCTCGAGCTCCCACCGGCCAGAGCCCCATTGGCCAATGAGTTCCTCGGTCATCCACTGTACCGTTTTCGCACCGGTTTCAGGCGGACCAAAGTTCCATGCTTGCGCAAAAATTTCACCTTGCTCCACCAGCAACTTGGCCAGCTTCATATAGCCTGCTAAGGGCTCTAGAACGTGCTGCCAAGGCCGAATAGCCACTGGGTTTCGCACCACCACAGATTGGTTGTTTTGCAAGTGCCTTAAGACATCCGGCACCAGCCGATCAGCAGCCCAATCACCACCGCCAATAACATTACCAGCACGTGCTGTCGCAATAGAGCACTGGCTCTGGTTGTTAGCAGTACCAAAAAAAGATTGCCGGTAAGAATTGGTAACAAGCTCCGCGCAGGCCTTACTGGCACTGTAAGGGTCGTAGCCACCCATAGGCTCATCTTCGCGATAACCCCATTGCCACTCCTTGTTCTCGTAACACTTGTCGGAGGTGACCACTACAACCGCTTTTACACTTGGCAGATGGCGTACCGCCTCCAACAAGTTAACCGTGCCCATCACATTGGTTGAAAAAGTTTCAACTGGTACATCATAGGAAAGCCGGACCAGTGGTTGCGCAGCTAGATGAAAAACAATATCGGGTTCAAACGCTTGCATTGATTGGGACAGCGCACTGGCATCTCGAATATCACCAATTTCAGATTCGATCACCTTATCGATTTGGGCACACGCAAATAGTGAAGGCTCTGTTGGTGCTGGTAGTGAATAACCTTTGACTGTCGCACCCAGACTGGATAGCCAAATGGCAAGCCAACCTCCTTTAAAGCCAGTATGACCAGTAAGGTAAACTCTTTTACCCATCCAAAATTGCTTGTCCATACGTCTTAGCGCTCCAAGTTAGATACTGATCGGGCTAGTGCCACTAAAGTGCGTATCTTGATTCTTGCGAAGTTCAGTTGCGAACCGATTTTCAGGCAGTTGAACGTCAGAATAAGTAATAACTTGATCTTTGCTTACCGCTGTGGTCAATACGGCACCTTCTGCGATACCCATGGGTAACAACTGATCGCTAATAACCGACGCGGCGTTTTCGCATACCCCGTAGGTTTTGAATCCGCCCAGATCATCGATGACATCGCCAACAGCGAGATCCGTTTTTGCAACGGCCACCACATCGACCACTATTTCGCTTTTGGGCGCGATAATCTCATCGCGAAACAAAGCGACTCGAGCAATAGCTAGCGGCACTTCCATGACCGTTAAATGATACGGAATATAAAAACTGTACAACGGACCTTTGCCAAGCTTTCCATAATTCAAATAATGTTTTTGTACGTTGTCATCGCGATTTTCTGCAAACACAAACACACCAGGCGACGGCTTTGCACCCACAACGTAATCTACAATACCGCCTTTTTCTCTCAACAGATCCATGTCGTACCAATCAACCATGTCATCCACATGACCGTCATGGTGATGCCCTATCATGCCGCGCTTGGCAACCTGCATACCGGTTGCATTGGCAACAACTGCTTGTTCAAAGGAAATTTTGGTGCCATCAGCGAAGCTTGTCACCATAGTGGTTGTCTGCCCCCACTCCTTGGCAAATGATGCTTGAGTTTCTGGTGTACGGTATCGATCTTGTAACCCTTTGATGTTTCCACACACCCTAGGTGTAAGACCGATACTTTCCACAAACCGACATAGGTTTAATTGCACCGCTGGTTGATCTCCATCGCACCCTGTCACGATGACACCTGCTTTGTCAGCAAGCACTTTTAGCCAAGGTCCAACCGTGGCATCAAGTTCAACGTTCATGTTAACGACATCTTTGCCGTGCTCAATGGCGGCACAGATGACGGCAGCGCCGAATTCGACGTGACCAGTCGATTCGACCACAACGTCGATAGACTCAGCTTCAAGCACATGGCGATAGTCGTCGGTAACACCGTGACCGCCACTTTTCACCAGGTCTTCTATTGCCGCCGCGGAGCTGATTTGCTTTGCGTCGTCGACGCCAGCACCTGCATACGCCTCTATCGCTTTAGCTGGTGTGCGATTAGCAACCACAACCAAGTGAATGCCCGGACAATATCGAACAATTTGATTAACAACTCCCGCGCCCATGAACCCGCACCCGATTAAAGCCGCCCGAATGGGACGCCCTTCGTTGGCGCGTTTTGCAAGTGCTGTATCAATTAGGATCATAGTCGCTTATCAGTGGTCACAGCCGTTATATCTATAGAGATGCTTACGGCAAATACAAGAAAAGCCGCATGCGCGACTTTTCTTGTGAACTTCCTAGCAACCATAGAACAGTTGCGTGAACTAACCTAAATGATGTCCAAATCGTCACTAAAACGCTTTTTAGACTTTCTGCCATGCTCCCGCAATGCAGAACCATTGGTAGGCGCTGACACATCCATTTGAGTTGTCATATCAAACTCACTTTCGTCAAGACCATTACTGGCCATTGCCGTTGAACGTGCAATCCCATTTTGAGCATGTTTCTGGACACGATTTCCATTACCAGCTGGTTGCTGATCATCTCGGTCGTAGTCAAGATCAAGCTCGAACTCACCATCATCAGTACGGATATCCATTAACTCTTCCTGAGTTAGGCGAAGCTTGCCCTTACCACCAGTCTTCTTTTCGCCTTTATCGGTATAACCGTAGTAGTCGTAATAACCTTGGTAGTAGTAGTCACCACCGTAAGACGTGATCTTATCAATATCAACTTGAGTAATAACCACACCCGCTACAGGGGCATTCACTTGCTTCAATCGTTGCAAGCCCCGTTTCACCAATTCAATCGATGTATCGTGAGACTTCACCGCATAGACAACAGCGTCACAAAGCTTACTGAGCACAAGTGCATCAGAGACTGCTTGGGTTGGTGCACTATCGATGACGATTCGGTCGTAACGCTCGCTAAGTTGATCGATGATTTTCTCGAAACGCTTAGACGATAACAATTCAAGTGGTTGATCAGGTATCGGGCCCGAAGGCAGGATATCCATTGAACCATCGAATGCACCGCGGATAATACAATCGCGTGCAGGAGCTGCACCGGTAATTAAGCTACTCAGGCCAGGGATATCTTTCTTAAATCCTGCGGCCTTAGCAACAGTTGGCCGGCGCATATCACAATCGATAAGCAAAACTCGTTCGATCTGTGCCAGAGAGTAGGCAAGGTTAATCGAGGCTGTTGACTTACCTTCACCTGGAACAGATGACGTAATCATTATAACTTTACGGCCTTGCTCGCCATCGTGCATGCAAATCGCCGTTCGGGTGGTGTTCACCGATTCTGCGAACCGGCCCTTTTTATCCGGTATATCAGCCGGATTTAATGGCAAAGAGCGTGCGGTGTTGAACAACCCATTTTTAACCAATGGCAAGATACCGAGTAATTTAATGCCGAGCTTACTCTCTACATCGTTAGTGCTCTTAACGGTGTCGTCCATTTGCTCATACAAGAACGCCATCAACATAGACAGAACCAGCGAGGCTAAGCCTGCAAGCGCAATGATCAGTTGCTTCTTAGGTTTAACTGGAACAGCGGATGCAACGGCATAGTCAGAGATAATTGCGTTCGCTGTTACTAGGCCATCAGCAGAGTTTGCTTCACTAATGCGATTAAAGAACGTGTCGTAAATTTCCTGATTGGTCGACACTTCACGCTCAAGCGCATCAAGATCAAACTTCTTGGTTCCAAGTACTTGAAATTTCGCTTTACCAGCATCAATTTTTGCACGAATACCAGCAACACGTTGGCGGCTGAATCGGAAGTCTTTCTCGATAGAACTGGCGACACGATCAACATGACCTTGCAGCGTTCTATTCAACGTTTCTAACGCGGATTTTGCATCGACTACGCGAGGATGTTTTTCACCATACCGGTTTAGCAGCTCATCAAGCTCACGTTGGGCACGGCCTTGTTCGATCTTGGTTCCCTGCACAAGAGAGTCTCTTTGAATGGCAGGCAACGTTTGCAATGCAGCAGAGCCACCACCCAGCGACTGAATTTCACGATATACATCTGCTCGGTCAGCAAGTTCACTTTCCGCTTGTGCAAGTTCTGCTGTTGCCAGTAAGAGTTCTTGCTGGTCGAGAGCGCCAATACCACCGTCAAGATCAACCAAACCATTCGACTCTTTAAAAGTGATAAGCCGATCCTTTGACTCGTCGAGTTTGATTTTAAGGGTAGCTAAACGCTCACCCAACCAGCTGGACGCCTTGGTGGTCATTTCCATTTTTGAGTCGAGGTAACTTTCGATGTACTGTTCACCTACTGTATTGGCTACCAATGCCGCCAATTCTGGATTTTCAGACTCATAACTGATTTTTACTAACTTGGTTTTGCGTACCGGTGTAATACTGACTCGGCTCATGAACCTTGACACAACCTGCTTCTGTTCATCGGTTAGTCCGTCATCATCAACGCCACCAATTGAAGCTGATTGAGTTGCGGACATAGACGTCACTTGTTCAACGTTCTGATCGGCCACTGACTCAACAATGCCAGACCCTTCTACTACAGCCGAATCACCAAGACCCATTTTTGTGAGTAAGCCATCAACGGTTCCTTTGAAACCGGCCGGTTGTTCACCGAGTGCTGAGCGCTGTGCGGCATTCTCTCGTGCTTGCGCTTCGCGAGCCGAAGACGACAACTCTGGGTTGTCCCAAAGGTTAACTTTATTGATAACACGTAAAGCCAAGGTGCGCGACTTTAGCAATTCAAACTGCGTTTGGTAATAATCTGTATTGCCGGTATCAAGACCATACAACTCCTCGAACTGCGGCATACGAGAGTTTGATTGCTCTTCAATCAACAACGTTGAAGTGGAGTTGTAGATTGGTGTTGCTGTAAAAGCGTAATAAGCTGCCAACAAAGTCACTGCTGCGGTGAATAACGATATTGGCCACTTATGCTTGCGAAGAATCCGCATGTAGTGTTGCAAATCGATTTGATCAGCTAACGAGCCACCTTCTCGACCGCCGTCGTTGTGGTCGTCATCAAAATTGTCGTTGTACATTGCGTCTGCTGAACGAGCCATCAGAGGAATCCTTCTTTAATAGTTATTATGTCGCCAGGGGCAATTTTGGTTTGCATCTTGGCTCTTTCTTGTTCTTGGTCATTGCCCACTGCTTTGATGATAAACATCTTGCGTTCGGACGCACGGTCAGTCAGACCACCTGCTAGAGCAATGGCTTTATCTAGAGTAAGGCCTGGCTGGTAGGGGTACCCTCCAGGAGAGCGAACTTCGCCGTTTATAAAAAACGGTCTAAATTCAGTAATTGACACATTAACCGATGGGTTAACCAAGTAGCCGTTTTGCAACAACGCGGTGATGTCTCTTTCGATTTGTTGCGCTGTTTTATTTGCAACCGTGATATCGCCTAAATACGAATAGTTGATGACCCCACTGGCGGACACCTGCGTGGTCATTGTCAGGTCTGGCTCATCGAACACTTGAATGGCAATTTCGTCGCCTTGGCCTAACAAGTATTCCGCTTCAGCCTCTGCAACTGTTGCGGGAGCCACCAACGGTGCTGGGGTCTTATCCACCACGGGCACTGCCTCGTAGTTGTCAGCCTCCACTGCTTGCTCCTTTGGAACCACCTCGAAATCAGGTTCTGCCACCGGTTCGCCAAACATCGAACACGCTGAGGTTGTCACCGCCAGGGAAATGCTGAGGAAGATAGTACGTGCACTGCGCACGTAGCGATAAACCACCGGTGTGGTACTGAACATTTTGACCGGCAAAATGTTGAGCCAAGCAGATCTTGGCTTGATAGACGTTTCGAACACGATTTAAAAACCTCAAATACAACAATAGGGCGAACTTTACGCGAATAGACGAGAAGTTGACTATGCAGAGTTCTCAAAACGCGTCGAGATTTTTCCGCAGGTGCAATGTTACACAAACTACAGATTTTATTGATGAAATCATGTAAACCTATGACCCCATCAGATGGGTAATATTCCACAACCATCTAGCTAAGTCATTGATTATTGGCTACCCGCGGCCTAGTCAGCAGTTAGCTGCACACCCCGGAACAGAATCTGTGCGCGATGTAACGAACACAGCGGACAAACTATCCTATTGCTTACAAGGTCGCTCTTATGTGTGCGCCAACACGAGTTTGCTGATAATCGAGATCAGGGTCGCTATTTTCTGTCCCCGGGCAACCGGGAATATCACGGGTTGTGCTGCTACCACCGAAACCAACCGATAGCCAGCGGCGCACTTGTACATTGAATTCAAGGCTTCCAGTCACTGTATTGTCGTTTAAATTTGGACATGCACGTGTAAAATTTCTGCTTTCCACGTACGCCACATGCGACACACGACCCGTCCAAGTATGCACCCAAGTGAGTCTGACAAAATCTTCCACAGACGATAGTCCGTCACCGGAAGCAGTATTAACCAAGGAACTGCCTAGATTATCCAGCTCACGCCGGCCATCAAGTTCAAATCTTGAGAATGATGCTGGTTCCCAAAATAATAATGCGCGCAATACAAATTCAGTTTGATCATTTGCTGATGCAAGCTTGGTCTGGCTTTGCACTGCACCAACGCGCAACGAGCCACCTGTTTTGCCGGTGGCAGCGAATTGCATGCCGGCAAGCAGTGACAAATCGTCTCTATCGCGTCGGCTGTCCTCAAAACGAAAAGATCCAAAACGAATTTCACTTAAAAGACGCGTATCACCGCTGATTCGCAGAGAAAATTCTGCAAATGGCTCGAATCGATTGAAGCCTCTACCGGACGTAACATCGTTCCTGGAGGTGTGTCCAAAATTCTGCACCAGCAGGCCTGCTGACAAGTTACCCTTGGCATTGGCAGCGCCGTAGCGATAAGTACCTTCAATTTGGAAGTCGGTGAATTCTACAAGATCAGAATTATCGTTGGCAGAACCTCGCGTTAGGTTCACACCAAGCTCCTCATGGCCAAAATCTAAACTTACAAAACCCGACATCCGTTTTCGACTGCTCAATTCCACATCAGCATCGAGTGCGAGGCGATGGTCCGCGAAATTTAACACTTCTTCCGAGCTAACGTTGTACTGACCCTGGTAAGAACCCTCAAGAGAGACAAGCCGACGATCAGCAACCCAAATCAGCTCTGGCGAGATCACGACGTCGTTCACAGCGAGTTCATCGCTGGGTTGTAAAAACGCATTGCTGTTTTGCAAATAATCCAGCCGAACCGCTGGAAATAAATCAGTTTCACCTATCTTGAAACCTAGTGCATCATTGTTGCGATCACGATCAAAATCGCGTGACTGCGCTACGGCTGTCGATGAAGCCAGGCTGGTCGCCAGCAACAGCGCAAGCAAAGATAATAAAGGGGCTGGGAGTCGCATCAATTAATAAATCCAACGCATTAAACAACCAATTTTACCTGATTGATTCAAATCTGAAAAGAGTAAGCCTTGCAACTCACTGAAAAGTAGCGACTCTGTCGCTCTGCCTATGTTACCACTGCTTCCATGGTGGGTTGCCTGCTTGCCACTGCTGTTCAAGATAATGTTTGTCTCGTAAGGTGTCCATCGGATGCCAAAAGCCAGTATGTCGATAGCCGCTTAACTGCCCCGCCCTTGCTATTTGACTCAATGGACTGTCCTCCCACACCGTATCATCACCTTCAATGTAGTCGAGTACATCAGGCTCACAAACAAAATATCCACCGTTGACCCACGCGCCTTCACCGGCTGGCTTCTCATGGAACTCATGAATTTTGGACTGAGTAGACGCCAATGCAATGGCACCAAAACGTCCGGGAGGCTGAACAGCCGTGAGCGTGGCCAGGCTGTTTTCTGCACGATGAAATTTAATCAATTCAGTGATGTTTACATCAGACACACCATCACCATACGTTAGGCAAAACGGTTGATCATCTAAATACGGCTTGACCCGTTTCAAACGGCCACCCGTCATGGTCGATTCGCCTGTTTCTACTAAGGTCACCTGCCATGGTTCTGAGGTTTCAGATAACAGCTTCATTTTGTTGGCACGAATGTCGAAATGTACACTCGACGTTCGCATTGCATAGTTTGCAAAAAATTCTTTTATAACGTGACCTTTGTAGCCGAGGCAAATAACAAAGTCGTTTAAGCCATGCGCACCATAGCTTTTCATAATGTGCCATAAAATAGGGCATTTCACCGATTTCAACCATTGGCTTGGGTTTTACAGTGGTCTCTTCGCTAATTCGTGTTCCAAGTCCACCAGCAAAAATTACTACTTTCATGTCATTACACTCGTCTTACTAGTGGAAACTTGCACGTCGGCAGACTGCCGTGTTCCTACCGGCGCACTGAGCTCTTCTATACGCCGAAGATTGATGGTATCCCGTTCAATATCTGCCAAGCATTGATCACGCATATTCAATTCGTTCACATAGGCTTTGTGCCAGTTAACAGTAACAGCCCAAGCTTCCGCCGGGTTCCCAACCGGTTGCCAGCTGAGCTTTTCGCGCGCTTTTGAACAATCGAGCTTTAGGTAGGTAGCCTCATGCGGATGGTCGCCTGCTTCGAGTTCCCAAGACCCAGAACCCCATTGGTTAATGAGCTCTTCCGTCATCCATTGAACGGTCTTTGCACCGGTCTCCGGTGGTCCAAAGTTCCAGACTTGAGCAAATGGCTCGCCCTGTTCGTGTAGTAATTTAGCTAACTTCATATAACCGGATAAAGGCTCAAGTACATGTTGCCAAGGCCGTATGGCATTTGGGTTGCGAATTATCAGGGGAATACTAGATTGGAGATTCCGAAGAATATCGGGCACAAGCCGGTCAGCTGCCCAATCACCACCACCAATAACGTTTCCGGCACGTCCGCTGGCAATTGAACAGTTTTTTTGAGCTGAGTTCGTTTGAAAGAAAGATTGCCTGTAAGAGTTGGTGACTATCTCTGCGCACGCTTTACTTGCGTTATAGGTATCGTATCCACCTGATGGCTCGTCTTCACGGTATCCCCAGTGCCATTCTTTATTTTCGTAGCATTTGTCGGAGGTGACGACAACTACTGCTCGCACGCTTGGCAAGCTACGCACGGCTTCCAGCAGGTTCGCTGTGCCCATGACATTAGTCGAAAATGTCTCAACCGGTATATCGTATGAAAGCCTGACTAAAGTTTGCGCTGCTAGGTGGAATACAACGTCTGGCTTGAACGCTTGCATCGATTTTGATAATACAACCGCATCACGAATATCAGCAATTTCTGATTCAACAATGTCGTCCAACTTGCTAAACGCAAACAGAGATGATGTTGTGGGTGCATCGAGTGAGTAACCTTTTACAGTTGCACCCAAACTAGTTAGCCATACCGCTAACCGACCACCTTTAAAGCCAGAATGGCCAGTAAGAAAGACTCCCTTTCCCGACCAAAACTGTTTATCCATTGCGTGCAACCCGCGCTGCCATCTGAATTATTCTAGACTTTGTGCTTTCGTCTATAGAATGACACTTAAACGTTAACCTATTGTGCTTATCTGGGTGTGCGTTTAAAACCACCGAAGATGCGCTCACTACAATACTTTGCCTGCCAACTTTCTTCGCTACCAGGAAAGTGCTTTTCGAATAAAAATGTGGTTTCAATCTTATAATGTGGAACAAACAAGCCAATGGAGTAGATTAAAACGGTTACTAACAGAGTGAACACGACAATTTGAGTTCGAATTTAGATATTAAGCGCCCTAAAGTGCAGTTAAACGCCACGAAGCTGACCTTGAGTTTCAACCTGACAAAACCAAGAGTAGGTTTTCTTCAGCCCATCTTCTAAGCTGGTAGACGCCTGCCATCCAAGCTGTTTCGCCCGATCGACGTTCAATAATTTTCTGGGGGTTCCGTCTGGTTTATCGGTATCCCAGACAATGCTCCCCCTATATCCAACCACCTTAGCAACAGTTGTGGCTAATTCTTCAATACTGCAATCAATTCCAGTACCTACGTTTATGTGCGATTTCATTGAGGTGGTTACCGAATCGTATTGCTCGCGTTTTATACCCATGATATGGACGCCCGCATCTGCCATGTCATCGACGTAAAGAAATTCTCGCATTGGTTTACCGCTACCCCATACAACTACTTCTGGCGCATTCGTTATTTTTGCTTCATGGAAACGTCGCATGAGCGCTGGTACTACGTGCGAGTTCTCGGGGTGAAAGTTATCATTTATCCCGTATAAATTGGTGGGCATAACAGAGCGGAAATCTGAACCGTATTGCCGATTGTATGATTCACACAATTTGATACCTGCTATTTTTGCTACAGCATAAGGCTCGTTAGTAGGCTCAAGCGAACCACTCATTAGTGCGTCTTCCGACATTGGCTGGGTCGCCATTCGAGGGTAAATGCAAGAAGACCCAAGGAAAAGCAGTTTGCTTACGCCAGCTTGATGAGCTGCATGCACCACAGAGAGCTGTATCTGCAAATTTTCTCTTATAAATTCTGCGGGGTATTCATTGTTTGCGTGTATGCCCCCAACGCGAGCGGCCGCCAGATAGATTGTATCAACTCTTTTTTTTTCTAAAAATTCTTTTACCGCTTGCCCGTCCATAAGATCGAGCTCAGCACGGGAGGCAGTGACGACCGGTTTTGTTTTTTTCTCAATCAAGGCACGGTGGATTGCAGAGCCGACCATGCCATTATGCCCTGCTACAAAAACGGTGGAATTCATTTGTCATCCATGGCGAGTGATATTAACCGTCGAGGGTTAGATTCTAACTAGTTATTTACTCATTGTGCGGCGTTGGAACCGACAATCCGTGAGTTTCGAGCAGCGCGCTGCGGCGCGCCACCTTGATATCCTCGGTAACCATCTGTGCACACATTGCTTCAACCGTTATTGCAGGCGTCCAGCCAAGCCGTCGCCTGGCTTTCGAGGGGTCGCCAAGTAGTGTTTCGACCTCTGCCGGTCTGAAATATCTAGGGTCCACTTTTAGAATGGTGTCTCCAACTTTGACGGCATCTGTGCAGGGTTCGCGCACACTAGCAACGATTGCTATCTCGTCTGTGCCACTACCGCGAAACGCTAATTCAACCCCGACATTTTTTGCGGCCATGACCACGAAATCCCGAACCGATACCTGCTTACCAGTCGCGATGACGTAGTCTTCCGGTTTATCCTGTTGCATCATTAACCACTGCATTTCCACGTAATCTTTGGCGTGACCCCAATCTCTAAGCGCATCCATATTGCCGAGATAAAGGCAATTCTCCACACCTTGCGAAATGTTAGCAAGTGCTCGAGTTATCTTGCGCGTCACAAAAGTTTCACCGCGGCGTGGGGACTCGTGATTGAACAGGATACCGTTACAGGCATACATACCGTACGCCTCGCGATAATTGACTGTTATCCAGTACGCGTAGAGCTTTGCCACAGCGTACGGAGAACGAGGATGGAAGGGTGTGTCTTCAGTTTGAGGTGTTTCCTGTACCAGCCCGTAAAGCTCAGATGTGGATGCTTGGTAGAAACGGACTTTTTTCTGTAGACCCAAGAAGCGTACCGCTTCGAGAATGCGTAGCGTTCCAAGTGCATCGACATCTGCGGTGTATTCTGGTGCTTCGAAACTTACCGCAACATGCGATTGGGCGGCGAGATTATAAATCTCATCCGGCTGAACTTCGTTAATGATTCGGGTCAGTGATGAAGAATCTGATAGATCACCATAGTGCAAAATCAGGCGTTGATTATCGACGTGCGGGTCTTGATATAGGTGGTCTATACGCTGGGTATTAAGACTCGAGGCTCGTCGTTTGATTCCGTGAACTACGTATCCTTTCTCGAGCAGAAGCTCAACCAGATAAGAGCCGTCTTGGCCAGTTACACCAGTGATAAGGGCGGTTTTTTTCACGATCTTACCGAGTCAGGTAATAGTTATCGAATAATCATACCATTTAAGTCGCACTGCACTATCGCAAAGTGTCAACCTGTTACCGATCGATCGCTTACTTGCCATCAGCATGGATGGCAAAGGTCAGTGGATAGACAACTTCCTTGTGGTACGACGATAGCACAGCGTGACATACGAAGAGGTCTATCTCAGCACTTATGATACCGAACAAGATGCAAAGCGCTCATTGGGTAAATACTTTGATCTTTATAACCACAAGCGCAGACATCAAGGCCTTACCGGGATGACACCTGAAATGTTATACAATCAATCTGCAGCCAACAAGGCTGTTTAATGGTCGGATTACTACCTGTTCAAAGAAAATTGCAATACCATCATTAATAATTTATTTCAGGCGTGCGCTCCACACCCACAGTGCCTATTTGTCGAGTTAGTGATAAGGCCCCTTCAGAGTTGTAAATCCTCATGAACAAATCAGTTTCACCTCTAGACGTTCCCAGAATAGCACCTTGCGTCTCGCCCAGTATCACCAAATTACCTTGATCATCCAACTCTGCTGATTTAATAAAATCGTTCAATTCGCTACCAAATTGTCTTCTAAATAAGGTGGTGCCGTCCGCTGAATATGCATGCACGAAACCGTCTGACTGGCCCGAGTTTGTACCGACGTAAGATCCTGTCGTGTTGCCAACCAAATATACTGTCATGTCATCGGCAACTAGCAGTGAAACCAAAGACTCATCCTGATCTGTTCCAATTTGCTTAGTAAATACAACAGTTCCACTATCATTGTACACACGCAAAAAAACATCTGAACCACCACTGGAGGTGCCCCACAAGCTTCCGCTTGTGTTACCCGCCAACATCACTGAGCCAAGCGTGTTTACTTGGAGAGCGACAAGCTCGTCATCATCAGTACTACCAAACTGGCGAGTCAAATATTTTGCACCTTCGTAGTCATATGTTCGATAAAATATATCACTGCCACCAGCCTCACTATCTTCGCGGATGCTACCTGATGTTTCTCCAGCTATAAGGAAACGGTCATCGATATCATCAATATTTATCGCGACAGCTCTTTCTGCGCTATCAGTACCGAACTGTCGAGTTCTTAACACCCTGCCATCAACATCGTAGATTCTAAAAAATATGTCCGTGTCAGCAGTACTTTCTAGACCTTCTTGAAAAACTTCGCCATCGGTGGTTCCCAGAACTATAATCTTACCTTCTGCGTCAACCGCAATCTGCGCGAGAGATTCAGTTCCTTCAGAACCGATTTGTCTGGCAAATACCTGCACTCCGTCCGGTTGATAACGGCGAAGAAACACATCCGCTGTACCTTCAAACCCACCAGATAAATTCCCGTAAGTCACTCCTGCCACTACCACATCGCCCGACAGTTCATCCACAGCAACCTCTTGTGCCACATCCAACTCACTTGAGTGAATCTGCTTGGTAAAAACATGCCTTCCTTCTGTTGTGTAGACCCTGATAAAAGCATCTGAGTCACCATTATTTTGATCACCCAGTATATTTCCAGTTGTCTCCCCTACCAACAATAATCTATCGTCGCTTGTAACTGCCACATTACGCAGATCTTCATCGCCTGCCGATCCAAACTGTATGGAATACGCGATATCTCCCTCAGATGAATAACCTCTTACAAAGAAATCGAAGCCTCCTGCAGAAGTGCCGACTATTGAATCGTTGGTTGTACCAGCAACGAACAGATTTGGTACGAAAGAGGGAACGCTTTGCCCTTGCGGTGTGTCGTTAACATTTTGGCTTTGAGTAGCATCGCCCTGAGTGGTGTTGTTCTGAGAACTATTATCACTGGAATTAGTTTCAGAAGAATTTGCCCCAGACGATGATGAATTGGCAGCAGGTGCTTGAATCGTAGGAGAGCATCCTATGACGAAATAAACTAACACCAATAACGTTGCATTTTTAAACAAGGACATTTTCTGAGCCCGCACACATGAATTAGTCTAATTTTAGCACCCGGAGGTGAATCAAACATAGTGAATAACTGGCTACTAATACTCAATTACCCAATACGGGGTTCTATTTATCCTTACTATACAGATCAGTAGCATCTACAAACCAATCATTGTCGTTTTTTGCTTCTGCCGATTGGTTGCTGGCCTGAATGTCGCCCAGTGTCTTTGCTACTACTTCAATCAATCGCGTTTGCGATCTGTTGTCGAGACAAATGATTGCGCCTTTGAAAAAAAGAATCAAAATTCCCTTATTTTCCTTTAAAAATCAACACCTTCGATATTGTTCTTCAAGTCGTTTGTCCGCTTTCGTGTTGTTTAGGCATATCCTGCCAGTAACAACTAAGTCGATTACTTTAAGAGGGTGGGCAATGATCGGTTACAAGTCTATGCGGCCACCTGCCTATCGACATTACTAAGAGCAGCAATGATGTAATCCATATCCTCATCTCTTAAAGTTGGATGGACCATAAACATTATGCTTGTGTCTCCCAGCTCTTTGCATGTGCTGAGCTGTCCGACCTTGAGACAATTTTCATTGTTGAACGACCCTTCTTTGTAGAGTTCACTACACGACCCTTGAAGAGCCGGTATATTCTGTTCCCGCAGCATAGTCAAAATAGCATTTCGATCAAATTTTGGATTTAGCTTGGCCGTATCAACGAAAACATAGCATTTATAGGCCGCATGGGTAGCGCGCTCATCGATCTCTGACACTCTCAACCAGTCTATTTGCCGGCATGCGTCCCAGATGCGGGTGGCATTTTTCAGCCTTTTCGAATGCCAATCATCAAGCCTGCTCAATTGAATTCTACCTATTGCCGCCTGCATTTCTGTCATTCGAGCATTGGTGCCAATCGAATCGTGTACCCACTTGTAGTTTGTGTTGTCTTTACTGGGAGCGTGCATCAAATCATAGTTTTTCCCGTGATCTTTGAATGACCAAACTTGCTTCCACAACTCGGAGTTATTGGTGGTAACCATGCCGCCTTCCCCACCGGTGGTTAATATTTTATCTTGGCAAAACGACCATGTACCAATATCACCTATCGTCCCTACATGTTGACCTTCCCATCTGGCCCCATGGGCTTGGGCACAATCTTCAATAACCTTCAGATCAAACTCTCTCGCAGTTTTCATGATTTCAGTCATGTTTGCGGGCATACCCGCGAGGTGGACTACTAGGATTGCTTTTGTATTTGTGCTAATCGCAGCACGTATATTTTTATCACATATGTTTTGAGAATCAGGGTCAATGTCTACAAAAACTGGCCGAGCCCCAGCAAGCGCAATGGAAGAGGCAGAGGCGACGAACGACCTGGGAGTGACAATAACTTCGTCATCAACGCCGATATCGAGAACCCGCAATGCGATGTCCAGAGCAACCGTACCGTTTGCTAGAGCAACTGCGTGCTTACAGCCAAAATATTCTGTATATTCTTTCTCAAAACTAGCTATCTGGTTGCCAGTCCACTGATTTACCTTACCAGATCGAAGTACCTCTGATACTGCATCAATCTCGTGTTCCGTGTAAGACGGCCAAGGCGGGAAATTTTTATTCACGTTGTTCTCTTTAACTAATATTAGTTTCAATCTGTCACAAGACAGCCAAGTTGCAAACTTCATAATTTCTATGGTTCGAATCTAGCCAACACTAGCTAGCCAATTCTATTTAGCAAGTGACGAGAATTTAGGGCTAGTTGAATTCGAGCCAAATTTGAGTGTTGAATTTAAACGTTCTTTAGTTGTTTTTAGCCTCATACTATCGATAACGCTATTGCAAATTTTGAATCGTCGGCTACTGATTCGTGACCTTTTTCGGTTGTAGGATCGCAAGAGTGTGCCAAGCGTTTTGGCGAATATTTCACAAAAAGGTTACCAAACTCTCACTCTTATTTTAGCAGTTTTCGTATGCTCTGTACGAGGTTGCTTGCCTTTCAGAGATTATACTTTGCAGAAACTAGCAATGGCCCTCAGAACTGACAACAATCTGAGCACTTTCCCAAATTATTCCGCCAACCTAAACACAATTGAATTGGACTCCAAATCCGTTGCTTGTTTGGCTGCAGAGTCTCTGATGCTGGAGCACTCTAACTAACGCTTGGAACATCGTTTCTCATCCGTTTTGTTTAATAGACATTGCGGTAAACCTCCCCGTATACCAAGCCGTGCAGCAAGCGTACAACAGACACTTTGCCAACCCACTGGGCCTTACCGTTCATGCTTATTTTTATGTCACTGCGTTCATACACACTCATGCGATTTGCACTGGTATTCTGGCAACCCTCATCGGTGATAAATATTGCTGCACACCCGAGGTCCTCCATTGGTCTATTAAGCGGAAAATGATCTGTACAAAAAATACTATAAAGCGCCGAAGAACATGGTCTTGAAATAGAGTTTTTCCAGCATGCAAAACCAACGCTATTATTTACATAGCGCGACTCAATCGAATGTTCTGCGATGAAGCTATTCATCGAATAAGCCAAGACCTCTATCGCAAGTTCGTGAAATGACGGGTAACTGAATAAAATAATGGCCCCCATGACTCACTATGATGCTTTAACACTGTAGAGTTCATGGCAAGTAGCAAAAAACCGATAAACTCCCGTTAGCTTGTGTCTAGCGGGGGTATGATCACAGTTGAGCAGGTTTACGATGCGAAATGAATTTGTTTCAAAAGTGTTGGCTTTAGCCAGCATCCCCGTTCTGTTCTTTTCACAATCTGCAGCTGTGCTCGAGGCAAGTGAATGTCTCGTGGCACCGATGGCTGTTGGCGCAACCATCTCAGCCACGCCGATTTCACCAACACCGCTTGTTAGAGTGGCTTCAACCTCTACCGAAGACATCGTAGCTGCTGTCAAAGAAATAAATCAGAACAACGGAGGCACACTGTATTTTCCAAAGGGGCATTACACAATTGACTATACCGGTGCCAACGACACAATCCTAACTCTTGAGAATCTCGACGAGTTCAAATTGGTTGGTGATGGCAGCAAAGACACTATCCTCAAACTAGAGGCGAATGACAATGCTTACGGAAAACAGATTCGTACTGTTTTGATAGCAGGAGCTAATCGCGTCGAAGTCGCCAACATTACTATAGAAGGGAACCGAAAATTTTATAGGCCCTCAGAGGAAGCTAAATACCCAATCGGTGAAGTACAAAATTTGTATACCAAGCGCGCTGAGGGACCGGATGTTGCCAGTATATTCGCCAGCAAAGAACAACAATCCACACTGTTCTTGCGAAACATAACCGAAAGCACCTACATCCATGACTCAACGTTTCAAGAGGCAGGTGGAGACGGAATCAATGTTGCCAACTCGCCCAACCTCGTTGTGCGCAACAATGTATTCGACAACAACGATCGTAACGGTATAACTATTGGTGGCATTAGAGGTGCTGAACGCAGCGAGAACGTGTTAATCGAAAATAACTACTTCGGACCAGGAATAGACACCCAACAAATAGACCTGGAGCTACACGGACCAGAACCCTCAACCGAAAACGCGACAGTTCGAAATAGCAATTTTAAAGTTATCGGAAACACATTTGCTGAACGCCTGGTCGAAGATACAGTTGACCTGGATCAATACGCAATGACAATTAGCGAAGTCGACCAAGTTCTTATTGAGAACAATACATTTAACAATAACCTGCTGTTCGGTATATACGCAACTAACGTTCGAATTTTTAACAACGAAGGTATTGGCGGCCTTCGCTTTATCAGGAAGTGGAGCTCGTATGATGTTGCCGGCAATACCTTCGACCTGCTCCCAACCATCAGAAAACATTGGCCTAGAAAAGTAAATGGCGGCCTTCTATTTGAAGAAGCGGCAAGGGAGGATTTCGGAACCTTGGTTTTCAGACACAATAAAATTATAAGTCAAAATGTTAACTGGCCTATATTTCTTCATGGGGTCACGTCAGGTCACCTGGAAGGCAACAACTTTGAGGTAACTGGCGCCAAAGGTATAATAAGGGTCGAGTCGAATACAGTTATATCTGAAATTAATTTAACAGATAACAATCTTAGTAAAAGTGACGTTAGCGTGCAGCGTTTTGGCCTTGGAACGGTCCAACTTAGTGGCAATCCATCAGATTGCCCACTAACCGGCACTAACGAAAATGATAAAAGCATTAAAATAGCTCCGTCACATGACAGCCGAGAACTGGATAAACAACATGACTAGTTCGGCAGTCAATAACGCAACTGGTGCCCGAATACATCTATTCGAGCTCAAGTGTATCGATAATAATGTTACAACTCACCGTGACAACACTGCCTGATGACTTGGCAGAATGACCGTTTAGCTTCTCAAAATCTATCTTATTTGCAAGGGCCATATGCCGTCTAAATTTCTACGCACTTACATTGGCACCGCTTTGGTAAAAGCAATTGTTTTCGCAGGGTCTATTGTGACCATACAGGTAATTGGTCATGTATATGGACCAAAGATGGTTGGTGTGTACAGTATTGCAATTTCCGCGGTCCTGTTGTTTGGACTAGTCTACAGGACCGGCTTACCCATTCTTGTTTTAAGAAACCGAGTTAAATTTCCTGATCAGGATAGTAATTTCCAGTACAACGCCCTTCTCTATTATCTCATCCGACAAGAGAACCGAAGGATAACCTTGCTAGTGCTGTGGGCCTCCATTCTCTTGTATATATTTACACTGGGAGTAGAGGAAACTATCTGGCTATATATAGCTGCAACCCCGTTGGCGTTTGTCAGCGCCTGGTTGCAATTGCGCTCAGCTTTTCTGAAAGCTAACGATCGACCGGTACTCTCATCACTGTTCGACATGGGCCTGGTGCAACTGGGCTTAGCGTTAGTTATTCTTGTTGTCGGCTCAATCTTTGCGCAAGCGCCGCCAATGCTACCGTTTGCAATAGCTGGATTTACGGCTATGTTGATTTGGGTTGGAATTTGTCTTCGATGTCCTGACAATCATCCAGAATTTAGCCGTTTGTCAGACCGATCAGACCAGCAAAAGATCCTGACCAACGCAATATTCACATTTCTCTATAGAAATGGGTACCCTTTGATACTTGGAGCATTCGTTTCTGCACATCACATCGGATACTTTCGTATTGAAGAAAGGCTAGCATACTCAATTAGTTTTATCGTACTACTGACCGAAACGATGATGACGAAAAAATTGATAAGTGCTGTGAATAATTTTACAGGCACAGTCTTGTTGAAAATTTTTTACAGGTACATGATTCTTGCACTAGTGCCAACAATCTTGGCATCAATGTGTCTCGCATATTTATTATCAGACCCCAAGGTTGCCAGTGCTCTCAACATATCGCCCGACACAGAATGGTTCTACTCCGTCTACGCTGCAGCACCCTTTTTCGCCTACGTTCAATTCAACGCCGTGCTGCTCAATTTGAAAGGATACTACCGCACAATAGCAATTAGTATGATAGTGACTTTCGCAGTCTTTCTACTGGCTTCATACTTCTCGTACTCACAGGAGGGGCTCGGGGGTATCCGCCAAGCCTATCTTCTCGCTGCTGTGGTGTCTGCTGTTTGGGTTTTCATCGTTACTGCTTACACTTTTAGTAAGGATAAAGATGGTGTTTCAAATTAGTTTTGGTACAGCTTTATATTATCTTCGAAACATCAGCAACGTAATTTCTATCAAAATTACTAAGCTTTTACGATTTCACAGATTTATTGTGGACACCCGCAATACACAAGTCGCCTGTGAATTAATTTCAACTACCACCCGAACATTCGTAGTGTTTGTAGCTTTCTACTTTTCCTGCCAGTGCTTTTTAGGGGGATTGCAGGTCAAGCTTAATGACGTTGAGCCAGAGCTATACTATAACCGTCACAGCTGTTTACACAGCTGCGTTTTCAGTTTCTTAACAGCAATGACATCTAATGAACTGTTATGGTCTGACCGCCAGTTTCGTGGATTCTAGGAGTCAGTGGTGATTCTGCCGAAGTTGGTGATGTCGCAACGGAATTTCCTGCTAAAGTTGCATGAATATCAATCGTTCGTGCTGTTATCCAAACCGTCTCGGTTACGTTGTTATCAACTATAAATGAATTGTCTTCAATTGTTACGTTGCCCACATCGAGGATTCTCATCACCGTTGAGTTGTTAGCAGAGTGTATTACATTATCACGAATCGTCACTCTATCTGGATAAAAGTTAAGAAGTGATCTCAAATACATGCCAGCAAAACGGCGTGGAGTACCCCAGTTATTTAGATCCAGATTAAATTAATTGCTTCTTATCAACACGTCAACGGTATCGTGGTCCAAGGTCAACTGGGTCATGCCAATATTATTTCTGAAATCAACGTTAGTAGCGTCTCGGATTAACACTGGTCCATTAATAATATTGTCATAGGCTTCAACTTGGTCAGCCAAACTAATCACAGACGCTAGCTCGTCACGATCATCGAGGTATAAGTGATTCTGGTGTTTGAACAAGATTGAAGAAAGCGGCGTATCCGGTTAAATTGTAGTTACCACACTTCAAGTTAACTTTAGAGAGATACACCGCCATGAAGAAGGATAACGTTGTTCAGTTCGAAGGTCGAGAACTGATTCATACCGACGCACTGACAGAGCTACTCAAAAGTGGAGCGCAACAGTTGTTACAGGTCGCCATAGAGGCTGAGATGCAGGATTTCTTGCAGCAATTTCAAGATAGACGCTTGGAAGATGGACGGGCCGCAGTTGTACGCAATGGCCACCAGCCAGAGCGTGATCTGCAAACAGGTATCGGTCCGGTGAGCGTGAGAATACCGAAGGTACGATCACGAGACGGGGAGCCCGTCACGTTCCGCTCGGCTTTAGTACCACCGTACGTTCGCAAGACAAGGTCATTGGAAGCGGCACTGCCGTGGTTATATTTGAAGGGCGTGTCCACAGGTGAGATGAGCGAGGCACTAGAAGTGCTGGTTGGCCCTGAAGCTAAAGGGCTTTCCGCTAGCACAGTGGCTCGACTCAAACAGCAATGGGCAACAGAATACGATGATTGGATGCATAAACCGTTGGACAAGCAGCAATGGGTCTACTTGTGGGCTGATGGCATCCACAGTGGTGTCAGAGCAGAAGATGCGAAGCTGTGCGCGCTCACTATCATTGGCGTTGATGAGAAGGGACGCAAGCATCTGCTGGCTATTGAGGACGGGCACCGAGAGTCCACGCAGAGTTGGCGTGAGGCGCTATTAAAATTAGAGCAACGAGGTATGAACACACCGCTATTAGGTATCGGTGATGGTGCCTTAGGGTTCTGGGCCGCAGTGGATCAGATATTCCCAGACATGCGTCATCAGCGCTGCTGGGTACACAAGACAGCGAACGTGTTGAACAAGATGCCTAAGTCTGCACAGCCCAAGGCTAAGCAGGCGTTGCATGAGATCTGGATGGCAGAAACGAAAAAGGATGCCGAGACTGCTTTTGATTTATTTATCAGAACGTATGAAGATAAATACCCGGGGACAACACAGTGCCTGCTAAAAGATCAACATGAGCTATTAACGTTCTATGACTTTCCCGCAGCACACTGGAAGAGCATCCGTACGACCAATCCAATCGAGTCAATGTTCGCCACGATCAGGCATCGCACGAAACGCTCGAAGGGATGTTTGTCCAGCACCACGATGCTGCATATGATGTTCAAGCTAGGCCAATGTGCACAGAAACGTTGGCATCGAATTAGAGGGTTTGATCACTTAGCAAAAGTGATAGAAGGAGTGAAGTTCAAGGACGGAATAGAAGTAGAAAAAGCTGACCAGGTCGCTGCTTGATTCAACTTCTCAAACACCAGAATTGACAATAGCTCAAATAATTATAGTACGTGCCAGTTTCTTCATCGGCATACTGCCCGGGAAATCGCAGGTTTAACGACGCGCTATTAGATTCATGCAACGTCGCCTTTCCAAAAGCGGTCAAGCACTGCAGATACTCGACTCCGGTTTGTTCGGCGACAATTAACTTGTCCGGTTGGACCTGACCAGAAAACTCTAAGTTCGCTTTACGATCTAGTCAATGTATTTATATACCGAGTTCAGTATCTTTGGTATCTATATTGGCGCGACAGTTTTCGCTGAAGCTACATCCTTCGTTCAGTGCAAATGCTTCGTGCAACGGTGCTAACTGAACATAGCTCGGGTCGGTAAAAAGATGCTCTCCACTGTAGGCAAGTGGCACCAGTAGTTCGTAGAGTTCCTCAAATAGTTCTTCCGAATACGCACTCTGAGCTTTTTCAAACCATATTCGTTTCAATATAACGCTATATAAACTATGAAAATCGTTTATTGGACTACAGTTCGCCTCTTCATAGAAAACTTCAAACAGAACTTTATCTACGGGTGATCTGTTATCTCTGCCTTCCATCCAGTTCTTTTCCGATTTTTCCGATCGTTCACGAAATTCCCAATATGGTAAGAAAACTTCATGTGCATAGGAACTAATACATTCAATTGCTAAAGGATATTTCGACAGTGTCACCGAAGGCAATCCATTCTCCCTCCAATAGTTAAAACCTTCGCCCCAGGAGTCTCTTGCACGACGATACCGATCAGGTTTCTGATCGGTATCCAACATTGACAATAACCAACGGCCGAGCCGATCTAAATCCTCACCCCCACGAGCAATTTCCTCAAGCTCACAACGCAGCCTTTCGAGCACAGTGGCAAGCATGGTTTCTGGTGGCACACTTTCGCGATGTTCAAGATACCTTGCAATAGCTCGTGAAAATCGATTTCGATCTATAACCGGCATTCTCAAACAGTCATCGAAATCATAGGCCTGATCTGAAATCATCCATTTTAGGTTGCGATGCTGCGCTATTAATATGTCTATACCATTTTCCATAGATTATTACCTAAGCATTCTACCTAGCAAACTTAACATTTCTCCAACATTTCCGCGTTCGATCAATTGATCAACTCCTTCACAAAGACGATGTAATGGACCAAAATGGGGAGTGTTTTTTGGATTCCATTTTGATCCAGTATCTCGTATTTTCTCTAATAGATTTTTCTCTGTACTATTTAAATAATCTGACTGCGAACACCCTCTTTCTTGCATTGTTCTTGTGTGATTCTCAAATGAATTTACCTTGCCATCAAGTTGAGCTTCATGGCCATCCCAGATGGCACTAGGTCGTCCATTCACCCCACAAATTTGCTCCAACTTACGCGGTTGGAATCCATAACAATCATCCTCTGCAACCCTCTGACCTTTAAAAAAGGGCACAGAGAATCACTAATCGGGTAGACCGTCAAATTCGCTTGGTAATTAGTTGCGACATAATCGCTTGGTAGTTAAGGTACGACAGAATGGCTTGGTGTTAACACGCTATGATGGACATGATTTATAATGTAATTACAGGCGGTAATATTTAATGGTCGTAATGGTAAC
>ENA-ORXT01000329-ORXT01000329.1-marine-metagenome-genome-assembly--contig:-NODE-329-length-77917-cov-7.177004_pt1 | contig 77917 bp, 68 predicted proteins | sample MGYA00237868_ERZ511482 | MGnify/ENA metagenome assembly ERZ511482 | reverse complement strand
AAGCAAAAAATGCTCAAGCTATATATTTGGGTATTAACGCGGTCGATTATTCTGGCTATCCTGATTGTCGTCCTGAATATCTTCAAGCTTACCAACAGTTGACTAGCCTTTCTTCCAAGGCGGGAATTGAAGGTCATGCACCTCAGTTAATTGCTCCTTTAGTAGAAGATTCCAAGACAGATATTGTTCGTCGCGCGCTTGAACTAAACGTACCGATTGCCGATACCTGGTCTTGTTATCAAGGCGAGGAAACTCCCTGTGGTTTATGCGATTCTTGTCGGATTCGCGATCGCGCTTTGCTAGAAGTGGGACGCTCCGATCTTACTAGTAGCAAAACAAAGTTGTAAATACTTCAAAACTCAGTTAGTTTTGTCTAAGAAACAATCTTTCAATCGCTTATTTTAAGCGACTTGTTTCAAGATTAAAAAACAAGCAAAATTTATTAAGTATGCAATCATATCTAATTTTGTCGTGGGATACGAAATATAGTAGAAACAGTTTTCTCTAATAATTAAAAAAGGAAACTATCTAAAAGGGCAAATCAAGTTGTTTATACAATTCAAGAAAACATTTTGTTAAATAAACGTCAAACAAATGGACAAATATAGACTAATATAAAATATCAATTAATAAGTATAACATCAAGTGTTGAACTACAAAAATATTAATTTAAAGCTATTCAGCCTAACTTTATTGACTACTATTGGATGCTACGGTGTCAATGAAGCATTAGCCAAGAAAACAAACGTCAAGGATGATAATGTAGTTTTTTCTGTCCAAGCATTAGGTGAATCACCTAACTTCGATGGGAAAGTTATTGCTTCTGGCATTGGTTCTAATTTATCAAGTAATTCTCAAAAAGATGAACAGTGGTTATTAGTATCTCAAGAAAGTAGAGGCGATTCAGCTATCAATTTGAATAATTTTGAGGGATTTAACTATAACGCAGGAGGTAAAAAAACCAAGACAATTAGAACAGTTGCTTTGTACTTGTTTTTACTACTTTTTGTGCCTTTGGGTATTTTTTATCCCTTTTTCTTATTTTACAAAAAGCTTTTAAATGTTGATAAAAACTATGACTATCAAATAAATGATTCGGTAGACTCAGACCATTTTTCCTCTGCCGAATCAAAATTTCCTATAAGCTCTTTAGATTCGGAAAGTCTAAGGCGAGAAGAATCAACGGATAGCATTCAGGCGGTAGTATCTAAGTTACAGGTAGCTTTTTCGGTCGAAAATGATAGCTTAAGACAAAAACTAGTAGAGCTATGCTCTAGCATAGATTCTAGAACAGATCAAGGTATTTCTGAATTGATGAGAAAGACGATTTCTCTCTTAATAAATGAAAATGAATCCACTCATGTTAGCTCTAGTTCAGAATCCTTTTCTATCGATCGCATTAGAACCAAGTTTGAAACTATTTGTATATCGGAAAGAAACAAGTCTGTAAGCGAAAACTTCAGCTTAGTCGGAAATAGCTCTCAACAAAAATCAAGCACAGATGGCAGTAGTAAAGATTTGACTCGCTACATAGTGATTACTTTAGTTCTCTGTACATCTCATTTAAAACCCTTGTTTGGTGAAATTAATACCAAAAAACGGTTACAAGAAGAATTATCTAAATTAGGTAAAATGCGTCAGAAGGATTTAATAAAGTTTGATTTACTTTGGAGTTCCGAATCAGAAGAGCAATACCTTAGCAACAGTGAATTGCTAGCGAAGTATACAGATATGATGAGGTTATTCTAGTTAAAGTTGGGTATCTATCCTGAGAAATAGCTTTATCCCTGTCATATGTTAAAGTCAAGGTCAAAAAAATGTATACAGTTAGTTTAGTACGTGCTGATTCTTATGAGCTTCGAGAATTAAAGTCAAGTATTGAGTATTTACTTGAGCCGTTGGGTGGCATAAAAAAGATTGTTAGTCCAGGCGATCGCGTTTTGCTAAAGCCCAACTTACTTACAGGCAGTCGTCCTACAAAAGAGTGTATTACTCGTCCTGAGATTGTTTACTGCGTAGCTCAACTAGTTATAGACGCAGGAGGCAAGCCGTTTTTAGGAGATAGTCCTGCTTTTGGCAGTGCCAGAGGAGTTGCTAAAGCCAATGGCTACTTACCCCTGTGTGCGGAACTAAATTTACCTATTGTTGAATTTAAGGGTCAACGTTACTCAACAGAAAATCAAAATTTTGCACACTTGCGTCTTTCTAAAGAAGCAATGGATGCAGATGTGGTCATCAACTTACCAAAGGTTAAGTCTCACACGCAATTGACTATGACTTTAGGCGTTAAAAACCTTTTTGGCTGCGTACCAGGAAAAATGAAGGCTTGGTGGCACATGGAAGCAGGAAAAGATGCCAGTCGCTTTGGCGAAATGATTGTAGCCACAGCTAAAGCAATATCCCCTAATCTAACTATTATTGACGGTATTATCGGTCATGAGGGTAATGGTCCTAGCGGTGGCGAACCTAAAAAATTAGGCATACTAGGGGCATCTACCGATGTGTTTGCCTTGGATCGAGCAATGATTGATGTTTTAAATGTCGATCCTATGACTGTTCCCACCCTGGCAGCACAGTTTGAACAAGGTTTTTGCAGTGAACTAAGAGAAATAGAATTTCCTTACTGTAAGCCAGTCGATTTACAGATATCAGACTGGAAACTGCCCGATACTCTAATGCCGATCGATTTTGGACTCCCTCGCGTATTGCGATCAACCTTTAAGAATTTCTATATTCGTTTTATTAAAGAGCCTGCCGAAACCTACAGCAAACATTAAATATTGCTAAATCCACAAGAATTAGGTATAGAAGTATTTACCTCCACCTGTGCATAACCAATATTAATTAATAATTGCGAGATGCTTTCTTTGGCTCGAAGATTAGCCGTGTCTAAAATATTTCCCTGACAAGCAGTCTCAATAATTTCTGCCAAGGTATTTTTTTGAGCTAAAGTCTGTAACTGTGGCGCAACATCTGGCCCCAAATTAAGAAATCCGCGATCGTAATCGTAAACACGGGAATTGTTAACATCAATTTTGCTATCTAAAATTTTAGCAGCAGGTAAATTAATTTCAATACTTTTATTGTTTATTTTGATATCACTGTTAGTTAATTCACCCAAGTCAACTCCTGCCCTGACTTCCCCCTGAGCAATATAAAGCAAGCGAGTTGTTGCTACAGGAATATCGCCTAGTTTTCTCTCGGCAGAAGTCGGCACAATTTTCTCCATAGTTTGTACCGTAGTAGCTAGTTCTTGCAAATCTTGTAGACGTTTGACAATTAAGGTGGAATTATCTATTTTGAGTGAAACTGGTTGAGGTTTAAATATATTAGTAACAAAATTCAAAGCGCGATCGCCTGTTTGCCAAACACCAAAAATAATTAGCAGCACGATTAGATTAATGCCACCAACACTTAGTAAGATTAATTGCTGCCAAAAGGTTAGAGGAGCTTTAGAAGTTTTCATATATTAATTTGAATCATAAAAAAAGATATTATTAATTCATTTTAATTCATTCGACATCCCAAACTTCTCATGGAACTCATAATCATAGAAGAATCAATAATAACTGGTAAAGACTGACGATAAGTTGCACAGGCTTCGTCATATTGAGCGTTTTTGGTATAAATCTGACCTTTTTGATTCCAGATGTTAGGGTCTTGAGGTTGAAGCTCGATCGCTTTTTCTAAAGCTAGTAAAGCCTTTTTATCTTCTCCTTTCTTGTTCCAGGCAGTTGCTAAAGCCGTCCACGTCTGAACATCTTGAGAAACTAGTTCGCTAGCTTTAGATAAGGACTCGATCGCTTGGGAATAATCACCTTGTCGATTAAGAGCTAGTCCACGGTCACGCCACAAGGAAGCATATCCAGAGCTGATGGCAATGCCTCGATCATAGCTTGCGATCGCCTGAGCTAAATTGTTTTGGTTTTGATAGACCCAACCTTTTGCTTGCCAAGCTAGATAAGATTTAGGTCGAATTGACAAGGCTCGATCAAAAGCATCCAAAGCTGATTTGTCTTGACCAGCCTGAGCCAAAGCTTGCCCCAATGCTAACCAACCTGGATAAAAATCGGCTTTAATTTCCACTGCTTCTTGATAAGATTTAACCGCCTGTAGATACAATTTACGGGCAACAAAAAAATCTCCTTGTGCTAACCAAATTTTTTCATTATTAGGCTTTTCTCGCAGTATTTTGCCATAGCTTTGAGCTATTTCTCGATTAACGCTGGCTGATTCTTGAGGACGATCCAAAGCTTCTAATACCAAAGCCTTATCTTGCCAAAGATTAATTCTATCGGGTTCACTTACCTGGACTCGGTTCAACATGGTCAGAGCATCATAATATTGACCTAGCTGAATTAAGTTTTTAGCATGGTCGCTTAAAAATACGGGATTAAGGCGATCTATTTCCAGAGCTTTTTCCTGCATTGCCAATGCAGTTTCATAATCTTGTAACTTATATAAAGCCTTTCCTCGGCGATTATATAGCTCTCCCTCAGTCTTATTCAATTTCAAAGCGCGGTCATATAAAGCGATCGCATCTGTGAATTGCTCCAATTTATAGAGAGCATCCCCTTGTTTCTGCCAATTTTGCCAATCTGTTTCATCTAGTACTGTTGCCTCTGCATAGGCTTCTTTGGCTTCGGGATAACGTTCTAATTTATAGAGAGCATCTCCCCTTCCAGACCAAGCCATAACGCTTTTCGGCTTAAGGTCGATCGCCTTAGTAAAAATATCCAGTGCCACCACAGGCTTTTGTGATAATGATTTCTTTCCTTGATACCAGTAATACATTGGTCTGACTGTAGGAAAGGCAAATTCAATGCTTCCCAACAAACAGACAAATCCTAATAGTCCAATAGCAATAAGTCCTCCTAATTTCGGTTTAGCAGCTTTAGAGGAATCTTTTGCTTTCCGTGATGACTTTTTAAACTGTCTGTTTGACTTACCAAGAGCATTAACTTTTAGTAAATCGTTAAGAGCTTTTTCTGCCGAAGAATAACGCTGCCCTAAGTTTAGGTCAATCATTTTTTCAATTATCTTCACCAAACGGCGATCGGCATTAACATTCTCTTGCCACAACAATTTTCCTGTCTGTTTGCTTCTAGGTATGTTTTTAGGCTTAACTTTGGTTAAAGCTTCAATCGCACTCATGCCCAAAGCATATAAATCGCTACTAATAGTTGGTCTACCAGCAATTTGTTCGGGTGACCAGTAGTTGATTTTATCCTCTTGCTGGTTAGAGTCCAGAGTAATATTAGGGAGCGTTTGAATATCTCTGAGAATACCAAAATCTGTGATTACAACCTGCTCATCTTCGCAACGAATCATCAAGTTAGAAGGCTTGATATTACGATGAATAATGCGATTTTGGTGAATAAAATTAAGCACAGTCAGAGTGCTAACCAAGATTTTTGTTACTTCTAGAGAAGATAAATCTTGCTGCTCTATTTTTTGAGCTAAGTTTTCTCCCTGAATATATTCCTGAACTAGACAAAATTCGCCATTTTCCTCAAAATGATCCCATAATTGCGGTATTTGCTCGTGATACCCGAGCCTTTCCAAGATCGCAAGTTCTTCGGCGAATCTACGCTCTATTTTTACTTTCCCAGAACCATGAATGATGGGTAATTCAATTTGCTTAATCAGACAAGGAGATTGATACTGGCGGTGTAGATTATCAGCCAAATATGTCTCTACTCCTTCATTTCCACCTAAATAACGGGTAATAGAATAGCGACCTCCTAACAGTTGCTTAATTCTCAGCAAAGGTCGCAAATCGCTCAATACCTCTAAAGCAGAACTATACCTCCGCTCAGGATCATGAAGCATCATGCCACTGAGAATGCTTTGCAATTTGGGGCTTATTTGACACTTCTCTTGCCAACTGGTTTTAGTTTGTTCTAATTCCTGGGGAGATCTCCCCGTCAAGGCATAAACAGCAGACTTAGCCAAAGCATAAATATCACTAGAAAAATGAGACTGTCCTATTTTTTGCTCTGGAGCAATATATGACCAATTACCTAAAGGCTTCCCCTTAATAAGTTCTCCCTTGAGATTAATTTCAGTAGATTCAATTTCACGGATAGCTCCAAAGTTAATTAGAACAAAGCTGTTATCTTGCTTGCGTTGAACTAAATTAATTGGTTGAACATCACGATGAATGACGTTAGTTTTGTGGATAAAATCCAAGATTCTGAGAACATCTTGAATCAGGTAGATGACATCTACTTCATTAAATAGCTTCCGTTCTACTATTTTCTCTAAATTATCTCCATCAATATATTCGCGAACTAAATAAAATTGTTGCTCTTCAACAAAATAGTTGTAGAACTGAGGAATTTGCGGATGATCTCCCAGTCTTTTTAGCACATCCACTTCATTAACAAAATGCTGTTCAATAAGTTTCCAGTTGATCTCGTTGTCGTAGCTAGGATTTAACTGCTCGATGGCACACCTAGCATCCCCAGTCGCCTGCAAATCTTTGGCTAGGTAAGTTTTGTCTATTTCTTCTCTACCTAACTTTTGAATAATCTGATAGCGATTACCAACAATCGAGCCAGGAACGTGCATTATTTTTTTAGACTTAATGATTTTGTCAGCAGAATTTGATAAGTTACCCCGGGGAGTTGGCATGATTAATCTTGGCTAAAAAGTAAAGTAGTTATTTTTATCAAGATCTGTATTTTATCCATACTCTAATAATAGATGCCCTATTGTACGATCGTTTTTTGATTCCTGGGAAAAGTGCCTTTCTTGACAGGTATTTGCTTGATTGGAACTACCTCTCCAGAGTTACTTTCCCTTGCTACTCGTACTAATAATCCTGCCAGCAACAAAGAGGCAATGATGGAGTTAATTCCGTAACTAAAAAATGGCAGAGGTAATCCTGTCGTAGGCAAAGAACCAGTTGCTACGCCAATATTAATCAAAGACTGTCCGACAATAAACACCATCGAACCTACCGCTACCAGTCGAGGAATAGTATGATGACATTTGATGGCAACTCGGAGAGCCAAAGTACCGTAGCCAATAATCAGTAAAAGCAGCAAAACAGAGCCAACAAAGCCAAACTCTTCAGCATATACAGCAAAGATAAAGTCTGTAGAACGAATTGGCAGGTATGATAATTTTTGTTGAGATAGTCCAAATCCAGAACCGTTGAAACTCCCTGATGCGATCGCCAATAAGCTTTGAATTAGCTGGTATCCTTTATTATGATAGTCTTGCCAAGGATCTATAAAAGAAGTGATTCGATCCAGTTGATAAGAATTAGTTGCCACACTGAGACTTGCCACACTTACTCCACCAATAGAAACTGTCAAAAGCTGAGTCCAAGGTAATTCTGCTGCTACAGCAATCAGCCACAAGCTCATACCGCAAAGCCCTGTAGTACTTAAATTAGGCTGCTTAAGTATCCCTGCTAAAACTAAAGTAAAAATAACCATCCATACCATACGGACTTTGTTTTGTAGCTCACCCCAACGAGAAAAAATATATGCCGCCTGTAGCACTAAAAAAGGTTTAATTAATTCTGACGGCTGTAGAGAAAATGGGCCGATTGCAATCCAACGACTTGCTCCCATAGTTGTCTTCCCCAAACCTGGAACCAAAGTGGCAAAAATCAGCAGCAGCAAAAACAAAACAATCACAGGGGAGTATTTAAGGGTTTTGTTTAACGGTTGGCGGGCCATTAGGTTAAATCCAACGATGCCTGCGGTGACTCCAATTAATTGCCGTTTAAAAATGTACAGTCCATCACCACTATTGATTATGCTTTCTGGATAGGATGCTGATACCAAAGTTACTAAACCAATAATTAACCAAACACAGGTTAACCAATTTAATAAGCGAGCTTCCCACGTCCACGAGCTAATTTTTGGATCGATAAAGGGAATTAAATAGCTTAGATATTGCTTCAAAATTCTAGCTTTCACTCTTGTTCATTGTTTTTGTACTTTTGCTTTTCAAAGGTAACAAATAATAAGTCGCAAGCAACAAGTAACAAAAACTAATAGCAAAAAAGAGGTCAAGTTGACCTCTTTTTTGTTCAAATGCTTTGCTGTTCTGCTTAGGATAAACCGGTATTCATTCCTTGTTTTCCCGTAGCCAACTCTACTTTGATAATTTTGCCACCCATTTTCATGATACGCTGCTGCTCACGAAACCAGTTATCGTAAGGCACAAGCTTAGTAAAGAAAGTATTCTGTAATTCTCTTTGGGTGCGAATCCTAGTTTGACTGGGAACACAAGCAGTCACTTTAAACATACGCATGAGATAATTCTCCTTATTTAATAAAAAAAAGTTTAATTTTCCTGTAGTAAATTGCCACATTGTAGCCCGTGTCAGTGCCAACGTTGTGATAGGTATTAGGTATCGTAATATCTTGCTCTTAAACTACGTAATTAACTTTAAAAACCAAAATTCGGGAGTCAGGAGTCAATACTAGATCGTCTAAACTTATCTTTCTTTCGCGCTCGAAAAATTAAGCTTTATTAGAACTAGCACTCACTCTAGACTTCCCGAATCTGTACGTTTATTATTTCAAGATAAACTCAAGATGCCAAAAAATTTAGCTTAATCCAGAGCAGATATAGTCAAAATAAACGCCCATTTCTTTACCAGCATCAGCACCAGTAAGACTTGCAGTTACTTCTTTCATAGCTTGGATAGCTTGAACTGTAGAAGAAACAGGGACTCCCAATGAGTTATAAGTTTCTTTCAAACCGTTAAGTACGCGCTCGTCTAGAATGGAAGGATCTCCAGCTAGCATTGCATAAGTAGAATAACGAAGATAATAATCTAAGTCACGAATACAAGCTGCATAGCGACGAGTAGTATACATATTACCGCCAGGACGAGTAACATCAGAATATAGCAAAGATTTTGCTACTGCTTCTTTAACGATGCTAGCTGCGTTAGCACTAATTACGCTTGCTGCACGAACTCTTAGTTGACCAGTTTGAAAATAGCTTTTTAGCTTGTCCATTGCAGCACCATCGAGGTATCTGCCTTGAACATCAGCTGAATTAATTACAGAGGTAATTGCGTCTTGCATAGTTTTGTTTCCTTATCTTACCTAGTCTTAAATGTTTAACACTGATAAGTTAGTGTATTTTTTGAAAAAGTTTGTTACTGAATATATCAGCAGAAAAGTATCTCTAAGATACTACTGCATAGCTCCGATAACGTAGTCGAAATAAGAAGCAGCTTCTGTGGTGTCTTCTGAAGACATCATGGAAGTAGCTACATTCTTCATTTCGCGGATGCTTTGAGCCATAGCACCTACATCAGTACCAAGAGACTTGTACATCTCTTGTGCGCCAACTAGACCAATTTCTTCGATTGGAGTTACATCACCAGCTACTACACCGTAAGTGATTAAGCGTAGGTAGTAGTCCATGTCACGAAGACAAGTTGCGGTCATTTCTTCACCATAAGCGTTTCCGCCAGGAGAAACAACATCAGGACGTTTTTGAAACAACTGATCGCCAGCTTGCTTAACAATACGCTCGCGAGACTCAGTTAGAGTTTGAGCAATACGTAGACGGCTTTCACCAGTTGTAACAAAAGATTTAATTCTGTCTAATTCGCCAGGACTCAAATAGCGAGCCTCTGCGTCAGCATTCACGATGGATTTCGTGACAATACTCATCGATGGATTCCTCCCAATACAATGAAATCAAATTAATAAATAAACTATCTAAAAAAAGATAGTTTTAGTTGAGCAAGATTTATAGCAACCTTGGTTGTCAGCCAACTTCGACGCCGAAGCGATTTACTAAAGTTCAAAGTCAACCAGGCCATTCAACTAAACCAAACTCTAAAATTTAGAATTTAATTTTTGCTGCTGCTAATAAAACTCTCCTGGATATATAGATTACTCTGTTTTGCTACCCAGTTTTCAACTTTCAGCTACAAATTAGTATCGCAGCTTGCTTAAACTAATGCGTAAAAGTAGCTACTGCCTTAACAAACTTTTACATAAAGTTAATACTTGCTAACAAGCATCGCTTTACGTTAACTTTTGTTTTTAAAATACCCGCAAAGCAAACAATATTGCTTACTTTTAGAGTTTGATTTTTTTATTGGAATGATAGTCCAATTTAATTATCATCGGCTATTTTGTTGCAGTTGATTGCTTTGGCTTAACAGAATTTAATGTTGAAAATGATTAATACGCTATTAACTGAAAACCAATATCTCAGTCCAGCCTCTATTTACAGATAAAGCTAAACTAAGAAGATTGATTATCAAAATTGCCAACAAGCTGATTGAAAAGCTTATACGTTTAACTTAGCAGGTTCAAAGCTAGGAATAACGATATCGTCATTCTGCTTAGTCAACTGGTTATAAAGCCTTTCTGTGTTGGGGAAGTTTGCTGCTGGTAGGGTAGGAAAACGACGGAAGGGGACAGTATCTTCACCGAATACCTGGATATATTCCATGCAGTTAACCATGGCACCAACAAACGCCTTCAGTCCTTGAGAAGCTAGAATTTTGTTGTATTTCTGAATTTCTCTTTGATTTAATGGCGCACGTCCTAAGAAATGTTTGGTGCCTAGCTCGATCGCTTTAGTATTGGGATAAGGAGTATAGAATTCTTTGAGGTACAGCTCAGAACAACCTAAGCCTTCAATAAACTCTTTAACGTTGATTTCCCCATTACCCAAACGGCTTTCTAAAACAGAAAACTGGGTTTGCACTACATAAGGGTCAATATCCCGTTCAAACACCTGACGATAGGCAGCTTTAATTGCATTCTTAACTGCCACTTTATCAACAGTAGTGGTTAGTTTGAACACTTTGCTCTGTTGACGCTGTACGGTAACACCCTGAGCAATTTTTTGCTCTACTTCAGGAGCCGTACGGAAGCCACTAGCTTGACCTAGTTCTACAAAGCGAGGTGTTGTGTCACTCTCTACTTTTGCGCCAATACCTGCTTCAATTGCTCCAGGACGAGCTTTGCGAAGCTGCACGCCAGCAGGAGTTAGATAACGTTCATAAGGAACAGTATCATCACCAAACGCTTCAGAATATTCGTTACTGTCGATGATGGCATCGACTAAGGCGTAAAAACCTTTCTTGGAACAAATATCGAAATATTTATTGATTTCTTGGCGACCATAGGTAGGACGACCTAACAAGCGTCGATGAATGTATTCCACCGCTTTAACTACATACAAAGATGTCCAGTAAAGATTACGGAAAGTATCAGACTTGGCCAAAATTTTGACAAACTCGCGCAGGGTAATATCACCGTTTTCTAGCTTGATTTCTGCCTGTTTTATTTCTTGACCTTTGTATATATCTCGACCAAATACCTGACGATAACAAGCACGAATTACTGCCTGAGTTGAATTTTCGGCAAAATTGACGCTGGCTTTATTATCCGAACCAGGGAGCTGATTGTTCAGACGGAAGACTTTTGCACCAAGAGAACCAGGAAACTCGCCTCTGGCTGCGGGGTTGCTATTTTGGTTGTTGATACCTGCACCACGGTGAATCAGCAGACGCTTAGTGTCTTTGTTAAATGGCGCGGGACTGCTACTGGGGCTGCGAGTTTCTTTGGGGAAAATTGCGCCAAACTGAATCTCTAGAGGGTCGTTACCAGAACCATATACGTGCTGGTCAGGTAGAGGACGATCGTAACGAGCAAAAGTTGTGACAAACTGAGGTATTTTGCGGAAAGGTGCGCTGTAGTTCAACAGATCTTGCTGCATTCCCCAATTGCGACATTCTTGAGCTTCTTGACCCAAGCCTCTGAGGTAAGGAACTGTTTCTTCCCCAAAGTAGTCTGAATATTCTCTTGAATCTACTAAAGCATCAACAAGTCCTGCTAATCCTTTTTCCGAAACAATAGAAAAATAGTCTTGAACTTCTTCGCGAGAGGAGGGACCTCGACCTAAGATATGGCGAAAAGCCAATTCTAAGGCACGACTATTGATAAAGGGTTCAAAAAATTGCTTACGATATAGCTCAGACTTACAGATACGACGGACAAATTCCTTCATGGAAATGTCGCCATTTTTGACCTGAGATTCTAGATAAGAAATAGACTGACCGTAAGCTCGAGCAATATCTCGTTCAAAAATTTGTCTATAGGCTGCTTTAATAACAGACTGCTTTTCTAAAGTGGATAAACCAGTCTTCATTACGAATTTAGGACGATTTTCCGCAGCATTAGAGTAGCTTTGGGGAAGCTGCAAACCTTGCTTGTCAGAAGCTTGACTCTGACGAAATTTATTTGAGGGAGTAGGAGCTTTAAATTCTGAGATAGCAATATCAAAATACTGAGTAATGATATCAGCAGAAGCCTGATCCTTGCGGAAATAGTCCCTAGTTGCAGCACGCATTTCCTGTAATGCCACAATTGTAGCTGCACTGCTACAGGCTCTCTCGATAATTTCTCTTAGACCTCTGATATTAACTATCAGAATATTGGGATCTCCAGCAACGATTGCGTAACTGATATACCGCAAAAACCAAGCCATATCTCGCAATGATTTCTGCATATTTGCAGGACCATATTGAGATACATTGATCGGTCTAAAATTAGCGGGAGCGGGTCCAGAACCTCCAGAGAACAAACCTCTAAAGGCTTTTAGAAGATCTCTATTACTACCGTCACTGCTATCTTTTTCGAGTTTTTGTTCGACAATTAGCTCGCTAGGAGTGTTGGTATTGCCGCTAGAAGTAGCCATCGCCATTTCTTCTACTTCGGGTGGTTTTTCCAAGTACGACATTGGAGAGCCACCAGTAAAGATGCGGTTTGCTGCCCGTGAGACAATAATATCCGCGTTATTGGTAATGGTTTGCGCTATGTTTAGACGTTGAGAACCAGATTTATAATATGCTGTTAATTCCTTAAGTTCGCCTCCTTCTAAGAAGCGGTCTTGCTGCTCTGCTTGCAAGATCGTAGACACCGCTACTGTTTGATAAAGTTGAGGACGGGCTAATGAACTGCCACCACTTGCCGTTACACTCATGTTAAATTTATTAGATTTTTACTTATAGTTCAGCTTTTAGATTAAATCGTTTCGCGCTTTGAGGGGGGATTTATTAAGAACTATGTATTGAAATGATGTTTCGGTGCAGACGATCGCCGCATTAAAACACAATAGTTTTAGCAATATAGGGCATTACTTTGCTGTTTTCGACCTCTTCTCTTGTTTTACTTCGCAACTTAGCAGTAGACTTAGTTATATTAATTTTTGTTAAGTTTGCTAATAATTTTTTGGTAGAAATTAGTGGAATTAATTACCGGTATTTCGAGAATGTTGATTTTATTGTGGAATAATTCTTAAAAATTTGTCTAATTCATTACTGATTAGTTTAACTGTCTTGTTTGACAAGCCTACAGGAATTGCCACCTATGCCCAGAACCTGATTAAGAGTTTAGCAAGCCTAAATCCCACTTTATTGTCTACTCTGGATTTGGGTGATTTTCAGTATTATCCAGTTCCTAATGACATGACTCCCGCACAGGGAAGCAAAGGACATTTTAAAAGGTTATTGTGGACACAATTTCGGCTTCCTCAAATATACCAAAAGCTAGAGGCAAATCTAATCTATTCTCCCATTCCAGAAGCACCTCTTTATAGCCAATGTCGTTATATTGTCATGTGCCATGATTTGATTCCTCTACGTTTTCCCCGTGCTACTTCTCCTTTAACTTATTACTTCCGTCATGTTGTTCCACAAGTATTAAAACAAGCGCAACATATTGTCTGTAACTCCCAAGCAACAGCCAAAGATATTGTAGATTTTTATGGCATTAATTCCCGTAAAATAACGCCAATTTTGTTGGGATATGATTCAAATAATTTTTATCCCCGAAAAGGATTTAGTTCTGCTGTCAGACAGCCTTATTTTCTCTATTTAGGTCGTCAAGATCCTTATAAAAATTTGACGGGTTTAATAAATGCCTTTGCTGCTATACCAAACAAAGATTGCTGTCTAGCAATTGCTGGCTCAACCGATCCTCGCTTTATCCCATTATTAAAACAACAAATCAAAGAATTAGAAATTGAACCTAGGGTTATCTTTTTGGACTATCTTGACTATCAAGAATTGCCCAAAATTATCAGTAACGCGATCGCTTTGGTATTTCCTACTCTTTGGGAAGGCTTTGGACTCCCTGTATTAGAAGCAATGGCTTGCGGGACTCCTGTAATAACATCAAACCTAGCTTCTTTACCCGAAATAGCTGGTGAGGCTGCAACTCTAATTGACCCTTACAATACTGCTGCTATTACTTCGGCGATGGTTGAAATAGAGCAAGACCCAGAAATGCGATCGCAATTAAGCCAGTTGAGTATTAAACAGGCTCAAAAGTTTAGTTGGAAAAAAACAGGCATAGCGACCAAAAAGGTTTTACAAGAATATATTTAATTTAGCCGATAATGAGCCTGTGTTCTTAACAGGAGATGAATCAGTTGGAGGCGGTTCATCAGGGATTATTTCAGTAACGGGTTCGTCTTCAGGAAGATCGATTGTTCCCGACTCAATAAAATCTGGATTGAATAAACTTTGGAATTCATCGGTTTCAATAAGTCCTGCAAGACTACTTCTATTACCTGTATCCATGAAAAAGATGTTATTTGATGTAGCACAACAAAATTATCATAAACCATCTATTGTTCTTGAGAGCAAATAAAAGCAGTAAAGTCTTCAATTAGCTGAGGATTACGCCAGCCCTTTTTAGTCTCTTCCACGATAATTTTCAAGGCTTCTGCTGGAGCATAGGCTTTCTTGTGGGGGCGATCGCTAGTAAGAGCATCGTAGATATCAATTATTTGAAATATTTGGGCTAAATAAGGAATGTTGTCGCCAGACAATCCATCTGGATATCCTGTACCATCCCATCGTTCATGATGATGACGAATAATTGGTAAAACTCCACTACGGTTACGCAATGGCTGACAAATTTCTTCACCAATTAGTACATGCTGCCGAATAATATCTTTTTCTTTTGCGGTTAACCCTCCTGTTTTGAGTACAATTGCATCAGGAATGGCGATCGTACCAATATCGTGCAGATGGGCAGCAAAGCTAAGATCATCAGTTTCTTCAGGAGTTAAATTCAAGTACTCCGCAAAAGATTTAACTAAAGAAGCGACACGAACACTACTGCCATTGCTAACCGAACGGCTATCTACTGCTTTTGCAATAGTGAACAACACCTGTTCTGTTTGATCTAAGCCATCATTTAGACGTTTTTGATTGATTAAAGACTTTACTCTGGTAGATAACTCAATTCTGTTGAGAGGCTTGAGTAAAATATCATCTCCACCAGCTTCCATTGCCTTGATACGACTTTCTCGACTATCTGTAAGGGTAGTTAAAACTATAGGAATATTCGCCGTACGGTAATCTTTTTTCAGCTGACGACAGAAGGCAAAACTATCAACACTGCCTATCATTACATCTAGCAGAATTAAATCGGGCTGCTGTCTGGTTACGCTATCGAAGATTATAGATTCGCTATCGGCTTCTAATACTTCATAACCATCTAATGACAAAAGATCGATAGCGGTCATGCGACTTAGTGGATTATCATCAACGATCAGAATTTTAGCAGTTGTAATACTGGAATTGTTACTCATCCTAGAACTCCTAATCGTCGCTAAAGGAAACTCGCTAACTTTTTTCATTATTTTATTTGAAGATTAGAAAGTTTTTAATAAAATAGACAACTAACTATCTTGTCTAATTTGTAAACTCTCATTGAATTAAGAGGATTGTATGCAAGATAGATTGAATTTGATCTCAGCCTAGCTTGGATTTTCAAATTAAATGACAAAATTGGCATAAAGTTTTCAAAATTGCCATTCATAATATTATGAATGTTAATTTTTTGTTTGTGAACGGGCATAATACGGAGTTTAGTCGCTGCACAAACAGTTTATTTGGGTCAGAAAAATTATACCTAAATGAATTTACTGTAGTCGAGAAGTTAAATATTTGACCTTAACCAACGTTTTCTCCACTTAGAGGTAGACTCTAACTCACTTTTTTCTTGCTCTTGTTGCCTCTGATGAATTATTTTTGCTGGCGATAAGTCTAAAAAGCGATCGCGATAGGGAATTGCCGCACAAGTTGTTAAGTGTTCTTGTTCCCTTTTAGGCAGCGAAAGTATGTTTTTATACTCAAAGCTTGCCATTGTACCAGGGGATTTTCGACCTGCTCCATTAATCGAACTGATTTTTAAGCCATTAATCATCAGTGCAGCGCGAACAGCAGCAGAACAGGAATAAGTCGCTAATTTGCCATCTGAAGCCAGACATTTCACCACTAAATCAATAAATTCTACCGTCCACAGTTGAGGACATTTACGCGGGGAAAACGGATCGAGAAAGATAGCATTAGCCTGCCAACCTCTTTCAACTACCGATTGAATTGTCTGTCTAGCATCACCCAATAGTAGGTCGGCTATTAAAAACTTTTCTCTAACTAAGGACTTGTTTCCTAATTCTGCTAACAATTGCGTAACGGGAGCTTTCCATTGATCTAAAAGATTATGAGCGATCGCCTGACGAGGAACATCGGCAGATATTTCTAAAGCAATCAGCTCCACTTTGCACTCTGGATTAACCGACCAAATGGCTTCTAAAGCTGCTGCACTGTTATAACCCAAGCCGTAGCATACGTCCAATAAACGAATAGTAGATCGACACGAAGCTAGCTGTTTGATGCCACAGGGTTCGATATATCTAACTTCCGCTTCTTGTTTTGCGCCAAAAGAGGAATGGAAAGCCTCTTGAAACTCTTCTGAATAAAATGTATACGAACCATCTTCTGTAGCTTGGGGTGTAAATTGATATTCATTCATAAATTTCAAGCAATGCCATACATAAAATAATTAGCATGGTAATTTCCAAAATCATTACAATATTTTTTACATCGCCATATTTGGCAGACAACTTTGGGGAAACTGGAATCAAAATTAATACAAGGAGATTTTTCTCCTATATTTATTAAACCAGCTACCCGCAGAAAACGTTTTACAGGGTTTATCCTTGATTCTGAATATGAATTATCTCAAGTTTACGGAGTGCCTCGCCAAGAAAAATTGCTTTGTTCTGAAGTAGTGAACTGGGTTAGTGAATATCGTGTGTATGTTGTTAATTCTGAAATCAGAAGTATTAACTTTTACGATGGAGATCCCAAATTTGAAGTCGATTTAAAAACTATACAGCTTGCCATCAAAACATTAGACGAAGCAAAAGAATCCTATGCAGGCTATGCCATAGATTTTGGTGTGTTAGATAGTGGAATAACTGCCTTAGTTGAGATGAACTAGGGCTATGCTCTCGGTGCGTATGCGATTGATAGCGATAACTACACCGATCTTATTTGTAGTCGCTGGTCAGAACTTTTAAGTATATAGTCCTGTTAAAGCGATCGCATAGCTCTATAAAAACTATAGGCTTCTGGTTGTAAACTTTTTAAGCTAATGCAGCCACAGAAACCTTGGCAGCAATTTGTTCGGCGATCGCAATTAAGGCTTTTGCTGATGCAGATTCAGGCTCGGCTACTACTATAGGAATTCCGTTGTCCCCTCCTTCTCGTAAGGCTATTTCTAAAGGAACGCAACCCAACATAGGAATTTGTAACTCTTCTGCTGTCCTTGTTCCACCACCTGAGCCAAATAAATCGTAGCTCTTGTCGGGCATGTCAGGAGGAATAAAGTAACTCATGTTTTCTACTATGCCCAATACGTTCACCCCTAACTGCTGGAACATTTTTAAACCGCGACGAGCATCAATTAAAGATACGGTTTGGGGAGTTGTAACAATTACCGCCCCTGCCATCGGTACAGCCTGTGCCATAGTTAGTTGAGCATCACCCGTACCTGGTGGCATATCAACGATTAAATAGTCTAATTCGCCCCATTCTACCTGATAGAGAAACTGACGGATAATACCGTTAAGCATTGGACCACGCCAGATGACAGGCTGGTCTGGGTCGATTAAAAATGCCATCGAAACCAATTTGACCCCATGATTAAAAGCAGGCTCTAATATCTCTCCTTCACTTCCCTGTTTGACAGCAATTTTGGCATCGGACAAGCCAAACATATTGGGAGCATTAGGACCATAGATATCCGCATCTAATAAGCCAACCTTTGAACCTTGGGCTGCTAGTGCCACAGCTACATTAGCTGCTACAGAGCTTTTACCCACTCCACCTTTACCGCTAGAAATAGCAATAATATTTTTAATACCAGTTACAGAAGTGCGATCGGGAAGAGACTTTTGTTGGGGGGTTTCAGCGGTTACTTCTACGTCTACGGTTTCTACTCCAGGGAGTGTTTTTACTGCAGTTTGGCAATCTTCGACAATAAACTCTCTCAGGGGACAAGAAGGGGTAGTCAAAACCAACGTAAAGCTAACCTTACCCCCATCTACTGCCACATTGCGAATCATGTTCAACTCTACAAGACTCTTTTGTAATTCTGGATCTTGTACGGGACGTAAAACTTCTAAAACCGATTGGGTATCCAACATTATAATTAATTCTCCTCTTGAATCTTTAGCTTTTAGCTTCTATAAAAACCAAGTATTCTTACTTACTCCTTAATTATCAGCTTAAATGGTTCGCTCAAACAATAACCAAATCTAATTCTTACATTCCTTATTCCTCTTTCGTCGTTCCTTATCCCTTAACTTGTTGGGTTTCTACACCAAATTATAGAGTTCAGAAATTACTGTGAAGCGATAAAATAGATTCGTCAATAGCAAACATTAATCAACCAAGGACTATCTAGTAATGCTCTCTTCACTAGTAGCTGATTTTCGCATCATCTTTGAACGCGACCCTGCTGCCCGTAACTGGCTAGAGGTTTTAGTTTGCTATCCAGGTTTACAAGCCCTTTTTCTCCATCGTTTTGCCCATTGGCTATATAAAGTTGGGATTCCCTTCTTTCCTCGCTTTATTTCTCATCTGGCAAGGTTTCTAACGGGTATTGAGATCCATCCAGGGGCGCAAATTGGGCAGGGTGTATTTATCGACCACGGTATGGGAGTTGTGATTGGTGAGACAGCAATTGTGGGTGACTATTCTTTGATTTATCAAGGAGTCACTCTTGGGGGTACAGGAAAAGAACTGGGGAAACGTCATCCAACTTTGGGAGAAAACGTTGTAGTTGGAGGCGGGGCAAAGATTTTGGGTAATATTCAAATTGGCAACAATGTCCGTATTGGGGCTGGTTCGGTAGTTCTACGAGATGTTCCTTCTAACTGCACCGTAGTTGGTATTCCTGGTAGGGTTGTTTATCGTTCTGGAGTAAAGGTAAATCCTCTCGAACACGGTAATTTGCCTGACTCTGAGGCTGCTGTTATTCGTACTTTGGTTGACCGTATTGAATCATTAGAAACAGAAGTAAAGCAGCTCAAACAATCTGAGTCTCACAGCAAGTCTTTAGTCGCTGCGGTGCTATCGGAAAAAAGCGAAATTCCAGATTGTTTGGAAAAACAAACCAGCTGTTTGTTGCGAGATAAAGAAATAAGAGAATTTCTCGGTGAAAGCAATTTTGAGTAGTTGGGCAGAAAATCTAATAGTATTTTTACTATCAATAAATGTTGATGGAACGCTTCTTATTTTAGATAAAGATTCATCGAAAACAAAAATGCTGTCTATTCCATTATAGCCAAAATAGAATATGCCATCATTGTAATTTGGATTGCTTCTAATGATTTGCAATTGTGATTCTACACTTATCACTTCCATTGATTGAGTATTGTAGACTGTAGACTGAAAATTTTCTTCATCGTTATCAATTATATATCGATCGTCCATTACAGAATAATTATTAAAATCAATCACTTTATTTCCTTCAGAGTCAAGAAGAAAATAATCAAAATCTGGCCCATCATCATCTGAAAAAGTATAACAATAACATAAAACCCCTAACTCCGTTTCCTCAAAATCATTTCTTGCACTCGAGATGGTAAAAGTACCTTCACAGTCAGGCGCAGGTAATGAATCAATATCTTGATGACTTCCATTAGCAACTTTTATTTGAGAATTTTCCTCATCAAAATAAAGATACCTTTCACTTTGATCTTGTAGCAAGACTCTTAATACTTGACTAGAAGGGTATTCAGCCTCTTTTTGAAATTGGCAAAAAGAAGGAAGGCTAAAGAATAGAATTAAAGTAAGAGCTAGTAATGATTTCATTTCTTCATATTTTGTGTTCTATTAATAAGAGTACAACTTAATTCACAATTGCTACATTTATTTACAATGTTTTAAAGTGCTGATATCTCGTTCGCGACTTAACAAGAAAAAGTATCTAATAACAAGAGTTTATCGAAAATCGAATAATTAGTCTAAATAGGAGCAACTAGAATCTTATCCCAAAAGGTAACAATACTTGCACCATAAAATAAAAAGAGCGCCCAAAGGCGCTCTCACACAAATTTATTCAACATTTTATTAATTCCTATTTTCTAGTATGTTGCCAGTTTTTCTTCCCACTTCTCTCTTCCCGCTTCTCACCTCTGACTTCCCGCACCTTGCTTCCCTCTCAAACCTAAGGCTTCGTAACCTTCCCTAAAAACTCATCTTTGCTTTTCATTTTTGGAAGTTCAACGCCAGCTTTTTCCGCTTGCTTTGTCAATTTGCTCCAAGGTCCTTTTTTAATACTAGTTAGTGTATTCTTTCCATCATTAAATTGCTGCTCTAGTAAGTCCAGATTTTTCATTTCTGAAGAGGATGGGGGTGTATAACCCGAAGCAACTTTGGAGTATAATTTTGCAAGCTTTTCTCTTAGCTCAGGTTCTGCAGCTCCCACGTAATTATCTCCAGTTGTAATTACACTTTTGCTTTTTAATTTATTCACCTCAACTAAAAGTTCATCCACCATCTTTTTCATGGCTGGATTCTCTTTTGCAATCTTTTCACCAAAGGCCATTATTTCGTCCATCTCATATACTTGGTATGCAAGATCTTCGCTTAGGTCATATAATTTTTTGGTAACTCTAGTATGTGTCTCTCGTTCTTCTTTGGTCAATAAAGAGTTTTCATCGTATTTGACGATCAAATCAGTTTCATATTTCTCCTTTCCTTTGGTCATGACTACTTTGTATTTCCCAGCAGGTGCACGCGGTGAAGTAAATCCACCAAATGTGAATGTTTTTCCTGCTGCCATCGTCGGAGCTTTCATCATGTAGTTCCAATCTACAATATTTATTCCTTTGGCCTTTCCTGCAGATAGTTCAGAAACTACATTTCCAAATTCATCCTGCACCTCCATTTTCATTTTGCCAAATGTGTGTCTCTTCTTTAAATAGTAAACTACCTTGGCATTTCTGTTTCTGTTTGATCCTACAAATTGTAATTCCGAACTTGTACCTCCGAATGTACTTTCTTCTACCATGGTAAATTCTCCTGTTGGAATAAAGTGAACATTTTTGTTTAATACTTCTTGAGTAAGTGCTCTAAGAGGACTAACGTCATCAAGTATAATGACTCCACGTCCATGGGTTCCCATGACCAAGTCACTTGTTCCTTTGTGCATTTCCATATGGTGGATGGCAGTTGCAGGTACATTGTTTGTAAACTTACTCCAACTTTTGCCACCATTTATGGTGATATATAATCCTGTTTCTGTTCCTAGAAATAATAAGTCAGGACTTTCGTAATCTTCTTGAAAACTTCTTGTAAAACCTTCTACTTCATCAGTAATGATGGATGTCCAGGATTTTCCATAATCCGTGGTTTTATAACAATATGGATTCTTATCATTTTTTGTATGACCATCAAAAACGGCATAGGCAGTTCCTTTGTTATGCACACTTGGTTCTATGTGGTAACACCAGGTATTTGCCGGAAGGCCAGTAATGTTAGAAGTAACATTGTCCCATGATTTACCACCAGTTTTTGTCACCTGTACATTGCCATCATCTGTTCCTGCCCACACAATATTTGCGTCAAGCTCCGACTCAGAAATTGTAAAAACGGTACAGTGATTTTCAGCACCAGAGTTATCTTTTGACAAACCACCAGAATCTTCTTGGTTTTGTTTGGCAGGATCGTTTGTAGTTAAATCTCCTGATATTTTGTTCCAAGTATTACCCATGTCCTCAGACATATGAACAAACTGACTCCCAATATAAATTCTATCTGGTTTATTTGTACTCAAAGAAATCGGGGCATTCCAATTAAATCTAAGTTTTGGATCTCCTTCAACTTCAAGTGGCTGAATGGTTTTATTCTGCAATTTTTCAGTATCATATCTCCATACATTTTCAGCACCTTGCATCTCAGAATAAATGACAGGTTTTGTCGAGTGCTTCAATACTCTAAATCCATCACCAAAACCAACTGTATTCCAATCTCTAGCTTCAATCCCTCCTGGTGAATCCGATGGTCCGTACCAAGAACCATTATCTTGCAATCCACCATATACATTGTACGGCTCAGCATTGTCAACAGTAATATGATAAAACTGGCTTACAGGCAAGCTGGTAACTATGTCCAGAGTATTTCCTCCATCCCAAGTTCTGTAGACTCCGCCATCCGTCGCAAAATACATTCTCTCAGAATCCTTTAAGTCAAAAAGTACATCATGAATATCTGGGTGCATTCTGCCTGCATCCTTAAATGTTTTTCCACCATCTCTACTAATTGATCCAAACAAACCTGCTTTCACAAGGACGTCTGGATTCTTAGGGTCAACAACAATTTTTGAAAAGTAGAATGGTCTTACAACCAATCCAAAATCTCCATTTAATTTTGTCCATGATTTTCCTGCATCATCAGATCTATACAATCCTTTGTCCTTTTCTTCCTCAGTTTCTAGAACACAATATAAGATGTCGGGATTGGATGGAGCAACGGCAAAAGCAATTCTTCCCAATTGCCCTGACGGAAATCCATTGTGTATTTTATTCCATGTCTTTCCACCATCTATAGATTTAAATAATCCACTTTTGGTTCCTCCCGAACTAAATGACCAACCAGTTCTTCTGAATTCCCACATGGATGCATATAGAATATCGGGGTTATTAGGATCCATTGCCAACTCAGAACAACCAGTCTTCTGATCTATGTATAGTAAGTTCTCCCAAGTCTGTCCACCATCGTTTGATTTGTAGACTCCTCTTGTCTCACTATCTCCCCAAAGCGCACCAAGTTCTCCAACATAAAGAACATCTTTGTTGTCTGGGTGAATGATAATATTTGAAACCCTTTCAGACCCTTCAAATGGCAACTTATTCCAATTTTGACCGCCATCAGATGATTTGTAAATACCATCTCCCAAGCTCACACTATTTCTTGTCCAAGTTTCTCCAGTTCCAACATAGATGGTGTTATCTGGATCGTGTGGATCAACACTGACAACTCCTATCGATTGGATATAGTCATCAAAAATTGAACTGAAGCTTGCTCCTCCATTACTCGATTTCCAAACGCCACCACCTGCTGTCCCAGCATATACAATTCTTGGATTGGTTGGGTGACCTTCGAGGTCAGAAATTCTTCCACTCATCAAGGCTGGACCTATTTGTCTGGCTGTCATGTCGCCAAACATTTCCTTTCCTTTGAGCATTACATCTTGAGCATTAGTTTGAAGGGCCAATAATACTGGTAGTATTATTGCGAAAGATATTTTTTTCATTTTATATATATTTTTTGGAAGAAAAGCTCCCCAGTAGAACACCGAGGAGCAGTATTTATTTTCTAGTTTTTGCCGTCGGCTTTTTTCTTTTTCACTGGTGGTGCAACTTCCATATCCATTTCTTCTTCTACTTCTGCTCCCTCTTCTGGGAAGTTCAACATTTCTTTATCAAACTCGGGATTCAGCTCGATTGATTCAACAGTAATTGGAGATGATTGTCCATCTTTTACACCTTGAGTCATAGTCATAGGGAAGTAAAGTCCTTCATGTTCTTCGTAGTCACTGTACTTTACTTCTGAAATAACACCAGCCATTGGACCAGAAGTAATTTCTTGCTGCTGTCCAATCATTGCACCGGAATCAACTTCAAAAAAGTAAAATTCAACGTCATCTTGCTTTGCACCATCTACAGTTTTCTGCTCTTTTACAAGTTTGATTTTGTAAGCATCAGTACCATCAAAAGTTTCTGTTCCAATGTACTCTGCCGTGTAATTATTTTCTTTGTAATTTATCAAAGCATCCGGAAAGTCATTGAGTGACAATTTGTGATTTTCTAAATCTTCCGAAGTAACTTTCTCAGGCTTCATCGTTTGGAAGTTTGTATTCCAAAGTGTCTCTCCATCATATACGCCTTGCATAAAGCTCATTCCTTGAAAACTTGCTTTTGAATAAGATTCTCCAGATTTTGTTTGGACAATTTCCAATGGAATTTCCATTCCACCTTGATTGATTTTACCTACAAATTTGATTCCTTCTACTTTATTCCAAGCCTCTTTTCCGCCGATAAGTTCATAGTAGCCATCAAGGATTTCATCTACTGACTGTGCTTGAGACATCGTCCCTAGTGAAACTATAAACGCAGTAAGTAAAAGTGATTTTAAAAATTTCATGATAATGTTTTATTGATTTATTATAATTATCAGAAATATAGGCCAATATTGCCTTCTATCAAGCTATTTATCGATAAAATCCATATTATTTTTGATGAACATTAAATAATATCACTATCATATATATTCTTTCACTTCCGTAAATATTTATTTGTTCGAATGCATGAACTGACAAAACATCTTCAAGAAGCTATCGATTTGAATGAATGTCGTCTCCCGCTCTATGCAAAATTGACAAATAATGAGAGCCTTCCCTTTTCAAAGAAATTGATTAATTATGAGAAATTGATCTTGAAGACTAGTTGGATTCTTGATCGTATAGGACACAAATATCAAAAGAACAATGTCCCATTTATGAAGTACGAATTTGTAGATATTTCAAAGGCACCTTCTTTTTCAGTTTCTTTCCCTTCTGGTATAAATTACGCTCAGCCCATTATAATTCTCAATGATAAAAATTTGTTCTCTGAGCTTAAGAAGTCTATTCATAGCAAGTCATCTAAAGATATTATTGATGCATGCAATCAACTCTTAAATCTTTTGTCTTATCAAGTTCATGTATATAATATGCTCAGACATATTGTTGAATCAATCAGAAGGATCGCATACCTAATCCCTTTGCATGAAGAACTTTGCAAGCTAAAAAATATAAAGCCCCCAAGCTTTTATTCCTATCTTTTAATTAGGTCCCATCAATTTCTTTTGGAAATAGCCAAAACTTTTGATGAGCAAGTCGCTTTTATTCAACAGAATGGTGTTCCATTTTTATGGCAAGATCTCCCTCACATACCTTTAGATAATTTCAAATACAAATAAAATTATGACAGTAGTCGAATCTGGTTTTATACTTTATACCATCAATTATAAAGAATGTGTACATTTCTATAAGGAAATCTTAGGCCTAAACGTGACCTACGAAAAGGAGCAACTCACATGCTTCGAGTTTTATGGCAGTTACCTAATGGTCGAGGTCGATGATGAAACTGAGCTTACAAAACCGGAAGATCAATTCCGAGATAGAACCTGCATTAGGCTAAATGTTGAAAACGTCAAGGAAGCATGCAAGACTTTAGACCAAAACAATATCGAATACACATATGGAGAATACGATTGGGGTACCATCGCAAAATTTAGAGACCCAGATCACAATCTAATTGGCTTACGCTCTGCCAAAGAACATCAACGTGATAAAGGCTAAGATTCTTTACTCGGATGTAGATAGGTGATGCGAAAAGATGCAAAGAAGTCAGGAGAAAGGAAGCAGAGAGGTCAGGAGAAAGGAAGCAAAGAGGTCAGGCGACCTTCTGCGAGTATTTACGATAGTCATCACCCAAAGTTCTTCCGACCCTGCCGGCCGGCAGGCGGGCTCTGGGGTATCAGAATGGCCCATCCTCCCTATTTATGTCTTTTGTCTTAAATCTTCTCTTAACAGATAAGTTAATTCCCTAAATCCAAGCACTAAAAGTGCCAACAACTTTACATATCTCTTACCTTTATATACAAGATTTGAAATCAAAAGGCAGCTATTTTAGGGATATAGCTGTTTCAGTAGGGTAATCCTTGCTGAACTATCGAAGGACGGACATCTGGACGAAGCAACTTTTGCTATGATAACCCCACTTCCAGTCTCAATAGATTAAGTAAGAAAATAGGTTTTTATCTAAATCGATCAACTTCTACACTGTTCGGAATATTTCTGTACAGTTATTTTATCTATTGGTTTTTAAACCTGAGAGCATGAACCTTTTAACAGAATTCACAAAAGTGAAGCATTCAATCTTATTTGCTTCAATTTGTCTTTTTGCTTTATGTAGCAATCAATCTTTTGCACAAACTTGCCCAGTTCAGGCAAGTCCACCAACACAAACAGACTTAAGTCAGTGTATGCCTGCACTTGCAGACTGTGATCCACCTGGATTATTAGTCATTGACGCATTTTTGGAAGGAGATACTCCTTTCTGTGCACCTTGTGTCGCTGGGGAAGCTTTATCAATGAACATCAATTTAAACATTGTAAACCAAACTGAAAACGCAAATGTCTTAGGTCTATTTGGAGATATTTCAAATGGAATGAGCACTTGTACTGTAAACATGTGTAGCCCAGCTATTGTGCCGAAAAGCATGACTCCTGACGGTTCAGGAGCACAGGTTGTGGCTATAGGTCCACTCAATTACATATGCGGAGAGACATTGACATTAACAAACCTTTCAATAGTTTCAGCAGCAGTAGGAGCTACTTGCCCTATAGCTTGTACTGATGTGCCTTCACACTGTAACATAGCAGTTTCAGATTTGGTTATGACACCACCTCTTGTACCTGCCACTTGTGGAAAAACAATAGCAGTAGCTTGTAATGACTTGAATCCTTGTACTGCATTCGATACAGAACTAGTAGATGCTTGTACAGGTGCAATATGCATGCCTTGTACCGGTTCTGGTACAGCAGATGATTGTTTCGTGGTTAACCTAATTCCATGTAACGATTACAACCCATGTACAGAAAATGATATGCAATCAATCGATGCTTGTTCAGGAGATATTTGTTCTCCTTGTACTGGTACACCGATTGCTAGTTGCTCAATATTTATAAATCAAGCTTGTAACGATTACAATCCTTGTACAACCAATGATGTGATTGTATTGGATGCTTGTTCACTAGAAATTTGTGAGCCATGTGCTGGAACTTTAGTAGACGAACCAATCTGTAATTCTGATTGTGAAGTTTATAATCCCGCCACCTGTAGTTGCGATCCAATACCAGTACCATCCTGTGATGACTATAATTGCAATACGATAGACACCTATGATCCCACACTTTGCGAATGTGTCTACATTACAATCGATCCGTCATCCTGTGATGACGGCTTGTGCTATACCAATGATTATTTTGACCCGTATACTTGTAATTGCGTCAACGATCCAATTGTAGTTGTTGATTGTGATGACTATGATTGTTCAACTCAAGATGTTTATAATTACTCTACGTGCACTTGTGAGCATATTGATGTTTGTTCCAATGTTACAAACGGAGGATGGATTGGATATGACCAAGGTAACTGTGGTCCATTCAACCCTGCACCTATATATAGTTTGGAGCCAGCTTACGGAGGTTGTGGAGATATTGAATATATGTGGTTAGTAAGTTCAGTAAATGTTCCATATTATGGAAATTCAAATTCACCTTGGACAGTAATTCCTGGTGCAAACGGAATCACTTACGATCCGCCTTACCAATCTTCAGGTACTAAGTGTTACTTGAGATGTGCTAGAACAGATACCTGTGATGACTTCCCAGGCGAATCAAATGTAATATGCATAACCGTAGGACAAGTTCAGAATTGTAACGATTGGGACTGTACTACGGAAGATTATTTTAACCCTGTAACCTGTGAGTGCGAATATACTGTCATATCTAGTCCAAACTGTGATGATAACAATTGTGGAACTACTGATAATTTTAATGCTGAAACATGTGAATGTGAATACACACCAGTTTGTAACAATGTAACATTCCCAGGAAATATTTCAGGTAACCAAGAAAGTTGTGGTCCATTTGATGCTAATATAATTGCCAATATAAATTCACCATCAGGTGGATGTGGTAATATTGAATATATATGGATAAAGTCACATACAAATGTATTTAGTGGCGGAGGAACCGGATCACCGTGGTCGACAATCCCGGGTGCAAATGGACCTTCTTATGATCCAGGATTCGTATCTCAAACTACTTACTATAGAAGATGTGCAAGAAGTAGCGGATGTCTTTACTACATAGGAGAATCAAATATCATCTGCATAGAAATAGGTATAAGTGAAACTTGCGATGATGGTAATTGTAACACGCTAGATACTTTCGATCCTGATTCTTGTGAATGTATTCATATTAATATCACACCAGATTGTGATGATAATGACTGTAGCACAGATGATTTTTACGATGCTGCAATATGTCAATGTTTTCATGTGGCGGTAACGCCACCAGATTGTGATGACAACGATTGTAACACCATTGATACCTACGATAACAATACATGTAATTGTGTATATACCGTCATACCGCCACCAGACTGTGATGACAACGATTGTACAACAACAGATTTATATGATGTACTGACTTGTGAGTGCGCCAATATATTAAATCCACCAGTAAATTGTGACGACAATGATTGTACAACAACTGATATTTACAACGCATCGACTTGCGAATGCGAATATGTAGATGTAATCCTACCAGATTGTGATGACGATGATTGCACAACCATAGATGAATACGATCCTCTAACTTGTAATTGTACCAACACATCTATCGAAGTGGATAATTGTGATGATAACGATTGTAACACCAATGATTTTTACGATGTAGTAAATTGCGAGTGTGTCTACGAAGTGATTCCACCTCCAGATTGTGATGACAACAATTGCAATACTACAGATAGCTACAATTCATCAACTTGCTTATGCGAAAATGTTGTAATCGATATTCCAGATTGTGATGATAATAATTGCAACACAGATGATTTATACGATGTAACAACTTGTGAATGTGTAAATACTTTAATTCCACCACCAGATTGTGATGACAACGATTGCAATACAACGGATAGCTATGATGCGATGACTTGTAATTGTGTGTTTACTGTGATTCCACCACCAGATTGTGATGATGGAGATTGCAACACAGATGATTTTTATGATGTGGATAGCTGCGAATGTATTAACACGATAAGTCAATTGCCAGATTGTGATGACAATGATTGTAACACAGATGATTTTTATGACGTCACAAATTGTGAGTGTATCAATACTTTGATCCCACCTCCAAATTGTGATGACAATGATTGTACAACAAATGATTTTTATAACGCAACAACTTGTACATGCGTAAATGATCCGATAACACCACAAGATTGTGATGATAATGATTGCAACACAGCTGACTCGTATGATTCAGTTACTTGCACTTGCGTAAATGACCCAATTCCACCGCCCGATTGTGATGATAGTGATTGCACGACCGAGGATTCTTATGATGCGGTAAATTGTATTTGTATAAACGATCCAATTACACCACCGGATTGTGATGATAATGATTGCAACACAGCTGACTCGTATGATTCAGTTACTTGCACTTGCGTAAATGACCCAATACCACCGCCTGACTGTGATGATAATGATTGCACAACTGAGGATTCTTACGATGCGGTAAATTGTATTTGTATAAACGATCCAATAACACCACCGGATTGTGATGATAATGATTGCAACACAGCTGACTCGTATGATACAGTTACTTGCACTTGCGTAAATGACCCAATACCACCGCCAGACTGTGATGATAATGATTGCAATACAATGGATTCATATGATGCAGTTACATGCACTTGCGTAAATGATCCAATACCACCACCAGATTGTGATGATAATGATTGCACAACTTTGGATGAATATGATGAAGCAACTTGTGAATGTATCAATACTGTTGTTCCACAAGAAATAGTTTGCAGCACTGTTGGAGTATTTGATTTAATACTTGATGATGAAGGTAATGGCTTTATTACTGCTGCTGATATTGATGACGGAAGTTCAGTTGGTTGTGATGGAACTTTAATGCTTTCAATTGACCTAACAGATTTTGCATGTAATAATATCGGAGCTAATACTGTGAAATTGACAGTAAGTAATGGTATGGAAGAGGAATGTTGTTTTGCAGTTGTGAATGTAATTGATAATAGCACTCCGTCTTTATTGGCAGGATTTTGCCCACCAGATGAAACCATAGATTGTGGTGACGACACTTCCGATCTCAGTATTTTTGGAGATGTAAACTTTAATTTCTTGGATGATAATTGCCCATTAAACTTTGGTGTAATTGAAAGTTCATTTGTTGATCTAGATGGATGTGGAATTGGATTTATCACGCGAACATTTACCCTTATTGATGAATTAGGTGATGTAGTTTTTGGTACTAATGGACAAGAGCTTTCATGTGAACAAACAATTACAGTGGCAGCAACTCCTACACCAATAACATTGGCAGATATTACTTTCCCGCCAGCTGTTGTTAACTTGGATTGTAATGATCCACTACCAACATCAGAGCCAACAGTAGATGAAACTGGGAATATATGCTCCTTTGTAACTATTTCATCAAATGATGTAATTGTCAATCCAAATGATGAATGTAATTTCACCATTGAAAGAACATTTACTATAATAGATGTATGTGCAGATCCGGATGGAGTATTTACATTTACCCAGAGTATAAATATTTCAGACAGCACTGCTCCAACAATCAATATCAGTCCAAATGATCAAGTTATTGATTTAACGGGACAGCCAAATGAGTGTAGCACAGTTGTTACATTTAATTATAACATTACGGATGATTGTATAGCAAACCAGGATTTAATTATAAGCATAGATGCTCCCGGTTTGGTAAGCCAAACTAACATCAATGCCAATGGAGGAATCAGCTTCGATGTTGAATTCTGTACTATAGATGAAGAAGTTACTATTACCCTAACAGCTGAAGATGGTTGTGGGAATCTAGTAACCGAAAGTTTTGATGTAATGATAACTGGAGGCGATTGTGTAGAATTCATGTGTCAGAAATTTATATTCGGTTTAGATCCAGATGGATCAAATGATTTTATTTCAAATGATTTCCCAGTTGTAAATAATTCTTGTGGAACAGTAGATGTAAGTATTTCTTATGATCCTATGAATATTCAAGATACTGTTGTCACCTATGGTTGTGATGAAATTGAAGCAAATGGACTAAATCCAAACATTGACGAATTTCTTTATTTCTTTATCGATGGAGAATTGGTTGATTCTTGTAGAATAGTAATCTTCTTTTCTAATGATCCAAATGGCGATGGAGATCCAAGCGATGGATGGGTTGAGATTTGTGGATTCAATAATTTTGCAGGAACAGTTTCTGGAACAGTTTCTTCAATCATGGCAGAACCAGTGAGTAATGTTAACATGACTCTTGAGGGTAGTTATTTTGAAGATGAGAAAACAGACGAGTTTGGTGTTTATGCATTCCCTATCATGGAGTTTGGAGGTAATTATAAAGTGATTCCGAAAAAGAATGGCGACTATCTCAATGGGGTAAGTACATTAGATATCATTCTGATTCAAAAACATATTCTTGCATTAAAAGAATTTGATTCACCTTATAAGCACATTGCAGGTGACGTCAATAAATCGGAAACGATATCATCATTGGATATCATCATATTGAGAAAATTGATCTTAGGATTCTATGATGAACTTCCAAATAATGAAAGCTGGAGAATGGTTGACAAAGAATTTGAATTCCCTGATCCATCTGATCCTTTGAGTTCTGGATTTCCAGAAACTTATAACATCAATGAAATGTCTTCAAGTATGTACATAGAATTTGTAGGTGTTAAAGTTGGGGATGTCAACGGATCTGTAATGAATGAATTTTCAAATGTTTCGAGTGAATCGAGATCAGATAGTAGACTAGATGTAACATATGGTGAGAAACAATTCAAAAAGGGTGAGGAATTTGAAATTACTTTCAGTCCAAAATTCAAAAGTGGTTTTGACGGTGCACAGTTTGCAATACAATTTGATCAAAGTATTCTTGAGATTCAAGATGTTATGCTCAAGGACAATGCGCTTTGTAACTTGGAGAACATAAACTTGCTCCATGTCGATGAAGGTCTAATCTTAGTTAGTTATAATTCTTTAACAAGATTAGAAAACAATCGAGATCAATCCTTTTTTACGGTAAGAGTTAAATCAAAATCAAATAACTCAATAAGTAGAGCGATTGCCATGGACGATACTGCCATTAAGTCTGAATCATATTTCTATGATATGGTTGGCGATATTATGTTAATGCCAACGGATGATGAAAATGGGGGAGTCATATTGTATCAAAATAAACCTAACCCATGGAACTACAATACTACAATTCAATACTTTGTTCCAGAAGACATGCCTGTAATCTTAAATATTTACAGCATCAATGGTCAAATTATCAGAACAGATAATATTGAAGCCAATGCAGGAATGAATGAATATGATCTCAACAGATCTGATATAAGTACAAATGGAGTTTTCTATTATGAGATTGTAACAGAAGGGACTAAGCAAGTAAGAAAAATGCTTCTACTTGATTAATTAGATATTTTAACAACCTTAAAGAGCTAGATGATTGACTTCATCTAGCTCTTTCTTTTTATAAGTATTTGATTATATAACCCAAGAAAAGATAAAAAATATACTTAGGGTTTAATTTAAAAAACTAATCGACGAGTCTGTCATGAAGATTTAAATTTTTCATGTCGAATTACATATCTTGCGATTGATTTAATGCATTGTTTTATAAACATTTGATCGATTATAGCATTAAGTAATAAGAACCATAGAAATGTATAAACAATATTTTACCGAGGAGCATTTGATGTTTAGAGAAGGTCTAAGAACATTCCTTCAGCAAGAAGTTGTACCTAATTTAGATAAGTGGGAGAAAGAAGGAATCATTCCAAGAGCGATTTGGCCAAAGATGGGAGAAATGGGCTACTTTGGTTTGAGATATCCCGAAAAGTATGGTGGGATGGATCTTGATATATTCTATATGGTTATATGGCTAGAAGAACTACAAAGAATTAATTCTGGAGGTTTTGCAGCGGCTATGTGGGCCCATGCGTTTCTAGCAATGACTCACCTTAAGGCAGAAGGCTCAGAAGAGATAAAAGAAAAATACCTTACAGCAAGCATAGAAGGAAAAATGATAGGTTGCCTATGTATTACAGAGCCCTTCGGTGGTTCAGATGTAGGTGCGATGAGAACGAATGCTGTGAAGGATGGAGATAAATGGGTCATAAATGGTTCAAAAACATTTATCACGAATGGTATCTATTCGGATTACCTCGTGGTGATTGCCAAAATGAACACCGAAGATAACCCCAAAAACATGGGTGTATTTCTCATAGACCGTGATGCTCCGGGCGTAAGTTCTTCAAAACTTGACAAACTAGGGTGGAGGGCATCAGATACTGGAGAAATTGCTTTTGATAACGTCAGGATACCATTGAGTAACATGATGGGAGAAGAAAACAAAGGCTTCTACTATGTCATGCAACACTTTGCCTTAGAAAGATTAATCATGGGCGTCAATGCACATGCTCGTGCAGAATATGCAATTGAGTATACACTAAAATATATGTCTGAAAGAACAGCCTTTGGAAAAACCATCGACAAGTTTCAGGCTTTGCGTCATCGCATAGCAGAAATGAGCACCGAAGTTGAAATGAGTAAAGCATTCAACTATCAGGTTGCCAAAAATTTAGATGAAGGTGTTTATGTCGTAAAAGAGGCATGTATGTCTAAATTACAATCTACAAAAATCGCAGACGAAGTAATCAACAGCTGCCTCCAATTTTTAGGTGGCTATGGCTACATGGAAGAATATCCACTAGCTAGAATGTGGCGAGATAGCAGATTGGGTCCTATCGGTGGCGGTACATCAGAAATCCTAAAAGAAGTAATTTCTAAGATGGTCATCGATGGCAAAACATATGAGAAAAAGACCTAACCCCATTTCGTCCTGAATGGACAAAATATATCCACCTGGGGATCCATCACCCAGGATATCAGCCACGGGAGTCATCCCCAAGATATCCAGCCCCCGCACCATAATCCCTGCTAGAACTGTCATCCTTACCAGGAAAATCTTCAGGCAAAGCAATACTTACCTCACCCGTCGCCGCCCATTCGCAACCTCTTAAGAATGTAGTAATAAATCCAACGCATTCCATCGAATAGTCTGCATGTCCAATAGTGCTGTGAAAAGTTCTTCCTTTGCCATAATCTACGCACAACAAAACTGGTTCTGATCGATCTGAACCTTTTATTTCTTTGTTCCATGGTGGGCTATTTCCTTCTGCATCAGCGAATGCAGTAGCCAACACAGTTATGTTCTCTGCAGGTCCGCACAATCTCTCATATAATTCATCTTTTGTGTGAAGCCATTCATCCGGAATATCTTTCATGATTGGATGACTTGGTGCTCGATTTTCTATGATATATTCCATCTGAGGTCCATGGGAGCCACAAGAACTTTCTTCTGTTTGAGCTTGTTGTTTTCCTTCTTCGTCAAAATATATTTGTGGGCCATGTTTGATTGTATTCCGATCAGACCAACCACCTATACCAATCATTTTATTATACTCGTGCCAATCAGGCCAAGCATTATTTGCGGCATGCACAATGACCAAGCCACCACCATTCTTCATATAAGTTTCAAATGATTTTTTAGTCTGCTCAGTCCATGGAGCAGTTTTCCATCCAAGATTAGATATAACAACATCATAGTCTGTCCAATTTGGCGAAAAGCTTGTATCAATTTCTGGTACCTCAACAGCTTTATTTTTTTTCATTCCTTCCACTTTATAAAGTCCCATTAGCTGAGGTAGGCTATCAACACCAAAAGGTGGATCAGAGTGTGGTCCTTGCCATGTATTAGAAGTTCTTTGGACCTCAACGTCAAACATATTTGTTTCTAAAAGATAATCTTGCATCATGACAGTTGTTTTAGGCCAAATTCCGTGATTGTTTTGACCGTCCACAATTAATGCTTTCAACTTTTCCTTTTTAACTGAGTTTTTAGCTCCAGTTTTAGTACTGTTTTCACATGCTACCAATACAAGTAAAATAAAAATTAAGCCTAGATTTTTCATTATTGAAATTTACTGTTGTCCAAAATTAACAAAAGCCTTCCAAACATTTCCATTTTATATTGATTTGCTGTGTATATTGCGATTATATAAAACTATACTATGAAATTATTTACCCTCCTTCTTTGTTTGATTCCCATCTTCAGTTTTTCTCAAGATGTTATTCTCGATACCATTCAACACGATGGCCTGGATAGAGATTTTATACTTAATATTCCTACCAGTTATGATGGCTCAGAAGCGATGCCAGTCATTTTCAATTTTCATGGATTTGGAAGCAATTCGACGCAACAAATGTTTTATGGCGACTTTAGATCAATTGCAGAATCGGAAGGAATAATTTTAGTTCATCCACAAGGAACATTTTTAGGTGGTCAAGCACATTGGAATGTTGGTGGATTTACAAATGCAAGTACAATAGATGATGTAGGATTTACAGAAGCTATAATTGAATATCTTTTGTCCAATTATAATATTGATGAATCAAGAATCTATGCGACGGGTATGTCCAATGGTGGTTATATGAGCTACTTACTTGCTTGTCAATTAGGTAATAGATTTGCAGCCATTGCATCGGTGACAGGATCAATGACGCTAGAAACCGAACAGGAATGTAATCCTTTGCATCCAACGCCTGTTCTACAGATTCATGGAACCGCAGACGAGGTAGTTCCATTTAATGGAGCTTCATTTAGTGTATCGATTGATGATGTTATTAGCTATTGGGTAAGTTATAATAACTGTAGCTCACCGCCCCAAGTTATAGAAATTGAAGATAACAATACCAACGATGGTTCGACAGCAACACATACAATCTATGAGTTGTGTGATCAAAATATTACTACAGAATTAATTAAAGTAGATGGGGGAGGGCATACTTGGCCTGGGACAGTTTTTGGAGGCCCTGGCACCAATCAAGATTTCAATGCTTCCCAAACTATCTGGGAATTCTTTTCCAAGTATGATATCAATGGTTTCCTTTCTAGTACTGCTGATGATGCATCTCTCACTTCCGTAAATGTTTACCCAAATCCAACGACTGGTGTGATCAATATAGAAAGTTTTTCAATTCAAGACTTTAAAGTATTCAATATCCTAGGCAACGAAGTTTTATCGTCAAAACTAAACAGCGGAATACAAAGCATTGATTTGTCAAATTTAGATGAAGGATTATACTTTCTGAAAACAAGAAACCAAACATTCAAAGTTCAATTAAAATAAACACTAGATTTTATTAGATTAAGAATACAAGTTATATGAATAGATTTTACGTTTTGTTTGTAATTTTATTTCTCTTTCAATATGCATGTTCATCTACAAAGCATATGTATAAAAGTGAACTTGTGACAATTGCCGAAAATCCTGAAAGAGATTCTTATGTGATTTTTAAAAATTCTGATATTAGCGAAATTACGCTTGATAGTCTCATGGCTTATGAGATCTTAGTCTTCACAAAGTCATACAACCTTGATAATTTTATAACGCTTTTAGATAACTACAATGGATATAAGGGTTCTATAAAGCTACTTACTCTTCCAGAAGGAAGCTTCGATCATCTCATTAAATTTGATAATGGTAAATTGGATTATAGTTTAGGCGATATTAAGAGTGGTGACTATGCAATGAATATTTCGTATAAAGTAAGTTCAAAAAAAGCATCCCATTCAATTAAGAAAAGAATTAGAGTCGAATAGATTTTATTTCCTTCACTCTTATCTCAAAAGAAATGAAACTTGCTTTTTATAAAGCAATAGAACAAGAATCTCAATTAGAAGAGTTTAAACTTTTATTTGATGAGCATAATATCAAGTATGAGGTTTCTTCACCAGATATGATAATTGACAGCACTATAGTTGGAAGCAAGCTTATTTCAAATTACACTTTAAAGTTTTGCCTAATGATTTTGGAAAGGCCAATCAATTAATAAAATAACTCACAGAGGGTAAGAATCTAAATATTAAAGATAATCCACAGCTAACCCAACTTTCGGATAATGAACTTCTTGAAATATTAATTGATCCTAAGGGCTGGTCAACAGAAAGTGAAGTCATTGCAAAAAAAATATTAATAGCTAGAGGAAGTAACTTTCTGATGAAGAAATTCAAGAAATTAGGGAATCGCTTTTAGAGGAGCAAAGGCAAGGCAAAAATGTTTCAGGCGCTAAACAGTTTGTTTATTTCTTGGCAATTGCTGTTGGTATGTATTTTAATATTGTATTTGTAATAGCAGGAATTGCAATGGGCTATTATTATGCTTATGGAAAATCAGTAGATATTAATGGAGAAAGTTATTTTGATTATAACGAAAAAGTAAAACAACGAGGAAGTCTTATTTTATTTGCAGATTGCGTAGTACTGTTAATTCAAATTACTATCATCGGTATGCAATTCCTTTAGTCTCTGGATGAAGTCATTTGATTATCCTAAACTGCTTCCCATTCATAAATCAGTAATCCTTCTTCTTTAGCATTCAGCATTGCTAAAATTTCACCTTCCTTATTGATAATACAACTTTGTCCTCCCGCAGTAAATTCACCACAATCTCCTACATAGTTAACATGGGCTATATCCATTGAATATTTATTGGCAACCAATTGCAGATGTTTTCTATTTCGGCTTATTCCATTGATTGATTTTGCAACACTCACCATATAAAGTTGAGCTCCATTTTTACTAGCGCTTGTATAATGTTGTTCTATTGTTGATTCATAACAAATCGCTGGGGATATTTTCGAAATGGGGAAGTGATTTCTATTACTATCTTTTACAAAAAAAGTAAATTCATCTTCATGCAAAAATTGTTTTGAATAAATATATGGAACTTTGTCTTTTTGAAACAACACCATCGATATTGTTACACCCATTTTACTTTTGATTGGCAAACCTAGCCCTATAGAAATATCATGGATATTGGATAACTCTTGAAAAATTTCTAATCTTTTATCTTTTAAAGTAAATGCATTTTGAACACAGAATTTTGGAAGGTAATTGCTAATAGACAGTTCTGGGAACAAGACTAGTTTAACCTCTTGGTTAATAGATTGTTGAATCCAGAAAATATGGTTTTCAATGTTTGCTTCAATATTATTTATTGAAGGCTTTATTTGGGCGAGTCCAATAAGCATATTCTAATCCTTTGCCTTGGAGATGAATTGATCTAGACTTGTTTTCACTTGTGCTGATAATTTTCCATCTGTTAACCAGGCATGCACTTCAGCTTTATAATTCATTCCTAGATAATTAGCCGATTCTCTGTAAGGCATATAGTATCCATCAACCAAATCTGGTCCTGAGCAACTGACAACAGAGATAGACTTTCCTCTAAGCTTTCTTCCAGTATCTTTTTCATATCTGATGATATCTGAAAGCCTGTCAAAAAAGGTTTTCATGATACCACTCATGGAATACCAATATACAGGAGAGGCAAATATTATCAAATCATAATTATCTGCAATATCCCTGATAAGTGGCATGAATTCATCGTCACGATCATACTTGTTGTCGTAATCAAATTCTGCAATTTTCTTTTGCTTTAAATCTATTATAGGATATTTAGTTTTGCCGGAAATATATTCGGCCATTGTGTAGGTGTCACCTTTGCTTCGAGAACTTCCTAAGATTATAATTCCTTTTGCCATTCTATGATATAAATTTACAGTTTAACTTGATTTTCAAAGATAGAGCAATTGAAAAAAAATGTTAGGGTTTTGGATTAATATCTAATGATTCACACTGCCCGCAAATAGGCTTAATTGTTTAAAATATGACAAATAGTTTATAATTATCAATCAATCTACTTATCATTGACTCCAAAATGCTAGTCAAGCACGAATTTTGATTTGTTTGAGTTACCCAATAGATGCCCAGTACTTTATATCCCTAAGTTCTCATTCCATAATACTTGACTTTAATTTTATTAATTGATTTTAAATGGATAATTCCAATAAAGGAGAGAGTATTCTGGAGATTGAGTTTCAGTCTTTGAAAGATGCTATGGATAGACCAATAACAGCGTTATTGCAGGAGCTTGAAGAATTGGTAAAAAAAGCGGATACAGAATCTGAATTTGTACTTGAGTGCAGAATACTGACTTATGTAGGAAGGGCCTATAGATTGCAGAACGATGCATACAAGTCAATCAATTCTCTGAATAAGGCATATATTATTTGTAATTCTCACTTGCCAAATAATAAGGATGTCCTTTCAGATATATACAGAGAACTTGGAAATGTATATGCAAACTCACTTGAAGATTTCTTAACTTCTATTGATTATAATTTCAAAGGTTATAATTTAAATAATGAAAGACTTAACCCAACATTTCTAAATAATATCGGAAGTAACTATATGAGTCTGAAGCAATTTCAGAATGCAATTAAGTTTTTTGATAAAGGAATATCACTTTCAATTAAAAATGAAGAGACGAACCTTATAGGTCTAGCTTACTTACATCATAATTATGGTGAGGTCAGTCTTTATTTAGGAGAATATGAAACAGCTTTAAAGTATCTAGATGTTTCAAGAATTTATTGTGAAAGATTTATAGCAAAGACAAACGATTTGGTGGATATTTCAAATTGTGATTACATCTATGGTTATTCTTTTATGATAAAAGCTGAGGTGTATTTTAGACAAAACTTATTAGCAGAGGCTAATGCGGTGCTTGATGAAGGTAAAGAATTTTGCGCTAGGCAGCAGCAATATCAACCTCTCTCTGGTATGTATCTTTTAGAGGGTAAAATTTTATTAAAATCTAATCAAAAAGAAGCATACAATAAGTTATTTAAAGAATCGATTAAATTTTGCGAGGATGAATCTCTACTAAATGACAAACAAATCTGGTTGGAAAATAAACTAGATTTGCTTGAAGCAAATAAAGAATATAAAGAAGCATTCTACATTAGTAAAGAGATAAGTGAGAATCAAGAAGTTATAAAGAGCAATCATAAAGAGTTTAATATTTCCCAAATTCTAGTAAGTAAGGAACAAGAGATTTTGGAATTGGAAAATAAAAATAGAATTATGCAATTGCAAAAGGATGAACTCAAGCAATTTGCATATATAGTTACTCATGACTTAAAGACACCACTTTCGAATATTTCTAACTTCACGGGCTTATTTAGAAAAAAGTATCAGGATAAGGTAGATGATAAAGGGAAAGAATATTTGGAATATATTATTGGGAGTGCAACTCACCTTACTACAATGCTATCGGATCTCCTGCAATATATATCTTTTGAAAAAGGGGATGATAATTCTTTCGAATTTTGCAATGCTGAAAAGGTATTTACTGCTGTAGCTGCCAAGAATGAGATACCAAAAACTCATTATAATGTAAATTTGGTCACTAATGACAAAGTACCAATTAGAGCATTTCATTTGGAAATATTATTAGATAACTTAATTAGGAATTCCATTAAATTCAAAAGTGTTGATGTGCCTTTGCAACTTAGCTTATCTATTAAAAAAAATGAAAATGAATTCCTATTCGAAGTAGAGGATAATGGTATAGGAGTAGAAGATCAATATAAGTCCCAGATTTTTGAGATTTTCAAAAGGCTCAATAAAAATAAAAGTACGGGAACTGGAATAGGCCTTTCTATCTGCAAGAAAATTGTGCAAAGTTATATGGGTAATATTTGGGTCGAGGATAACAAAGATTCAGGCTGCAATTTTAAATTTACGATTGCCAATCGCTTAAATTAAATTACTAGTCTTTTCCTTTTGTTTCAATAAATTTTTCTTGGTCATATCTAGATACCAACATGGCTACTATGATTGTTAAATACAATGGCCCAAAGGTACTTAAGGTTATTGCCAGTGTCTGAGCCGGAGTTGAAATGGGTAAGATATCTCCATAACCTAAGGTGGATAAAGTCACAAAACTGAAATAGATATATTTGTTAGGGTTACCAATATTTGATAACTCCAAATTACTAATAGATCCAGGGAAACTCATTTCAATTAGCATAAAAAGATAGGCTCCAATGATTCCAATAAGAAGATATACATTCACTGCACCAAATAAGACGCCTTCATTAACTCGTTTTGACTTAATGATCATTTTGAAAATAGTGAAGGCTAAATAGATATAGAATATGATGTAGAACACAAAGCTTAAGTAGAAATTTATTGTCATCTGACTTCTCCAAATTCCTAGTTTGTTTATTATAATTACTGATAAGCCTATAATCAAACCGATATACAATTGTTTCCTACTTCTCTGTATACAACATACACCAATAAAGATGACCATTGCATTAAAAAATAGATTTGCCAAGTTCTCATATAAAGAATGGTAGAAGATTGCTGGGAATAAAATAAGGCCGAGTAAGCCAATGAACATCCACATATATCTATGGAGCAATAAATGGGTAATTATTTTAATTTTTTTAAAAGGCATTAAATATTTATTCTTTTGTTTTACCCATAAATACGTTGACCCCCGAGTCAAGCGGATTACCACTTGCTCTTCTAAATGCCACAATTTGTCCAGCATGATATATTGCATCAGCTATAGGCCCGTTGATCATATGCCAAAAATCAAGGCTACTGATATTTTCCCCCCGTTGAAAAATAATATTTAAATCCTGAACTTCTTCTGCAGTCATGTTGAGGCAGGCTTCACTCGCTTGCTTTAAGTTTCGTAAAGTAGCTGCTCTCATGTCAGCATAGTCCATATTGTTTTCCGGTTGAGGTCTTATGTTTGGTTTGTTCAAACAGCCATTGAGGATTGTTCCTGAAAGACCGTACAAATGTTCCAAAGTTTCTGCCGTAGTTTTTCCATCTTCTGAAGGCTTATAATTTAGGTCTTCTTCACGTAGATCTTTTGTGGACCAATAATATCTGTAGCCCAAGCCATCAATCATCCGAGATAATATATTTCCAGAGCTATAATCAAGAGGGTATTCAGGAATTTGGTGATATGGTAATTCAGTATTCAAAGAATCTTGAGAATAAATTATATTTGAAAATAAAATCGATAGGAGCAATGTAATTAACTTCATGCTTGCTAATTTGTTATGAAAACTGAATGTAAGATATATATTTAGTTTAAACAAAGTGGATGGCTTTTATTGCTATCTTGTTTTATAGACTTCATTAAAAATCTACGATGTCAACTAGATTCATAACATTACTGATTTGCTTTATTTTACTAAATTTTATTGCATGCAAGTCAGATAATTCCACTTCCGTAAATGAAGCCAATTTAAAAAAGATAGAAGCAATAACTTTATTGGGAGATACTTTATTTAGCTTTTCTAAACAAAGCGACAAGCTATTGGAATCCTATCATTCTGCTCTTGATGAATACAAGGTCAATCCAGACGATGCTGATGCAAATATTTGGTACGGACGCCGAGTAGCATATATGGGAAGGTATCGAGAAGCAATATCAATATTTGCGGAAGCGATAGAAAAATTTCCTAAAGATGCAAGAATGTATAGACACCGAGGACACAGATATATTTCCATAAGGGAATATGATAAAGCGATTCAGGATTTGGAGAAAGCCTGTGAGTTGATAAGAACTCAGAAAAATGAAATTGAGCCTGATGGAATTCCAAACAAAAGGGGCATACCTGTCTCCACTTTGCATGGCAATATTTATTATCATCTAGCATTGGCATATTATTTAAAAGGTGATTTTCAGAATGCATTAGGTAGATATGACTTGTGCATGGCTTCAAATCAAAATGACGATAATGTAGTTTCTACTGCCCATTGGAAATATATGACTTTGAGAAGAATGGCCTTGCACGATGAAGCCGAAAGATTAATAAAACCAATAAATGGTTCAATGGATATTATGGAGAATATTACTTACTTCGAAATATGTCTATTTTACAAGGGGGTTGTGAACGAAGAATGGTTTGAGAAAAAGCTTATTGGCGGCTCTGCGGATGATGTTTTTTTATATGGTCTTGGAAATTGGAATTTGTATCACAAAAAGGATACTACGCGTGCTAAAGAGTGTTTTGATCGACTGCTGGAAAATGGGAATAAGGCATCCTTTGCCTACTTAGCAGCGGAAGCAGATTGTCATAGATTGTTTGATAAGCCGCTTAAAGTGCAAAAATGAACCTTGTTACTCTCAGGCTCAGTTTTATGAATACTCTAAGTCAAAAAATAATAAATATTTTGCTTGTAGGATTTTTGTAGTATGCGCAACGTTTGCCTTATGGACGTCACCTTTTGATGATATACGCTGCAAATTTGTTTTTGAAAGGCCTATTTCACTTTAATTTCTAGTTTTATTAGTAGTTGTTTTTCATTAATATTACGATAATTTGTAGTACGAGTTTGTAGACTATTTGTTACAGCCCATAAGTTAATTGGTAATTCAATTTGTAGCATTTTTGTTTTACCATGAAGACTAAGAAAAGTAACTCATATAAACTTGGCAAAGAACTTTCCCACTCACTTATAGTTTGTGGCTTAATATGTAACCTTCTAGTAGGGATTATTGGGATTAGTATTGGTGATAATATTTTAGTAAGCTTTTGCTCTGTGCTGGCTATAGCATCTATTTTAAGCATGGCATTGGCAAATACCTCACATGCTGGACGGAGTATCCACCTTATGCTCGTATGTTATTTGGTGGTTTTTATTCTCGCTAGCTTCACACATATTGTTTCCTATAGCTTATTATTGGTGTATCCAATATTGATTGGTTTTGTAAGTTTGTATTTCAAGAAACTTAGAATTCAGAACTTATATATTGTATTTGCTCTATTGGCTAGTGCTGTTACTACTTTTAATACGCATCTGTCTGTCTGGCATGAAATAAACTGGAACCATTTGTTTGGTAGTCTTATCATTGCAAATGGATTATTGATTGGGTTTATTGTGACCATGAAGGCACATGCCAAGAAATTAAATGACTATAGAGACCAGCGCAACGAAATTGAAAAATCAATCACAGATAAAAACGATGCATTAAAGGATTATATAAAGACAAATCTTCAACTGGAAAACTTTGCTCATCTTGCCTCCCATGAATTAAAAACACCGATTAAAAATATTTCAAACTTTAGCCAACTTCTAGATAAAAGAATGAAAGGCAAGCTAGATTCAAAGGATCAGGAAATTTTAGATATGATCAAAGAAGAATCCCAAAGAATGTGTGGGATGATGGCAGACCTTCTAAAACTTTCCCAATTGGCTAGTAGAAAAATTGAGTACCAAAAAATTAATGGTCACAAATTTATCAATTCATTGATCGAGGAGAACTTTGTGCTTGATCAAGGATTTATCGCTGTCAATAGTTTTCCTTTGGAGTTAGTAGTTGCAGAGACGCACCTCCATATTCTATTTTTCAATATTATTGAAAACGCAATTAAGTTTGCAGGTAATGAGCCAAAGATTACAATTTATGGACGAAGGTCTCAAGAATACTACTACTTCGAAATCAAGGATAATGGAATTGGAATTGATGATAAGTACAAGCAATCAGTTTTCTTAATTTTCAACAAACTAAATCCAAGTTTGAATATTGATGGGACAGGTGTTGGTCTTTCTATGTGTCGCGAAATTATAGAAAGGCACAATGGTAGGATATGGATTGAAGATAATGTGGAAGGTGGAGCGGTTGTAAAGTTTACACTAAGAAGAAATCAAATAACCACAGAAATAGAAAATACATCATCTCCTGATTTCAATTCATTAGAAGCTCGTATTGCTTAAATGTTGCGCATAAGATATTCAGCCTTCTTTTCCTCAAAATGTTTCTTTTCAAATTTATTTGAAACCAATTCAATTGCTTTATCGATATTTTCTAAAGCCAGCTTAGTGTCAGCAGTAGAATGATGAAATTCAGCCATTGTAGCAAAGTATAAATAGCTTCTTTGAGCCATGCCATTTACGTCTATAGAGTCTAAGGTGATTTTTGCCTCTTTGTATTCTTGTAATTGTAAATGGACAATCGCTATATTTAATAAAGTACCTTGAGAATTTTGAAGTTCGAAAAGTGCCCTATACCATTTAAGTATTATTTTCCAGTCAGTAGATTTAAAGCTCTCTGCTCGTAAATGTTCACTTGCAATCGCTGCTTCATAGTGATAACTACTAAACTCGTAATTATCTTTTACAGCATTGTTCATGGCATCATTTCCAAGGAAAATTAATTGCATATTCCACAAAGCCCTATCTTGATGTTTTATAGAAATGATTTCGTTATCATTACCAATTTTACTTTCTAGTCTTGAAGTATGAAAGCACATCAGTGCAAACAGAGCATACAGTTTATCATTGCGAAGTGTTTCTTTTTTAAGAAGCATTGTAGATAATCTCATTGCCTCACCACACAATTCCTTTCTCAATAAAATTTCTTTTTTTGATGAATGAAACCCTTCATTAAATATTAGATAGAGTACTTCCATGACTCTGTCTATTCTAGCGTTAAGTTGTTTACCTTGAGGGATTTCGAATTCTATATTTTTACTGACAATGGTTTTTCGAGCTCTTTGCAATCTTTTTTTGACTGAGTCTACAGGAGTAAGGAGGGCAGTAGCAATCTCCTTGGGGCTAAATCCGGATATCGTTTTTAATGCAAAGGCAATTTGATCTTTTGGATTTAAGTCAGGATGACAAGCTGTAAAAATCATTCTCAATTGACTATCCTCAATTTGATGATCTAGAAACATCTCAGAGATTCCAATACTGGAGATTCCACTTTGAAATTTTATCGATCTATCTTGTTCAGAATTTATTTTTCTGAAAAGATCAACCACTCTATTCTTGGCTGCAGTAGTAAGCCAAGCTTCAGGGTTCTCTGGCATTTGTGTTTTCCAGCTTTTTAAGGCCGTGACAAAGGTATCTTGAATCGCATCTTCGATGGTTTCGAGATGCTGCATGCCAAAGATGCGTACTAATATGGAGACCATCTTTCCAAACTGATGTCTGAAAAGATGGTCTACTAATTTGTTTTCCATTATTGATCAAATACCATAACCTCTCTTACTTCTACAACACCACCAAGGTCATAGTCGGGAAAGTCATCGCATATCTTGATTGCACCTTCATAGTCAGCTGCTTTTACAATGTAAAATCCTCCAATAAGCTCTTTGCTTTCTACAAAGGGGCCATCAGTAACTGTTCTATTTTCACCAGCAATCCTTTTTCCGCCGGGTAACAAAGCCTCGCCGCTTTTGATAACTCCTTGTTCTCTCATTTTTGTATTCCAAGCAAACCATTTGCCCATTCTTTCTTGTATCTGTTCTGGAGATAAACCCATCTCACCGTAATCAGCTCCTAAGAAAATAACCATAAAATCTTTCATTCTTAATAATATTTAATGTTACAAAATATAAATTTTTATTTAATTAAAGTGGGATAGGGCCCCACTGGCAAAGTATTCCTCCCATCAAGGCAAGTGATATAGCCCAATAGCCCAGATAGACAAGAAAATATTTAAAACTCTTCTTTTCAAAAATGGTCACATATCCCAATACGGGTACTACAAATAGAAGTGTCCCTGGCATGAGTCCATGAAAAGCTCCATGCTTAAAAGTCTGGAATGTGCTGCCATATTCATTTAAGTAGGCCGCTGATGTGCCAGTTTTTAATAACTCCATATCTCCTCCTACTACACTGAAGTTGGCAAATTGATGTACAACCAGATTGTATAGACCAAAGGCAATTAGGAAGTTAAGAATCATGGTAGAGAGCAATTTTACTGTGCTTACGTCGCTGCGGTCGTTCCCTTGCAGTTTTGCAAGATCATACCATGTTTCACCTCCAAATAAAACAGGATGAAACCATATATATCCCAATACCATTGGGACAAATGAAGCTCCGACTAGTACTAAAATGTTAGGTAGCATTATTATAAGTTTTAGTTTTAAAATATGATTTTCATGTGCATGACGAAGCCGAGGGGACGCATCGGGACACTTCTGAAATTATTTTTATTTTTTTATTGAATAGGTCTTATTTTTATGAGTATTTCTCTTTTAATGAGTATTTCTCGCGCAATTCAAAAATTTCATGAAGCAAAATTGCAGTAGAGTAATAAATAAAAGAAGAAAATAGTATTAGTCATATGTGTATTGAGAATGTGCTTTGAGAAGTAAAATAAAAGCTGCACAATTTAAAATTTACTCCTTTAGTTATATTGAGAATATTTATAATATGTTTAAAACTAAATTGTGACTATCGGTTTAGCTGTACCAAGGATTCATATTCGGAAACCTAAGCATATGTAAAAGTATAAATTTGGGGAACTTTTCGACCTAAATTTACCCTTATACAGGGCAAAGGAAATAGCGGAATCACAAAAGATATTAATGAATCCAGTTTGGAACAATACTGGACGAGGCTCTGACCGTAAAACACCTATATCGGTTGCTGTTGAATCTCAGTACACAGCCAACGACAATAAGCATAAGCCAAATAAAATTGTTGATTTTGTTCACCTAGAAATTTTTACTGTCTTAGGCGAAGAACCTATGCTACCAGCATCTCCATACGAATAGGTGGGACTTACATGTTAAATAAAACTGACTTTGGATCCGGCTTATATTTTGTAAAATTTAAACAAGGTCAAAAAGCATCAATCCATAAGTTGATTGTACAATAAGAATAAACTTGAAAGAGACTTGAATTATAAAATTTAACCTCTTTTTTATAAACACAAGTTGAATGCATTTTTGGAGTTAAAAAAATTCTAATTGGATCGCCAATTTTAAATTGAAGAAATAGCTGATAACTAAGTTATTTTTTTGCTCATTCTTTAAGAAGTAAGATCAAGAGTAAAAGTAGTTTGGAATTGAATTTATCCAAATGAAAATGTAAAAGCTATTTGGCCAGGATTAATATGTCTAAAGCCCTTCGCATTTCTTGCATTCTAATTGTATTAAATGTTAGTCTCATTAAATCAAAAAATATTAAAGCATAATAAGGGCGATGACGATTATACCTCCTCTAAAAATTTTACTTGTTGTAGCTACTTATTAGCCAGTATTAAGAAAACTGTTATCTTAGGTTCAAACTTTATGAGATGAAGAACCTTGTTTGCATATACATCCTGTTGCTTTCTCCTTTTTTACTTTTCGCTCAAGAAAAAAGAGTGGTAAAAGGGGAGGCTAATAGCTACCTGGCTCCTTTGAAGTATAGAAATATTGGTCCGTTTCGTGGCGGGAGATCGGTTGGATCTTCAGGTGTCGTAGGTGATCCATTGACTTACTACATGGGTACAACAGGAGGTGGAGTTTGGAAAACAGAAGATGCCGGACAACATTGGAAGAATATTTCTGATGGTTATTTTGGAACTGGTTCTGTTGGTGCCGTTTCGGTTTCCGAAAGCCACCCCTATATTATTTATGTAGGTATGGGAGAACATGCGCCTCGCGGTGTAATGACTTCTCATGGTGATGGTGTATATAAGTCATCAGATGGAGGAAAAACTTGGACTCATTTAGGTTTGGAGAAAACTCAGCACATTGCTAGAATCGTCATTCATCCTACCAACCCAGACATAGTATGGATTGCCGCACAGGGTGCTTTGCATAAGGGCAACAAAGAGCGGGGAATTTACAAATCAACCGATGGAGGCCAAACTTGGAAAAATGTTTTGTTTGTCAACGATCTTACCGGCTGTTCTGAATTAAGTATAGACTACAGTAATCCAAACGTATTGTATGCTTCTATGTGGGAGCATCAAAGAGTTCCTTGGAAAGTGATTAGTGGAGGGATGGGAAGTGGCTTGTACAAATCAACAGACGCAGGAGATACTTGGTTTAAAATCCACAAAGGCTTGCCCGATGAAAAAGGAAAGATGGCCATCGCCGTATCTAGAGCCAATCCTAATAGAGTTTATGCTTTGGTTGAAAGTGATTCCAATCAAGAAAAAGGAGGCTTATTCGTTTCTAATAACGCTGGTGAAAACTGGAGTAGAATCAGTGGAGATCATAGGTTGATTCAGCGAGCATGGTATTATATCGAAGTCTTTGCCGATCCTGTCAATGAAAATACTGTTTATGTGCTCAGTGCACCCGCCTTACGTTCTAAAGATGGAGGTGTTACTTGGGAGAGAATTACGGGTACCCATGGCGACTATCACGACCTTTGGATAAATCCAAACAATCCAGATAATCTTTGCATCTCTAATGATGGTGGAGCTGCCATAAGTTTTAACCATGGTAAATCCTGGTCAACCCAATCAAATATGCCTACTGCTCAATTTTATAGAGTCAATGTTGACAATCAGTTTCCTTATCGCATCTATGGTGGGCAACAAGATAATTCTTCAGTTTCCATTGCACACCGTGAGTTGAATAATTGGAATATTAGCCCTCAAAGCTGGAGCTATTCAGCAGGTGGAGAAAGTGCCTTCCTTGCCTTTGATCCTGACAATCCAAAACAAGTAATGGGTGGTTCCTATTTGGGAACTATTGAATTACTAGATATTGAATCTCAAGCAGCCACAAATATCATGTCTGCACCCATTCAGTATTTGGGAATGGAAGCAAGGCAGATGAAATATTTATACAATTGGAATGCGCCAATCATCTGGTCCCAGCACGAAGAAGACACATATTATCATGGGGCACAGTATCTGCTTAGAACAAGAGATTTTGGATCTACGTGGGAAGAGATATCTCCTGACCTCACAAGAAATCTTGATGAAAAACAAGGTAATGGAGGAGGGCCATATACAAATGAAGCAGTCGGTGCAGAAAATTATGGAACACTTAGTTATGTGATTGAATCCCCACATGAAAAGGGAGTAATTTGGACTGGCAGTGATGATGGTTATGTTCAAAAGACTTCAGATGGGGGAGAGAATTGGGTGAATGTAACACCACAAGGATTGGAGGAATGTCTGATCAATGCAATTGATATTTCTCCTCATGATCCCTCCACAGTTTATATTGCAACTACCCGTTACAAGTTTGACGATAAGAGACCTGGACTGTATAAAACTACCAATGCTGGAAAAACTTGGACGTCCATAAATAACGGGATTCCTGACGGCGCATACACAAGGGTCGTAAGAGAAGATGCTAAGAAGAAAGATATGTTGATAGCAGGTACAGAAACGGGAATATATATATCCTGGAATGGAGGTAGTCAATGGGAGCTTTTGCAATTAAATCTACCGGTTACGCCCATCTTAGATTTGCAACTAAAACACGACGATTTAATTGTAGGAACCTCTGGAAGATCTTTTTGGGTTCTAGACGATGTTGCTATGTTGCGCCAATATAACTCGGATAGGTTTAGCGCAAAGTTGTTCAAGCCAGAAGATGCTTATTTGGCGAATGGAGGAAGTCAATTAAATCAAAATGAAGCTAGTGGCACAAATTCTTTATCTGGAGTAAATCCCGCCAATGGTGTAGTGTTTTATTATCAGTTGGCAAATACGCCAAATTCAAATATCAAATTGACAATAAAGGATCAAGATGGAAAAATAATCAATCAGTTTAGCTCAAAAGAAAACAATTTTAAACCATGGGATGGTGGGCCATCTCCAGAGTCAAAATTATCAGATAACAAGGGCCTTAATCGGTTTGTCTGGAATATGAGACATGAATCGATGCCGGGAGTTCCGGGAGTTTATATAGAAGGAAGCTGGAGAGGACATAAGTCTTCGCCTGGGAAATATACGGCAACTCTTACTGGAGATGGAATTAGTCAAACTACTGATTTTGAAATTTTGAAAAACCCTTTGTATCCAGACAATATTGATTATATCTCCTACGATGCATGGATGGCTGAGACAGAATCAACGCTCAGAGAAATACACAATATGGTTAATAAGTTACACGGTAAGAAAGACAAAATTGTGGAAATTGTAGATTCGCTAGAAGGAGATGAAAATTATAATTCTTTAATATTAGAAGGAAACAAGCTTGTGCAATCTCTCACTGACTGGGATAATTTGATGGTGCAAAGATTATCTAAAGCCTATGACGATGTAGAAAATTATCCCAATAAATTTAGCGCTAACTATTTATTTTTGATCAATGCAAGTGAGAGTGATATTCCTAGAATAAATCAAGCTTCGATAGATAGACGAAAGGAATTAGATAAGGAGTGGAGTCAATTGAAGAAGATAGGAAATGACCTTTCGGTAAATGAAATTCCGAAATTAAATAAATTATTTTGGGAAGCAGGTATTGGCGCTCTAGGCAAATAGCTTAATTTTTGAATATTTAAGTTGTTGGTAATTAAAAACTAATTTCCTTGTTTTCTTTTTAAGAGAGGAATTAAATAAAGAATTAAAAACTAATAGCTTATAGAAGTAAGCTTGAAACTCTGGATGCTATTCTACCAGAAAAATGAGAAGAATAGAATAAATGTACCAAGGGTTAGAGCCGTGATAACAATGCCACTGATGAAACCTCCTAAGGCTAAGCCTCTTCCATTATCATTACCAGGTCTAGATTTAATTTTTTTTAGTGCAAGAGCTCCGAAGATAATGGCAACTGGACCAAATAAAACGCCCAAGGGCCATAATAGTCCTAGAAATGCAGATACCAACGAAATAATAGAAAAGGTTAGAATCTTAGAGTCAGTTGCTGCGCTTCCTCCTCCTTTGTAAATTAAATCTCCACTTTTACTATATATTGAGGAAATATCTGACAAAGGTGCATTTCTTTCTTCTGAATCTTGACCGTCACATGGTTTGAAACTAACGTTTAGGTCGTCCATGCTGATGATTTCCACCTTATGCACTTCTCCATTATTGAAAGTTATTGTTTCACAACCTTCTATAAGATGTACGTTTTCCAAGTCTTCAAGAATGAATTCTTTATCAAACAATTGTTTGATCATCTTCCTGCTCTCGTTCCACTTTTTAAATTTGGAGCTCCTTTTTTTATTCTTTTTAGCTGGCTTTTTATTAAGTTCAACTGGATTTGTTGTTGAAACTAGTGTAGTTGCCATGGAGTCAGTAGCAAGAATAGAGGAAAGAAAAAATACTCCTAGCAGGAAAAAGTTCTTAATGTGCATAATTATTCATTTGTAACAACTAAACTACATTAAATTTTGCGAGTTTGAATTCCTATATATCGTTAAAGAAATATTAATTAATCTGGAGATTTCATCCCCAATAAGGCCTTATCCTTTAATAAATGATACTGCAGCGCCATAGCTATACATTCTTTCAATTGCTTCTCTGGTACCTTTTCGTTGAGTTTGAAGAGGATTGCACGGTTGTTTTCGTAATTAAAATTATCTCCATATAGCTTCTTGAATGTAGGGACTAACTTGCTGGTGCATTTAAAATAAATTGCATATTGCCCAGGCGTTTTTTCTTTCCAATCAATGCGAATAGTACTTCCTTTTTTTGTCAAATAGCTGGGCTCTCCCCATTTAAGAGTTTCTTCTATTACAGCAATGGAATCATTTGCGGAAGCGGTCTCTAAAATCAAGTCACGCAAGTGCATAATCTTTGGTTCTATATCCTTTGGGTAGGATTTAAATTTTGCCTTGACACGTGGATCTTGTTTCAGTACTAGTTTACTCATAAAACACCTGATATAAATAATTTATGGTTTGAGAACTTTTTTCTCTTTTATAGCATTCCCTCCAGCTTTGACAGAAGATGCGCCATACACTGTAATGGTTGATTTGATAAAATCCTCCTCATTGGCTTCAAAAATATTTGGTACATATTTCTGAGGATTTCGATCTATGTAAGGAAACCATGTACTGTGAATCTGAATCATGATTTTATGCCCCTTTTTAAAAGTATGAAGGATGTCTTGTAGCGGAACCTGTACCTGTGTTTTCTTTCCGCTAGTAAATGGTTCAGGATTCTCGTATGAATTTCTGTATCTACCTCTAAATGTTTCATGCCTTACCAATTGTTGGTAGCCTCCCATTTTGATATTTTTGGGATTGTGAATGTATTCTTGGTGGTCATTTGGATAGACATCTATTAGTTTTACGATGAAGTCAGCATCTGTGCCAGTCATAGAGACAATCAGTTCAGCTAAAATCTCTCCTGCAATGGTAATATTTTCCTCAAGGATTTCTGTCTCAAAAGTAATTACATCTGGTCTTCTAGATGCATGTCTTTGATCATCGGTAATAAATAGTCTAGGAGTAAATCCCAAACCAGCCATTTCTGATCTGTGTGGAACAGGATGGTCTGGGTCGCTGATATAATCAAAAGCAGTTTCTTTATTGGTGGGTTGATTGATGATAAGCTCCCTATTATCGCCAAAATAAAAAGTAACAGGAGCAATCTCTCTTGGGGGCCACTCTGAAAAACTGTTCCATTCTTTTGTTCCTGTGTCAAACACATAAGCTTCTGGAAGGGCGAGTGTACCGTTGTTTTTTAGGTGGTACTCAAAAAAGGGAAGCTCTATATCTTTTTGAAAATCAGAAGAAATGTTTTCACCGTAATAAATATGATTTACCGTTTGCGATTTTTTGTCTCTTGCCCAATCTCCATGAGTCCAAGGACCCATCACAATTGTATTATTTGCTTTTGGATTATTATCTTCAATTGTTTTATATATATTTAGAGGCCCATAAAGGTCTTCAGCGTCATACCAGCCACCAACGGTAAGAACTGCATGATCTATTCCACGCAGATGGGGAAGGATGTTTCTATCTTGCCAAAATGAATCGTAATCTGGATGTGTTATGATTTGTTCCCAGAAAAAATTCTCTTTATAATATTCTTCAGTGATATTTTTTACTGGCCCTTTTTCTAAAAACCATTCATAAGCATCAGGTACTTTTTCTGAATAAAATTTGTCGATAGAATCGGTGTACCAAGCCTCTCTTGTAAGAGAATCTTTTTGTTCTCCAAAAACGGCAAATGCTCCTGCATAAGAAAGAAGAAATGCACCATGGTGATGAAAGTCATCAAAATAAAAATCAGCAATTGGTGCTTGCGGAGAGGAGGCAAGCAGGGCAGGATGCGCATCGGGTAGGGCTGCAGTCGTATAAAAGCCTGGATATGAAATCCCGTATTGTCCAACTCTTCCGTTATTGTTGTCAATATTCTTAATCAACCAATCCACTGTGTCGTAAGTGTCAGAGCTTTCATCAATTTCTTTTTTCTTCCTTTTCCTATTGCCTTTAATATTAGGTCTCATATTGTCAAAACTTCCTTCTGACATGTAACGGCCTCTTACATCCTGATATACAAGAATGTAGCCTGCTTGAATCAGGGAAGCTGAAGGTGCGTTTACTTTGTTGTCAGCAGATCTCGATGCATTATAACAGGTTCGATTCATCAGGAATGGATACTTCTTTGATTTATCTTTTGGAGTATAGACAATTGTAAAGAGTCTTGCGCCATCTCTCATAGGAATGAAATGTTCTGCATAATCGTAATTATTGGCTATATAAGTTGCATCAATAACCTGAGCTTCAGAAGCAAATGGTAAATTGAGAACTACAAAAATGAAGAAGATATTTTTCATTTGAGGGTGGTTTATTTACTGTGAAATTACTGCAAGATCTATTTTGCACTCCATTCGTAAAAGTTATGACTTTTATTTTGAACGAAATCTGTTTTAGGATAAAGAATGTTGCCAATTGTATTATTTTTTTCTGTTTCAAGTGAGACTGCGCACCCACCTGTTTCTAAGCAATGTTTTTTCGCTGCCTCGATCAGTAATTTGGATATACCCTTGCCTCTATGATCTGAGTAAACAAACAAGTCATTGAGTAGCCACAGCCTTTGCATCCGTGTTGAAGAGAAAAGCGGATACAGTTGAGTAAAGCCTAAGGTTTTTCCATCTTCTTCTGCAAGAAAAATTATTGATTCATTTGATTGCATTCTTTCTGAAAGAAATTTTTTAGCCTTCTCAATGTCTGATTCCATTCTATACCATATACGGTATTGATCAAAGGCCTCTGAGAGTTGTGAAATATCATCAATACTGGCTCTTTTAATTTTTATCATATTTTCTATTAAGTGATTTTACCTAAAACTCATTGTAGAACTTGGAATATTTTCCCTTGAAGGTATATAATTTTAAGGTAATGTACTTTCTAGAAATTCATTGTTAAACAGAAACAGGGAGAGATGGAGAATTGCTTAAATTTTTAATCTTTTGATGTCAACCAATACGATCTACCATTTCTTGTTCTATCTAAGATATTGGTTCCGTAAAGTAATCTTCTCAATGTTGCAGGATCATTGAAGCTGTGATGCTGGTCCAAAATTGCGTTAACTTCAGCCTCAGAATAATTTTTGCCTTGTTCATTTTTCTCAGAAAGGATGCGTAACAATTCATCAAGCTTCGTCTTCTGCCTTTTGCCTGGTAGTCTCTCAAACTTGCCATTGATATCTCGATACCCTGCCAACGAAATGCCTTTGTTCATAAAGTTCCTATTTCTTATAAAGTTATGTATTTAAAAGTTTAATTGCATACACTACAAAGTAAATGGTACGATTAAATAAAAAACCCAAGCCACATTGTGACTTGGGTCTGTTGCATGCAATTAAAACTCCTATTTGCATTCAAATGCATCTTCTTCAGTATCGAGCTCGTAGAAGTCAACACAATTCAATTTTTTATTATCGGTGCAATATCTTTTACCTTTGCTACTGTACAATATCTTGGGGCCATCCGCCTGCTCTACTAAGATAAATTTGTGTATTGGATTTTTGGAACTACTTCTTAAAGTAACTTTAGTTCCTTTGCATTTTTCTACATCAACCATTTCTTTTAGCCAAGTGTAGTTGTTAAACATTTCTGATTCACCCTTTGATTCTTTTGCATTTTCAGCAACAACGCCTGAAGACGTGGTAAGTGATGTATTTGCTTGCGCAAATAAGCCCTGAGCACAGAAAACAAAGGTTAGAATTAATGATAAATTAAAAATACTTCTCATAATAAATTTTATTGATTTAAAGGTTAATAAGCATTTTGATGTTGAGTATGGTACATAAGCATTGAGGCCTAAACTCATTTAGATTTAATAATTGAATAGTATAATTTATTAGAGGGAGGTTTATTCCCTAAACTGCTTGTAGAAAATAAAAATCCTACTGGTGAGCTTATTTAAATTACTCCACGCGTCATCTGAATGTCTCGAGACGGTCTGAAGTAAATTAGCTTTTACTTGAAACATACTCAAAATATTTAGTTAATGAATAAACTAATTATATAAACCAAAAATAATTATGCCATTGGAATTTTGCAAATTGTTTTTTAGCTTTTTCTAAATTTTAACGAAAAAAACAAAAATGATGCTGCCTTGGCTGATGCTATTTGTTCAAATTTTTATCAATGGTAAAGAAAAAGGTGGATCCTTTCTCTGGGGCTGAAGATACCCAAATGGTACCATTGTGTCTAGTTACAATTTTTTGACATAAAGTAAGACCGATACCTGTGCCTTCATAGTCTCTTTTGTTTTCAAGTCTAGTAAACATTGTAAAGATTCTATTTTGGTATTCTGGGTTTATGCCTAAGCCGTTATCTTTTACGTAAAACTGATATTTGTCAACAGGTCCATAACCAGAGAGACCTATTTCGACTTCTGGGTTTTTCTTGTCATTAAATTTAATTGCATTATTGAGCAGATTATAAAAAACAACGCCTAGTTGGTTGCTCTCACAAAATATAGTAGGAAGATCTTTTATTAATACATTAGCATTCTTTTCTACTATCAAAATTGAAAGATCTTTAAGTTTATCTTTAAGTAGCATATTAAGATTACATTCTTCCAAAACAATATCGTTGGATCCAGTTTTTGCATAATTCAATAGATTTTGAATCAGTGAAGACATTCTTTTGACTCCATCAACAGCAATCTCTACGTATTCATTTGAATTATTATCAAACTCATTTTTTCTTTTTAGTAAGCCTACGGCGTTTCCAATATTTCTCAATGGTTCTTGTAAATCATGAGAAGCACTATAAGCAAATTGTTGTAAATCTTTGTTGGTTTGAAGGAGGTCTTTTTCAACTTTCATTCTCTCTTCGATTTCATCATTAAGACTTGTATTAAAATTCTTAAGAATCTGATTGTTTTTCTTAATATTCCTCGTGTAATTTCTTAAAATAAACCAGATTAGGAATATTGTAATCAAACCAGTAAGAATTTGAAACCATTTGGTTTGAATAAGAGCGGGTTTTTTTTCTATCGTGAGTTGGGCCTCTTCCTCACTCCATAGTCCTTGATAATTTGCAGCCTTTGCTTTGAAGGTATATTTTCCTGGTTTAAGGTTGGTGTAAACTGCAGAAGGCATTTTGTTTGTGTAGAACCAATCATCATCAAGGCCTTCAAGTTTGTATGCGTATTGTGAATCTTCAATCCGATTATAAGCCAAACCTACAAATTTTAGTTCCAGATAATAATTATTAGCATCAAGCTCAATATGATTAGTATTGAAAACATTTTTAATCTCTTGATTTTTATTGTTAATAGTTTTTGCCTCTGTAATAAAAACTCGGGGAGGCTCAGCTTTGATATTTTTAAAGTTAGAATTTATTCTCGCAACTCCATGTTGGCTTCCAAAATAGACATAACCATCTTTGTCGGAATGACTTGTCATTAACCGAAAACCTAAATCATAAAGACCATCTTTTAGGTTAAATTTATTTATGGATTTTTCCTTGTTATCGTAGTAATTTATTCCTTCCGTTGTACTGAACCATAAATTGTCATAAATATCCTTTTCGATACTGATAATATAATTTCCGGATTTAGGAATTTCAATGCCTGCCACAGATTCAGTTCTGATATCCATGGTACTAATTCCATTTGTTGTACCTATGTAGAGAATTTTATTTAGCTCAGTTAATGTAAGTATCTGGTTTGACTTAAGATCAAGTTGGGAATCACCAAGCTTGTTTAGAAATCTCTTAAATATTAGTTTGTCTCCTTTTTTCTCAAGGAGCTTATTTAAGCCTTTATATGTAGCAATCCAAATGTCTTCATTTGAGTCTTCAAATATTTGAGTGATAGAGTTGTCAGAAAGTGTAGATTCGTCGTTTGATGCAGTTCTATGAAAATGAAATTTGTTTTTTACTTTATCAAAAGTTATTAAACCAAATTCTGTGGATATATAAATCAGTCCTTCTTTATCTACAAAGATATATCTAGCTAAGAAGCCATTAGATTTTTCTAAAATTTCAATTGGAGCTCTATATTCTTTTACTGCTTTTGTTTTTATATTGTATTCAATTAAGCCTTTATTGGAACAAATTAATAATACATTATTTTCTATAAGTTTTAATGCATACATTTTTGTGTTTGTCTCTATTTCAGGAAATTGAACTGTAATAGATTTTCTCTCATTCATTAAGTATTTGACGAGCTCATTATTACTTTTAACTGTCCACATAATACTATCTTGAATGGCGAAATTATCGTTTAGATAGTTAACATCAGATAAGTAAGGTTGTTCGTAAAAGTCTATTAGATTCTTCCTTGTTTCAAAGTATGATAATCCGCTAATAGTACCAACCCAAATCAAACCTTCTTTACTCACCATAATTTTATTGACTACATTACTAGGTATGCTTTCATTTTTATTATTGATTTTGTAATTGTCAAATGAAACTTCGGATGGATTTATTACTTGTTCTTTATCCTTTGGGATTTCACTTGAAGAAATATGATGTAGTCCATTGGTTGTAGCAATCCAGAGATCTCCTTTTTTATCTTCTATAATATCGTCAATTATATTACCTTCTAGTTTTTTATTATTGCTGTTGTTTATGGATATATAATTTAATTTCCAATCTTGATTTTTTGGATCGTTGTTCATGTCATCTGTGGAATTAATCACAAAAATACCACCCCCATGTGATCCTATCCATATTCTATCATCCGTTGTACTCAGTATTTTCCAAACATTATTTGCTGATAAATTTCCTTCAAAAGAAAAATTTCTGAATATATAGTCATCCGGATTTTCGCTTCCTGTGTTTAAGATTAAGTTTAATCCACCTTCCCAGAGTCCAAACCAAATAAAGCCTCTAGAGTCCTCTTCGATACTTAATACCGCCTTACTACAAATCGCATTTTTATCTTGACCGTTAGGGAGCCAATTCTTAAAATTATCTGTTTCGGGAAGAAATAGATTTATTCCAACTTCTGTTCCTACCCAAATTCTACCTTTTGAGTCCTCCTTTAAGGATAGAACCTCATTGTTTGATAGAGAATTTACATCATTGAGATCCTTGAGATAAGTTTTCCAAGTTCCATCAATTAGATTATAACAACTAAGGCCACCTAGCCGTGTTCCAATCCAAAGCCGATTTTGTGAATCTGCAAGTAATGCTCTGATGTTATTGCTTCTAAGTTCTGAATTATCTTTATTGTAGATGGTAAAAGAATCCTCTGAATCAAAACGACACAATCCATTTGTTGTACCAATCCATACAAAGCCAAATGAATCTTGACTTATTGCAAAAACGAAATTGTTGGAAAGCCCTTGCTCGGTGGTAATTGTTTGGAAACTTACTATGGGTTGTTCTGACTGGGCAGTAAGGAATAGGGTAGACATCATGAAGCATAATGTCCACACTAAAAAAAGCCCGCTTGTTCTAGTTTTAATCAATCCCTTTTTGTACAATTATAAAAATAACCTATTTGAAGAAATAATCCAAAGTCATTCCAAAGAATGCTATAAAATTAAAGAGGGTTAAGTTTTCTGTCTTGTAATTTACATTTAGTCTTTCAATCTGAGGATAGGCCCATTGAATCTAATGATAAAGATCAAAAACTTAGCTGGTCTTCTGATTGCTAACCTTGGTTACTTTCTTGATTTTGTAACACATATTACATTTTTATTACCTTTTTAATGCTTATTACTTCATGTTCAAATTTGAACTTCAGCAAGTAAGCACCGGTAGGAATATCGCCCAAATGGAATGTATTAATTTCTGTGATATCCGTAAATATTATCGATTTTAAGCTTTGACCATAACTATTATAAATTTCGAGCTCGTCAAATATGGTTTGATCTAATACTTGGATATTGATTTTGTCACTTGTTGGATTTGGGTATATTGATATTTTGTTATTTTGAATTATGTTTTGATTGCTGGTGGTACTCCATTCATTAAATAAAGTTTGAAGTGAATCAATGGGTTCTTGGCCAAAAGGGACCTCAAGAATATTTAAAAACAAAGACGGTTCGAGAAATTCATCATCAGGCTGTGCTACCATCAAAAAGCCAGATGTTGAGGAAGTCCCTCGTGCAAGACATCTTTCATCCGCTCCAGGAACATTGGCTCCTTGCATGGCTGCCATTAATTTTTCGGCCAAACTTCCATTTGTATTTAGAAAGCCTGCTTCCATTTGTTCTAAAATTTCAGGACCTAAAAGAATATTTCCCTGTATCGCATAATTGTCACCTGTGATATGTCCTTTGTAATCATCCGCACTTGATCCTGTGAATGCAGCAGAACGAGCATCTCCGTTTTCATCAAAGTCTACGATTCCATATTGTCTAAATTCGGGGTTATTATTTTGTGAAAAACAGTCATCATTATCATATAAATATTGTAAGATTTCTTCAGGGGAGGAGCCATTCATCATTTCTGTAATACCAAGGTCCAAATTGACATGAGGATTTACACAAATCCATGCTTGACCATTTATGCCACCTTTGTTTGGTATTAATTTACTAATTATCTGCACACCCCCGATACCAGCTGCACCATCGACACATGATGCACCAGCAGATCCTACTTCACCAGTGTCTGGATCTACAGCTACTATAGAAAATGTATCTTGGCTGTTGAGAATTGCTAGAAAAAAGAATAAAAGTAGAGAGCTAAGTAATAGTTTTTTCACAGTTCAGTTTTGAACCAAGATAGTTAATTCTAATTTAGCTTATTACAAGGAGTTTAACTTTTTTTGCTCACATTCTCCATTTGATTGATAAGTCTTAGGATTGTATATTTAGGAACAAATTGTAATAATGAACAAAATTAGAATAGGAGGTGTGCCTGAGCATTTTAATTTGCCGATACACTTGGCAATTGAAGATGGAGAATTTGAAGCAAGAGGTCTAGATGTAGAATGGACAACTTTTAAAGGTGGTACCGGACAGATGACAAAGGCTTTGAGAGAGGATGAAATTGATGTCTGTATTTTATTGACAGAAGGAATCATCAGCGATATTATTAAGGGTAACCCATCCAAAATAATTAGTGTTTTTGTAAACACTCCATTGATATGGGGCGTACATACTGGAATAGAAAATGAATTGGATTCCTATAGTGACATCTTCGATAAGAATTACGCAATCAGTAGAATCGGCTCCGGCTCACATCTTATGGCAATAGTAGATGCCAATTCGCAAGGAAAGAAATTGGATAAGGAGCAATTTGAAATTATTAAAAACCTAGATGGGGCATTGGATTCACTTGCCAAAAAAGAATCAGATGTATTTTATTGGGAAAAATTTACCACCAAACCCTATGTTGATAATGGACAACTTAAAAGGGTGGGTGAATACCTTACTCCTTGGCCATGTTTTGTTGTAGCGGCCACTGAAAAGGTCTTAAAAGAGCAACCTGAAAACATCAATAGGATGTTGAGGACAATCCACGATAGCGTTGATAACTTTATGCAAAATGAGACCAGTGTACATATGGTAAGTGAACGCTATAATCTACCAATAGAAGATGTCGAAAGATGGTACTACTCGACAGAATGGGCCATGCATGGTTGGGTAAATGACAAGATGATTAAGAATGTAATTTACCATTTAAAATTGGCAGGTATTGTAGATAAGAATGCTAGAATTCCCGAGTTGATTTGGAAGAGGTAAGAGAAGACCGCTGCGCTGCTAGATGCCAGACCGCTTCGCTGCTAGATGCTAGACTGCTGCGCTGCTAGACTATAGGTTAAGCAAGTAAAATAACAACCGATGTAGTTAGCAAGATGCTTATAAAATTTGTGAGATCATTATCAAAGAAATGAAAACCCTTTACCAAGTTTTCCTTTGAGCCAACTTCAGTTAATTTATTGTCGACCAGATATTTGCCTTGAGCGATACTTCCGATAAAGCTATCTACCAACATGCCTAAAAATCCAATACCGCCTACAAATAATATAAAGCGAAAATCTGTGGAGTAGAGTAGCGCAGCCAATGCAATTATGAAGCTTCCTGCGAGACCCGCCAAGCTTCCTGCAAGACTCACACCACCCGATAAACCAACTTCTAATTTTTTGAAATTACAAATATCGTAAGTTTGGCCATTAAACTTTTTCCCTATTTCACTGCTCATGGTATCAGCTAAGGCAATAGCAAAAACGATGATGAAGAGTGGTGTGGATTTTTGTGGATCGTGAAAGGCAAGTACATAAATTTGTGCCACACCTGCATTTGCCAAAACCTGTTTTGCGGACCTAGCTGATTTATCTTTTGGGGCTTGGCCTCTGTTTGAGATTAGGCTTCCGATAAGAACAAACAGGAATGGAAATATCAATATAGCCAATCCTAATTTATAACAAATAATGAGTGCAATAAGAGTTGTGGTCATTAATGCAGCTGGGCTAAGCCATTTTCTCTTTATCGCGGGATAAGCAAAAAGTAGACATAGTGAAAGGCACACTGTCAAAGATATTCTGGCATCAATAGATGATATACTATTGAATGTATCATTAATTGATGATGGTAGAATCATTTATATTACATGAATAAATTTCCCATCAAATTCAATGATTGCCCCTTTTCTTAATTTATTTCTTACTCGTAATTCAATCTTACCGTCTACTATGACTTCTTCATTTTGGATTCGGATTTTTGCCTCTCCTCCAGAATTGACTAGGTCGAGAAATTTTAAAAGATTATTTAGTTGGATATATTCCTGATCTTTTAGTTGAAACTCAATTGGTTTTTCTGACATCAATTTATCTTCTAGGGATTAAAGTTTTAGGATAGACAACCAAGCTTTCGTTTCCATCTTTACCGATAGAAACAACACCAAATAGATAGTTGTCAATTACAATATTTTTGAGCGTAACATCTGTGTCCATTCCCACCCACTTTGAATATTCCCACTGGGCCGAGGTAGTGTTTCTCCAATAGACTTTATAGCCAACTATATTCGAGTCATCCACTGGGTCCCATTTGAGACGCGTGGAAGGTTTTACTGCGCCACCTATCATGACGAGTTCTGGTGGTTTTGGAGCCCAAGCTATTCCTGCTAGACAGATAGCATTTACGGAAGTGAGCTTTGCTGCATAATCAAAATTTACACCTTCTATGACATCGCCATAAGCAATTCCATTTTCAATACGAATATCCTGATGTTGCATGTCGTAGTTCTCATGAGTTTCCATGATTCTCACCCCAGCGAATCCGGCATCATTGAAAGGTCTATGATGTCCGCCTCTCCCAAAACGATCCAACCTATAAATCATGACCGCATCTAAATTTGTCATATATCGATCTGTCATCTGATCTATATATCTAGCAAGTTGACGAGATGGTCCATCTACTTCTCCACCATAAAAACGATTCCAAATCAATGCCTGTTCATTTGGGTTTGGGGGAATTGGTTCTGAAAAAACACGAAAGCTGGTGTTGTCAATCACATCATCAATACCTTTGATATTTCCAATCATATCATTATTGATGATACCGACAATATCCCAACCTTCTTCCTTCATATCTGCTGCAAGTAATTTGCCACCAAACAAACCTTGTTCCTCTCCCGAAAGGCCGAGAAAAATTATGCTCGTTGGAAAATCATATTTGGAAAGAACACGCGCCGCTTCGATGACACCCGCCATACCCGATGCATTATCATTAGCACCAGGACTATCACTAATGCCATCCATAGGATCACTTACTCTCGAATCAATATCACCAGACATGATGATATATCTATTGGGAAACACAGATCCTCTTTTTATAGCCAAAGTATTTACAATCCAAGTATCTTCTGGAATCCTTCTAGAGTCTTCAGCTTTGACGATGCCTTTGTGAAATGAAACTTCGAGACAGCCACCACAATCTTTTGAGATTTGGTCAAATTCAGATTTTATCCAACGTCTTGCTGCTCCAATTCCTCTTGTGTCTGAAACAGTATCAGAAAGTGTATGCCGTGTACCAAATGAAACTAGTTTTTCAATATCTTTTTGTATTCTTTCTGCTGAGACATTTTCAATTATATCATACATTCTAGTATCAATATGGGGAGGCACTTCTTGGCTCAAGGCAAATATTGGTAAACATAATATTAAGACACTGATTATATTTCTCATAACTCTATTATTGTTATAACTTGTAATTTAAGTAAAGTCAATAAAATGAGGTTAATATTCATGCAATGCTTTTGTTTTTTATTTTTTTACGCTCACGGGCAAATAAGTATACCTGAAGCTACTGAGGTTTGGGATCCAGAACCACGTGTGGTTGAAGTGAATAATGAAACAGGAATTCCGTCTGATGCGGTTGTTTTGTTCGATGGAACAGATTTGTCTCGTTGGAGAAGTAGAAATAAGGACGAAGTGGCAAAATGGAAGATTGAAAAAAATCATATGACTGTTGTTGCTGGAACAGGAGATATAATGACCAAAGAAAAATTTGGCAGTTGCCAACTACATATCGAATGGAGAACTCCGAGCGAAATAGTAGGTGAATCTCAGGGTAGGGGCAACAGTGGTGTTTTCCTACAAGAAAGATATGAAGTTCAAATATTAGATAATTTTGAGAATAGAACTTATTCTAATGGTCAAGCTGGCTCTGTATACAAACAACATATGCCACTTGTAAATGCATGCATGCCACCAGGGGAATGGCAAAGTTATGACATCATATTCACCGAACCAATTTTCAATGAAGATGGTCATAAAATTTCGTCAGGCCATATTACGGTGCTTCATAATGGAGTCCTCATTCAAAATCATGTATTGATTTATGGCTCAACAGAATACATTGGAATGCCGAAGAACATGAAGCATGACGATGGATCGATCATATTACAAGATCATGGAAATCCTGTTAGTTATAGAAATATCTGGCTGAGGAAACTGTAGGCACGCTCGTCTTGCGAGCTAAAAACTCGCTCCCTTGTCGCTGAAGACTCAAGACTCGCCTAGCTTCGCTGGCTGAAGACTCAAGCACTCTTTTCGCTGGCTAACGATAGAATCAATTATTACTAAAAAAGCTTAAGCTGTTCCAGCGTCAGAAGCATGATAAGAAGAATAAGATAGAGTAAATTGATTTTCTCGTTCACGTATTTTTTAATCATACAATTAAAATTTGGAGAGTATCCCTGATTCTCGCAGTATTTATTTTCTACTACACAAGTCCCAGCAGCAAGCCTGCCGATGAGGCAGGTGAAGCGAGTCTTATGTCCACAGCGACGCAAGAGCGAGTCCCAAGCGCAACGTGTCGAAGGTTGAAAAATTAAAAATTTTTCAACCTTCTCTTGCATTTTCAATTATTGTGTTATATGTTTGGTGTACTATTATACTAATACACTAAACATCGAATCATGATTAATATCGAAAAACTTCATTTCTCCTATTCGACAAAGAAGCCTTTGTTTTCAGAATTGGGTATGGAACTAAAGCCTGGTAAGGTTTATGGGCTTTTGGGGAAAAATGGAACAGGTAAGTCAAGCCTATTAAAATTGATTGTTGGGGCCATATTTGCAAAGCGTGGTCAGGTCAGCGTGGATGGTACAGATTCGACAAAAAGAGATCCTAAGGTACTGAGTGATTTGTTCTTTTTGTCTGAAAATTATCACACGCCTGCTCTTAAAATAAAGGACTATGTAGCAGCAAACGGTCCTATGTATCCAAAATTTGATAAGGATAAATTCTACTCATTTTTAGAAATATTTGAGATAGATGTCGATTCAAATCTTGAACATTTATCATATGGGCAGCGAAAAAAGGTAGTCATTTCATTTGCAATAGCCACTAATGCAAAGTACTTGTTATTGGATGAGCCAACGAATGGATTAGATATCCCATCAAAGAGCCAATTTAGAAAAGCATTGTTATCCGGATTTCAAGAAGATCAGATAGTCATAATTTCTACACACCAGATTAGAGATTTAAATCAATTGATTGAATCAATCATCATCATTGAAGAAGGCAAAATTTTGTTCCACAAGGATGTATTTGAGTTGGAAGAAAAGCTATTGTTTACAAAAACCTTATCTGAGGACAGTGATGTAAATGTATTGTATTCTGAGATGGTGCCGGGAGGCTACATTCATATTCAATCAAACCCGAATAATGAACCTTCTGAGGTTGAGCTAGAGGTCTTGTTCAATGCTATAGTGCAAAATAAAACATCGTTTAATCAATACTTTTAAGATCAAGCTTATGGAATTTAATTTAACAAGATTTGGCAATCTCATAAGAAGAGATTTCATTACATACAAGAAGCCAGCTTTATATGCTGTTGCAAGTACATTTGGATTTTTATTGCTTGTTTACTTTTTCAACAGAGTTTCAACAGAAGGGCATTATGTCTCAGGGAGTTTTTGGGGAGAGGTTTATCTAGCCTTTGTATTTATCCTTGGGTTGACATTTACAAGTATCGTATTTAGAGAATTTAAAACACCTGGTGGCAGGTTGCAATTTTTAAGTTTGCCAGCCAGCAATTTAGAGAAGCTTGCAAGCAGATGGTTATACAGCTTGATTGTTTTTCCACTATTTATAAGCGTAGCAGTTTGGATTATGTCCAAGTTAACCGTTACCAATGGAGAAAGCATGTTTGCTAATTTTGACACCTCAGAGGGCGGATATATTTTTTTGGGATTTGTGCTAGCTCATGCTACTATGTTTTTATATGCAGTATGGTTCAATAATTTGGTGGCGATCAAAGGGACGATAGTGGGAACGATTGCATCGACAATATTTGGATTGTTGATGGTAGGAATGTTCTGGATAATATTCAATGAATACTTTGAAGGATCATTTAGCATGGGGCCATCTATTAATGTAAATATGGATATTGCTGGGCAACAATTTTTTATGAATAAAGTACAACCGGTAGGAGAGTTTCTAATCAAATTTTTTATAGCACCATTTTTATGGGTCGTGAGCTATTTTAAAATGAAAGAAAAGGAAGCATAATGGAATTTAAAAAGAATCAAACAATCTATTTGCAAATAGCTGACTTCATTTGTGAAAACATCTTGACACACAAATGGCCGCAGGAGGAAAAAATATCTTCTGTAAGAGAGCTTGCTGCAAAAATTGAAGTAAATCCAAACACTGTGATGAGGACTTTTAGTCACTTACAAGAGATGGGTATTATTTTTAACAAAAGAGGGATAGGGTATTTTGTTGCAAAAGGTGCACCCAAAAAAATTATGGACATGCAGAAACAAGAATTTATTAAACAAGAGCTGCCAGAAGTTTTTAAAAAAATGCAGCTGCTCGAGATTGATTTTCAAGAGCTAGAAAAAATTTATAAATCTATTAAATCAAATGGTCAGGCCTAATCTGACAAACTTAAAACTAAAACTATGAAAACTTCAAATAAACTTTTACTTGTATTTTTTCTTGCGATGTTTTTTTCTGCCGCTTCATTGATGGTTTATGCAAAATCACATATGGTGGTAGGTAAAGAAGGAATGGAGGAATATCATTATGGAGAAGATGCCATCGTTATAGAAAGAACATTACTAGATAATCTTACCATTAGTAATCTTGAAATGGGAGACAATTTTAAATACATAATAGATCCAACAAGAACAGATGTTACCGTCAAAGGAGATTCTGCATTTGTTTCCAAATTGACAGTTGTTCATGATAATCAATTTCGAATACTCACTGGTGGAGTAGGGCACAACTTCAATTGGCCTGATAACTTATTAGTTGTTGTTGGTGTAAAGAATTTGGATAAATTGGATTTGGATATCAACGGTAACGCAAGAGTAACAGCAAACCAACCTTTGGAATATGATTCTATAAAAATGTACATGGAGGGGAATTCTAAATTTCTTGCAGATCTTACCGTAAACAATTTAGAGGTCAAATCAAATGGAAATAGCGGATTAACATTGAATGGTAATACCATTGATTTGAAAGCCTACTCAAATGGTAACAGTAAACTAAATTTTGAGAACTGCGAAATAAGCTCAGCAAAATTAGATTTGAATGGCAATGCAAAATTCTATGGAGATACAGTAGGGTCACTGACCGGTCATGCCAATGGAAACGCAAAGGTCACTTTTAATGAAGTAACAGGTAACCAAAACACATCAGCAAACGGAAACGCAAGATTCACGATCCGTAATTAATTTTTATTGCTACGGTTTTTACGGCACAACAAGGGGGTATCTTTGTTGTGCTTTTTTTAGATGGGATATATGGGATATATGGGATACATAAGATAGATAGAGTTGACTGGATTCTGAGGATTGAGTGGTTTTGAATCGCGGATTAAGTTGATTTAACCGATTTCACAGAATTTCCTTATAAGAAACAAATGAGTTGTTCTTCTTATAGCGAACAAAGCGAAGCATATCAATCGAAGTTAGCTGAAACGCTGGATACTTATGAAATGATCACAAGTCTAGCGTCTATAGCAAGCGAAGCATGTCAAAAGGAAGTTAGCTGAAAGGTAGGGTACTTATGAAATGATCACAAGTCTAGCGTCTATAGTAAGCGAAGCATATCAAAAGAAGTTAGCTGAAAGGTAGGGTACTTTTAAATTGATCACAAGTCTGGCGTCTATAGCGAGCGAAGCGAAGCGTGTCTAACGTCTGGCAGTGCGCAAAGCGAACGGTCTAACTTTAAGCTCCGCTTAAAGTTACTTAGCAAATAACTGAGAGATATCTTTGAAGGCCTTAAACTCTAAAGCATTTCCAGAAGGATCCATAAAAAACATGGTTGCTTGTTCGCCAGTTTTGCCTTCGAATCTGATATAAGGCTCAATCATGAATTTAACTTTGTGGACTTTTAACTTCTCTACAAGCTCATGAAAATCATCCCATTTGAGGACAACTCCAAAATGAGGTATTGGCACTGCATGCTCATCTACGGGATTAAAGTTTACATTTTGCTTTTGGCCTTTTAATTCATGGATAACCAATTGATGGCCAAACATATCAAAATCAATCCATTCAGTATCTGATCTACCTTCTCTAAATCCCATTACAGTGCTGTAGAACTCTCTTCCTGCGGCAAGGTCGTGTACTGGAATAGCGATATGGAATGGTTGCATATTAGTGATTTTGTTCGGCGAATTTATAAATTAATTTCATATAACACGCAATCTTTGATGTCTGGGAAATCAATTAATTTTGGATGTTCAAATTCCCTCACTTTTTTCATGCCGATTTTTTCCATTACTGCTATAGAATTAACGTTAATTTCAGGAGCTACTGCATATACTTTGGGGAGTTTCAGTTCTTCTTTTGCATATAACAAACATTGCTTGGCTCCTTCAGTTGCATAGCCGTTTCCCCAAGCTGATTGCTTAACTCGCCATCCTACATCTACAAATTTCCCTAGTTCGTCACCATAATCTTGATTGGAGATTCCAATGAAGCCTAAAAATTCTGAACTTGTTTTTAATTCTACAGCAAAGTAGCAGTATTTATATTCGGAGTATTCAAGTTGCATTCTTTCAATAAATGACTTTGTCGTTATCTTATCTTGAACAGAAGGGAAAAATAACATCACTTGGGGGTCTTGATTCAATTCCAACATCTCATCTAGATCTGATTCTTCAAAATTTCTAAACCCTAGTCTTTCGCTTGTAAAAATGTATCTGTTATCCTTCATTTTTTGACGTCCTTCTTTTGCTCGGTAAACTCTGCATTTCTCCAAGCTATGAAAATATGATTTGATTCTTTACCTTATGTGGTGAACATCACTTATTACTAAATGACGCACAATCTTTTATTAAAGTAGAATTACTTGCCAAAATTTCTGGCATTTTATAAAAGATGGGATCAACTGATTTAAACTCTTCCTGACTTAGCTTTTTAAATTTCATAATTTTATCTTGAAAGAATCCGCATGAATCATAAATACTTGTGCCGGGAATAATTTCTAATTTGACCTGCTCTTCATTTACATCATGAAGGATCAGTCTTTGCAATTGATACTTCTGGCAATTTCGGTATTTTATGGCCTGACCGGTATTTTTTGATATAGTAAGATAGTTTTCTACATGAATGATCAAGGAGCCATTGGCAATCAACTTATCTCCAGAGAAATATTGATTGTATCCGGCAGCCCAGTAGGCCTCCATGTATAATTGGATATAGTCGCCATCTACTACAAGGTAGGTTTTGCTTTTTCCAGTATCAGCTTCTTGATGTACCCAAATACCATCTAATTCTGGATTTGAGTTGTTTGGAAGTGTGTGAGCTGATAAAATAATGATTGAAGACAGATAAAATATAATCTTCTTCATTAAGGGCAATTTATTTTAAATCGGTTATCAAATCTTTCAAGTTTTATTTTTTGTTTCATAACTGCTCGCTATTGATGAGCCACTATTTTTTAGTTTACAGCAAATTAATTTTGAGTCAGAATTTACTTCTACTTTTATTCTTTCTCCTTTTGGAATTTTTATTGAATAAGGTGTACGTATATTTTTAAAATGATATTGTCGATCTTCTGTTTCTAAATTTAAATCAAAACAAACATTGTCCCTATCTAGGAAAGAAAAGAAGGAATCTTGATTTGAAGATTGTGCAATAACTTTGATGTGGTCGTCAGCGTGATTCTGATAATTCGGAAATGCAAAGACAGAGATAATTATAAGTAAAAAGGAAAGAATAAACTTAAGAAAGGTACCCACAATTAAAAAGTTGGCGATTCTAGAATAGAGTTGATCTTCTTTTTTGTACGTTTTCATTCCCCAGGTATACAGATGTTGCTTGATGCCTTAAGATAGTGAAAAAGATCTAGTTTTTATAAAAATTTTTGGAGCGGGGCAAATAAAAAAGAGCCTACGGATGGATAGGCTCTCAGTCATAATCTGTGTAAGAATAGTTGGCTTGCGCCTTAAGTCTTTAGGTCGTATTATTTCTTTACATCTTGTAAAGTCTATGGTGCAAAAGTCATTCCGATATATATTTCAAATATCAAAATTGTCGTCAATTTGGCGTTTTTGAACAACCAATATTTGTTGACTTTTGTATCAGTTATCTATTATATACGGGTAATTGAAAACCATGATAAAAGTATTTTGATTTGAAATTAGAGCAAAAAAAAACCTACTCACGTTTGAGCAGGTTTGTTTTTTTTTGAATAATTTTCAACACCCTTTGATAATAAGACATAAATAAGGACCCTTACCCCTATTGGTAAGCTTATTTTTTGACAAAAAAGTGGTAAATTTTTTAAGCTTCTGCTTTTTCAGACTTTTTAGGCTCAAATACATCATTTATTAGCCCATTAAATTCTTTAAATTGAAGTAATAGAAGGATCACTCCAATGTTGACCAGTACATCGGCGACATTAAATACATAGAAGTTGTATTTGTGGAAATAATGTACGTGCAGAAAGTCTGTGACAAAGCCATTCATCGCCCTATCTAAGATATTTCCATAGGCACCGCCAATAATTAAAAAAATGGGCAGCAGGATACCGAATTTTGCTTCTTTCAATTTCCATATCAGATAGAAGCCGAAAAGGGTAGTTAGTACTGGAAGTATGAATATAATAGGCATTCTATATTTTCTATCCATTCCTTTAAACATCCCAAAAGCAATAGCATGGTTTTCTACGTAGGTAAAATTTAGGTAGTTTTTTACAATGGGGATTGATTGGTCTTTTAGTTGCTCATTTACCATATCCTTAGTCTTCAAATCAAGACTACAACCAGAAATGAGAAAGGAAAAGAGAATCATAAATTTGATCAAGTTCTTATTCACATGCCAAATATATAAATATGTTGTGTAATCTATCTTTTATTTAATTTCTTTGTGCCTATGATTAAGCAAATAAAAATTATTAAAAATAGATCTGATATAGGTGCTGGTACGCGAGGTTCGGATATGGGTATTGATGCTATGGAAATTGCTGCGATAAATCAAAACAACGATTTCTTTAATAAGCACGAACATATTGATGTATTGAGTCACAACGAGAGCATATATAATATGGTCAAGAATTCTTTTGCTAAGCGGATTTCATTTGTGGTGGAGCAATGTACTCGTCTGAGCCTCGTAGTCAATAGAGTCATAGAGGAGGACAGATTTCCATTGGTCCTTTCTGGCGATCACTCATCAGCGCTTGGTACAATCAGTGGAGTAAAAGCTGCTTACCCAGATAAAGAGTTGGCCGTGATATGGATTGATGCTCATGCAGATTTACATTCTCCTTACACTTCTCCATCAGGAAATATTCATGGTATGCCTTTAGGAGCAGCCATCGCCGATGATAACTTGGAGCATAAAATCAACGATTTGAGCGAAGGAACACTCAAGCATTGGACAGCAATGAAAACTATTGGAAAAGATGGTGCAAAGGTCAAACCTGAAAACATTATTTTCTTTGGGGTACGCGACACCGAAGAGCCTGAAGAAAAGCAAATGGAGAAGTATAAAATTAAGAATTATACAGTTGCTGAGATGAGAAAGCGTAAGATTACCACTTGCGTAAATGAGGCCTTGGAAAAGGTAAAATACTGTGATGTTATTTACATTTCATTTGACGTAGACAGCCTTGATTGTGATCTGATTTCTTACGGCACTGGTACTCCAGTACCAAATGGTTTTGATCAATATGAAGTCATAGAGATCATCAAAATATTGATGGCTTCAGATAAAGTAGTTTGTCTGGAAGTGGTAGAGATTAATCCTCTCTTGGATAACAAATGCAACAAAATGGCAGAAACTGCTTTTGAAGTTGTGAATAGTATTTTTGGAGTAGGGGAGGTCTAGTTATCTCCGCATCCATTTATAAATGCTTCGAAGTTGGTATTTGCATCCACTTCAAATCCTGAAAGTAGCTCTATAGAAGTCTGTGAGTCGTAGAAAACATCAATACCACCATCAACGGTTTGTATTGATTCTATTGCGCCATCTGACTCAAATGCAGCTTGGTATGTTTGATTTCCATCAAGCTCATTTCCATTGCTTACTGTCATTTCATCAGGACAATTATCATTGCAAACTTCCCAACCCATATCTCTCATCATTGCTACTCCCAAGGTATCCATCGTATGGATTGCATCCCCAGTAACAATATATGATCTCATGGTTTCATCTGCAAATTCATCGCCTAAATGACTATAAGAAGAACCTTGTACATATGGTGCATCTGATTTTAATTTTGGCGGTGTACCTCCATTTGATCCATTGGTATAAAATCCATTGAAGTAAAGGTCATCACCAGTCAATGCATTAAGTAAAACTTGTGAATTAAGAGGTAGGGTTGTTACACTTACTCCATTTCCATCCTCAACAAACGGATCGTAAATATTTGGCCAAGTAAGCCAACCAATTGTTGTACCTACAGGAAGGCCACTTGAGTTTGCTGTACCTGTAAATCCAAGTCCATGGCTTACTTCATGTATGATTACTGAAACCAAATCAATTTCATTCCATGCAGGATTGCCATCTGTACCAAAGTACCAATTGGCACTAGAATCAAGCGTAACGTCTACATCTGCTGAAGCCAAAAATTGAGAACCATTGAATTCATTTGTCAAAGCTTCAGGATACCACTTATTTGGTTCAGGATGAAAAGGAAGATTTGCTCTCCAAGCTCCAGATCCCGCAAATCCAATTACATTTCCAGGTACATCCTCCCAAACAACGTCTAAAGTTATGGTAATATCGGCAACATAGATATCAGACATTAAATCCAGAGCATAATCAAACGCATCTTGCGCTGCCGTTGGCATATCTGAATCATAATCTGGGTCAAAAGTTGATACATTAGTACATGTAACTGATCTTTTATTTGGATCGACCAATCTTCTTATTGGAGTCCTTTCTTTAGAACCCATTACAGCTTCTAGTCCTCTTGCGCATCTATGGGATATATGATCACAAGTCCCATCTTCGTGGGAATGATAAACCTCATGCTGAGCAAAACCGCTAAAAAATAGCAGAGTGCAGCAGATTAAAGGCATAAGCTTTTTAACAGAAAAATTGAATCTTTTCATCGAATTGGGCTAATTACGGCACAAAAGTAGTCTATTATATGACAATATTATAAGGGGAAACCCTAGTAACAATCATATTAACTTATTATCAATCTGTACAAATGCAAGAATCCTACCATTTCAGCCATTTAGGAGGTTACAACTAGTTAAAGTTTATTACTTTTCTTCGTCTATATTGGGAGAATTGTCAATGATCAGGTTGCCACAACCGTCAATGAATGCATGGAATACTGCACCTACTCTGACCTCAAATCCTTCAAGCAGCTCTATTGAAGTTCCTGAATCATAATCAACTATTGCAGGCTGTACTATTTTCTGATCTGATTCAATGATACCGTCAGTTTCAAAATCAGCATTGGCGTTTTGAATGCCAGTTAAGGGGTTGCCATTTGCGATAGAGAATTCTGGTTCACATCCACTTTCAAATTCAATAGTAAAATCAAAACTGTCTTCCGACCAACGATCATCCCATTCTATAAGGATTATCTGGCCTGAAGAAACATTGAGGTCGATAACTTCTGAAGCATAATCATCTTGACCAGCTCCCATTTGACATTCATCATCTCCGGAAGCCAATAAGTTGAGATTATTACAATCCCCATCATAAACCCATAATCTAGTATCTTCCCCGCCATCGCAAGAATAGATATCGATGGTTCCAGATCCTGGTGAAATAAATTCATACCAAACTGCATTGGTTGCATCTCCTTGGGAAGCGCCTGAACCACCACCACAAAGCGTCATTGGCGGCGTAGTGAATGTCCCCGCTGCGACAGCTAAGGCCTCATCACAAGAGAAATTAATGTTGTATTCAATTTCAAAAGAAAAGGCCTCATCAGATCCAAAGTTATCCCACTCTATGTAAATGCTTGTTCCTTCTGTCACAGGAAGTCCAATTACCTCAGAGGCTGTCTGCGATTGACCAGGACCAATTTGACAATCGTCATCACTCGATTCGATAACAGATAAATTTGAGCATGTTCCATCATGCACCCATAGACGGGTATTTACACCTGCATCACATGAAGTGATATTTATTTCCCCTGTGAAATCAGGTGTATATTTATACCAAACCGCATGAGTTGCATCAGTTTGTGATGCTCCATTTCCTTCATCAACAGCCAGTGTTGTAAAATTGCCACAAGACCCAATCGATTGTGCATCTGCACAGGTGAAATTACCAACTGCAGTTGTCAATGGGTTTTTCCACAAGCCTCTTCCATAGGTTCCGGCATAAAGTATATCATTTCTTATTTCTATTTCAACTACAGCGACATTGGGCATATTGGCTCCCACGAATGACCAGCTCGTGCCACTAATATTGTCTTTGTAATACATGCCTGGATTCATTCCGATATACATTCCTTCATTGTCATCTCCTTCATAAGCGACACATTCAGCACCAATTGATGGCAGGTTGTAAGTAATATCAATCCAAATATCTCCACCATCTGTGGTTTCCATTATTTTTTCTGAACTACCAGAAAGCGTGATGCTTATTTTGTCTTCATCATCTGGATGTATAGCGATATAATTAACGGCAGAAAAGCCAACTGAAGGTGAAATATCTTCCCAGTCTGTTCCTCCATTTGTTGTTTTGAATAATTGCTCTTCATAGGCCAGGTAGATAATATCGCTATTAGTAGGAGCAATCTTGAGTTCCTTGATACGATCGTCACCAGGATCTGCTGTTGTGATATCTGATATTTGGGTCCAGCTATTGGCACCATTCACTGATTTCCAAAGATGTTCCTCAGCTATGTAAAGTGTATTGTCATCATTGGGATCTTGTTCCAAGGGCGTTACCCATGCTCCACTTCCAGCAGGTTGATTAGGAGATGAAACGGTATTACCTCCATCGGTTGATTTATACAAACCCCCGTTTTGGATGCAGGTATATATGATGTCTTCATCGCTGTAGTTGATAAAGGTCTCCATTCCATCTGCACCAGCAAAGTCATACCAGATTCCAGATTTCACAACACCCGTTCCATTGTCTTGAGAACCACCAGATATGCGATCAATTTCTGTTTCCGATACACCAATTCTATAAAATTCCCTTACGCCTAAACCGGTAGTCAAATCTGTGAAACTATCGGCTTCGTCATCAGAGTAAAATATACCACCATCGGTTCCTGCAAAAATTTTGTCATCATGATAAATTAATATATCACAATCTGCATGGATGAATGGAAGGCTGTCGTCAACCAGCCAACTGGTTGTGTCATCCCAATCTTCTCCTGAGTTGGTTGACTTCCATGTTTCAACGCCGGCTACATGTATTTCAGTTTTGTCAGTTGGAGAAACGATGATATCCATATCTCTTGGAGCTTGCCCACCGTTATTATCTTGATTGTAGCCTAGGATATTCATGCAACTGCAACTATCGTCAGATTGGGTGTCAAAATTTACACCTTCGTCTGTAGAAAGATAAAGACCTCCAAAACCTCCTCCATTTTCTTGAAGCAAGTATACGTAATCTTCGTCATCTGGTGTTACTGCCATCATGATTACCCCATCATTGGTCCATGGTCCTCCAGAGATGGTTGAAAACGAATCTCCACCATTGGTTGATTTTCTAACAGTCCCTTTTCCAGAAGCATACACAACATCGGGATCTCCAGGCTTAAATTCTAAGTCGTAAAGTTGACTTGATATATCTAGCTCTGTTGTCCAATTATCGCCACCATCTACAGAACGATAAACTTTTCCTTCCCATCTTCCAATAGCAAATAGAATATTGGCATCTGTAGGATGCATAACCAATGTGTTGATGACATCATTATTTACAATTCCACTGGTAGTGTTCCAGCTTGCACCTGCATCAGTTGATTTTAGAACTCCTCCACCATCTGTTCCGACAAAATAATGGTCTGAATTTGCATGGCTTATTTCCAAGGAGAATACATCTAGAAAAGTTTCTGTGTCTGATAAGGGTGTCCAGGTTCCAGCAAAATCATCTGTTCTCCACACTCCTCCAGAAGAAGAACCTACAATTATATGATCATCATCATTTGGATCAAGTCCAATGGAAGTAATTCTACCAATGTGAGAAGACCAAGTACTTGTGTTGATTGCAGAGACTGGACCCATTTCTGTGAAAGTCGTTCCTATCGCTCTCTGTTCTGGATTTTCTTCTTTAAATTTTGTAATTTCTTTGAGTGCTTGGAAGTTGGTTATAACTCTTCCATTTTGATCCAGATTTCTTTGATTCCAATATTCCCATCTTTTAAACTGCTTGTAGCCGACACCTTTTCCAGTTCCTATTATTTCAAAATAATCATTGGCAATTTCGACAATTTCATCGAAGGTTTTATCAGAATTGTATTGAAGACCGAGATAGTCTTGACCATAACACAACGTCGAGAAAGATATTAAAACAATAAGTCGCAATGAATTAAAAAAAATCTTTATCTGCATATTTGATCAATTGGGTTGGATATAGATAGGAAGTTTCTCTAAAGTAAGAATATTCTCAGTATGTATACATAAACAAACCAGTTTTGTTCAGTTGGATACCAAGTACGAGGGTTATGAATTTTATTGAGCATTTAGGCATATAATTCTCTTTTATTCTCTTATTTTAAGGCTATGATTCATTTAGAACCTTAGAACCTTAGAACCTTAGAACCTTAGAACCTTAGAACCTTAGAACCTTAGAACCTTAGAACCTTAGAACCTTAGA
>ENA-ORXT01000326-ORXT01000326.1-marine-metagenome-genome-assembly--contig:-NODE-326-length-78643-cov-8.097841_pt1 | contig 78643 bp, 45 predicted proteins | sample MGYA00237868_ERZ511482 | MGnify/ENA metagenome assembly ERZ511482 | reverse complement strand
GAAATGAAGAAGTATGGGGATTGATAGGCTGTAAGAGCATATTTAGACAAGAAACTAGCCATTCTTGTTCGAATCTCACTAAGCCTCAAGCTAGCCTGAAAGGAAGTAGGTAGATTCTAAATCTGACTCATTTCTAATAGGATGCAGTTCAAGAGTATATGCCTACTTCTATACTAGATATCAGATGTTTCCATTTAACCTGAATTGATAAAACATATAAAGATGACTATAACTGGTCAAAGGAAAAATAGCCAAAACCAAGCAATAAAGATTTGATTCTGTGTTATATGGGCCAGTAGGGTCAACAAAATTTCGATTGTATGCGGTTTCTGTAGAAGGGCAGTTCTAGATATTGGCCTTGAACTAAAACCAGTTAACAATTCACAGATTTTTACGAGTATAGAAGAAAAAGCAAACAATTTGGAAGGCGCCTAAAAGTCTATTTACATAGAAGCTAAACTCTTAGCGTCTGATCGCAGAATCAAAATAGCTAGATCCATAGGTATAATGTTAAACTTGACTCTTGTCTAAGCCCTGCTGCGGTGGGAATTACAAAACTATTAGAATATCTAGAGGTCGATCATGAATTCTCATTCAACCTAATATATTAATCAAATAGACAAGAATAATGATAGCTAGTATAGACCATTTATGATTGAAATTCTTCATAAAATTCTGAATTTAACGCGCTCGTAAGTTTTTCACAAGGTATTTAGACAGTATTCAATTTAGACATATTCATCTTGTTGGGGAGCTTAAACATGTTCATAGGAAGATTAAAAAAGAATACTTAAACAGGAGCAGAGCTTATAGAGTCATCCATTTTAAATGGCATCATACATTTAAAATCAGATTGATGTTCTGTCTAACGTTCCAGATACCTCAGAATGACAAAATAAAAAAAGCCCCCCCCCAATAAATTGGAGAGAGGCCATCCCAAAAACCGATTTTACTTTCGGCCCTGGACTAATCCAGGATAATCATCTTCTTAGTAGCGGTATAGTCTCCACTATCTAATTGATAGTAAAGAACACCACTAGTATTCATATCCTTCTTAGATAACTCAATCTCATTGTATCCTTGATCGTATTCACCTCTTACAGTCTTTAGCACTTTTCCATTTACATCATATACTGTTAGAGTTGCTTGACCCTTAGCAGGTAAGTTAAACCCAACAATTGATACGTTATTGAATGGATTTGGTTCATTCTGTAATAATGCAAATGCATTATCTGAAGAACCTTCCAATGAAACGTCAATTGTCTGTAGATCTGCACCTACATATGCTTCAGCAGTTGTAATTGAAGAGTTGATCGCCACTTGGTTCTCAACGCTTGTACCATTGAATGTCAATGTGAATAGAGGCTCAGTAGTTGTTACACCAACTTCACTACTCCAACTTGAAGTAACTTTTCCGTTAACAACTGCAAAGTTCTCTGCTGTTACTTCTAGAGCACCAGCATAAACTCCTGTTAATTCAAGACCTGCTGCTTCTAAAGTAAACTGCATACCGTATACATCATTAAAGTTCTTAGAAGTTACTTCGATAGAAACTTCACCGTCACCTGTTAATGTTGGAATAGCATTCAACTCTAAAGTCTGTGCATTTCTTGCTTCAACCTGTCCTCCAGTAAGAGTAGTTACAACACTTCCGTTCACATCACCAATCTTAACACCTACGAAATCTTCGTCCATCATATCGTCACTAAGGCCAGCGACCTCAAGAACTTCTGTGAATGGCCAAGGATTATCATAATCTAATGTTTGTTTAGCATCTACAAATCTCCAACTATCATTGTTAGGGAAATCAGCAGATACACCTAAGATTAATTTTCTAATCTGAACAAGGTCAATACCACTTACTCTTTCATCATTACTTGCATCTGCAGCAATTAGCTTGTAAGCCGAATCTAATGGCTTAATATCCAAGATGTGCTGCTGTATTAATACGATATCTAAAGTTGTTACACCATTGATATAGTCATCATTCTTCGTTGCACTTATTTCGTAATCCATACTTACAGGATTCACGATTGTGTACTCTCCATTCTGATCTGTCATATCCATGTTGTACATGCTTGATGACATTTCATTTGATTCGATCATTACGTCGGTTACTTCAACACCACCTTCAGTAAGAACATCACCGGCAATCATTCTAGATGCTCCAGGATCTCCTCCGCAAGCTCCTTGATTGTCAACCAATCTAAGATTCACCATACAGAAATCAACGTTGTTACATTCATCCCATACATAAACTCTTACTGGTAGAAGTCCTCCATTTGCTTGAGCAATTTCGAAGTGACTACAATCGTAGGTCTTACCTTGACATTTAGTAGCTGGATCCCAGTTTGGTACATCCTCTGGCGCAAAGAAACCATCTTCTGGTCCATTAAACGTAAATGATAACCAATCCTGAGGAGCACAATTATCAAATGCACCTGCATCAAAATCACAAGCCCATAATTCAACTTGACCATTCTCCATAAGAGCTGTACTCAAGTTAATACAGTAAGGGGTTGGTGGCTTCTTATCTTCAACTGTGAAGAAACTAGTGTGTGAAGTAATGTTTCCACAACCATCAGTTGCTCTCCACAATACTCTGTGCTGATACTTAGAACCTTCAATTGGAGCAGGAAGCTGTAAGCTAACCATCTCACAAGATTGTGTAGGCTCTACATAGAATGGTCTGTTTGCAGGAATATCTGCAATGAAACTAGAGTAAACATAGTCTACTGTCCAGTCACCCCAAATATCAACCTCTGCTTGCCATTTGATCCACTCTGAGTTACAATCACTAAGAGTATCACAAGCTGTTGCTTGTACTGGTGGTATAGTTGTACATGTCTCATCAACTGGGTAACAATTTTCCTCAACTAAAATCTCAGGAGATTCTTCATCAAGGTATTTGATTACTTGTGTGTGAGTATATAAACCATCAGCAATTCCATCATCTTCTGCTTCAGGATCGAATTCACCGAAGTATCCGTCATCTGTATCAACCAAAGTTAAATCCCAGATATCAATACTATAGTCTCTGATGACTGGATTTAAAGTATTTGCAGCATCAACACCATATAATCCACCTTCGCTATCAAAAGCAAACCAAATATTTGGTGGGTAAACCAATGGGTTATTATGCTCATAGTGACTATCTGGAATACCGTTTCCATTATCATCTAAATCTCTAATGTTAGGTATACCATCATTATCTGCATCTAATCCTTGATTAGAGATATTATTCCAATCTGCATCATTAGGATTGTAGATACACCAGTTAATAACAGACCAGTGGTTCAATACTTTGTAACAAGCACCATCTTCAAAATGGAATGTATCAGACTCTAGATTGTAACCAATAAGGTCACAAGGGCTATCAGTCCACTCAGGCTCACCTGTATCCTCATCTTCACAAACGATTGGATCTCTAGGTACATCGTTCTTACCACACCATGGGTCTTGTACTTCTGCTTCTCCAGTCCAATCTCTTGGCCAGATAATACCAGCATCTCTATCACAAGGATCCCAAGTACTGAAGTAATCAACAGTTATAAATTGTACACAGCACTTACTAGTACCATCTACACACCATGTTCTCTTAACGATACCAGCACCACATGTGCTAATGTCATTATCATCAGTAAAGCTTACACCAATACCTGCACAAGTAGATGAAGCGCTTGCAACACCTGTTATGGTAGTATCCGTGTAATCTTGATCACACTTCAAAGTAATATGAGGAGGACAGTAGATTTGAGGAGCTAATTTATCCTCAACTCTTACATAAGCCCAAGTGTCACTATAGTTATCAAGTTCACCTGCATCTTGGAAATCTCCATCTGCATTATTGTCAACAAAATCACCATACGCACCACTCATGTTTCCATCATCCCAAACTCTTATCAATACTTCAACTAAACCAAAAGCAGTACCATTTCCATCTACATCAGTCAAATCTTCACAGCAGAATTTAACGAAGGCACCTCCGTCTGTATCATATCTGTTATCATCATCTTGAGCAGCATCACTAGGTACTAGTGGTGTAGCATCATTATTAAATGTTAAGTTGTTGTTATAGAAGCAGAAGAATACTGAACCATCTTGAATTTCTACTTCATTATCAGCACAATCACCGGATTCATCTTCATCACTTACTTCAGCACCAAGGTTTCCACATGCTGGAGACCCATCAGTTCTTCTAATTTCTAAATGTATAGGACCGCAATCTCCATCGTGTGAACCGTTGTCCACTGAGTTAGGGTACATTTTAGCAACACCTTCCGTTGAACCAGGCGTTGAAGTCAAACTAATTACAATATTTTCTTTAGCAATAGCAACAGGAGGCGTGTTATCTAGAACGGTTACTTCCATCTCATATTCACCTACATTTCCACAGCAATCTGTAGCAACATATTTGAAAATGTGAGGAGCTCCGAACATAGTTTTAGGTGCACCAGAAGCAACATACTGGTAACCCGTAGAGCATAATGTACTTGGTACTTGAATTACCGTTACACCAGCTGGTCCGAAAACTTCATAACCTAAGTTCTCACCATAACAATCATCATGTAAATGTTCTGGACAAGGAAGGTAGAAATCAGCAGTACAAGTCCAAGGTTCTACAGATACCGTAACATCTGGAGCACTAATTTCTGGAGCATCGTAATCTGCTGCGTCAATAACTTGAACGTAAGGAGTTACACTACTATCGCACCAGTCTAAAATTTCCCATGATCTAATTATCTTACTGTTACCAGGACATCCTGGGCATGTAGGAATAACTACATCTGTATAACTTACGAATAAGTTACATACACCTTGTTCATCTGTAACAGCAACAGCTCTATCTTCATATCCAATAAAGTTACCGTTGTCATCAAAAGCTTTATCACCTACAATGTAGTAAGGGTAAGCTGACTCAATTCCTAATGCAGCTGCAATGTCTTCTGGATCAGAACCATCACCACAAGGAATTGAAATCGGAGAAGGTGGTAACAAAAGATCACCTGCTGTAATTTCATTAAAGTGGAATTCCTGCGTACATGTTGAAGTTTCTCCAGTATTTGGATCAGTTAACAACCAATTTCTTAATAAAATTCTTTGTCCACATTCAGCACCATCTAACCAAATATCAGTATTAGTTAAATCTCCTATTCCACAATTATCTATAACTTCTGGTATTGGTAATTCATCAATTACCTCCCAGTTAAATTCATCAGTACAAGCAAATTCACACTTAGGTGAAATTTCTTGAGAGAATCCTGCTCCGTCTATAATTAGACCACAGCACTCTCCAGTAGCATTTATAGTAAATGTTCCACTTTGTGCAGGAGACCAACTAGAAAGATACAAGTAATAAGTTCCAGCATCTAATAACACATTAGCCAATGGATCAAAACCTACTCCTGAATCACCATCCCATCCAACTAATCCATCACAGATATTCAATGGATCCAATGGTTGATCATAAACATAAAGTTGTCCATCACCCCATGCAGTAGTAGCTCCAATTTCAACAAACTGAGTACAATTTGTAGTAAAAGTAAATTCTACATAATCAGTTAAACCAGCAATAGGTGCAACACCGTCACCACCTCCAACACCACAAGAACCCACAGTTGCCCAACTAGCTGTTTCCATAACACCTGCAGTAGTTCCGTCTACAGCATCAGGCGTAAAGAAGTCTCCACCTATTGGACAAGCGCAATCTAAAATTGGAACAAACTTATCTTCTACAGTGAAGTAGCCCCAACAAGTATTACCTGTTTCTAAGCAAATGATTTCATAGATATGTTGTCCAAGAGGAAAATCAGGGATAAACAAAGTATTAACATCAGTTGCTCCTGTCATTGGATCAATTACTAAGTAATCATTACCACCAAAAGGTCTAATTCTTACCACATAATCATCATAACATTTGTAAGGTCCTCCTTCTAAGAACATATCTGCTCCAAAGGTAATACCACAATCTTCATCTACTGAAATGTTAATATTATCGTTACATGCTAAGGCATCAGATATAGGCCCTGTATAAGGGAATACATCGATTTCTACAATACATTCGAAAACCGTTCCATCCTTAAAATCATAAGTAACAGGTATCATTTGATCTTCACCTTCGCAAACCTCAACTTGGACATTCACAATTCCTTGAGGTAAAGTTTCACATACAAGTTCTGTACATACACCATTAAACTCTACTTCACCAATAGTTGCTTCTAGAGCACCAAGTCCTAAATTACCTAATGTATTAAAATCAGTATAAACTATCCATGAAAAGAAATCTCCTTTTGCAACAGCAACACAATTAGAACCTGATGTAGGTCCTCCTGGGTTAACATAAGTAGCCAATTCAGTCACATTTGCTGCTAAGTTAGCTCCACTTGCTATAAGAACTGACCATTGAATACCAGCTGTGTAACCAAAAATTCCACCTTGTGCCGATGCTAAATCATTAGTTGCCCAATCAAAGCATACCTCACCATCACCTGGAACTATAGTAGAATAAATAGCTGCAAACTGAGTACAAGTATTTGCACCACCACCACCAAAGGCAACTGGATCTGATTCTTGTAAAAATAATGTGCCTGCACCAGCATCAATTGCTGCATTGGTATCAGGACAAACTGCAGGATCTGCACCATTTTCAGCAAAAACTAATCCATCTACAACAGGTAAATTAGAAACATCAGTAACTATTGTTTCTTCTATAATTTCACAAGTTCCTGAAACCTGAAGAGGAATGGTTGCTTGAACACAACATTCACCAGCTTGCAAGAAATATTGACTTACGAAAGTACCTGAACCAGCTTCTGGACAGATGATCACACAATCAGGACACATAAAAGTGAACTGAACTTGATTTGCAGTAGTATTATAGGTTCCTGCAGCTACTTCAATAGAAACTGGAGTCACCCCATCATCACCACCACCTGGTACCCCATCAGGGCCATAGTTGGTAACACTACCTGTAACAGTATAACCTGGTTCGCCTCCAAAAGTATCCGTTCCTCCTGAAGAAACTGTCACTGTTCCTCCTGCTGGAATAATTACATTGAAAGGTACTAGAGTAGGTCCTGTATTACCAGGAAATCCTCCAGATGGCATAGACGCAGAGACAGAAGAAACAACTGCTCCTGTAGCATCAAGAGCTTCTACTTCTACTGAAGCTCCTTGCCATCCATCACCAAATGTATCAGTCATGCTGATCTCTAGGTCAACTTCACAATCACCTGGTGCAACTGAAACAACTCGCTGGTAATCACCAACAAAAATTTCACCGTTATCACAAACATTGTCATCGAAGTTATGCCCTCTTCCGAGAACTGCATCAAATCCTTGACAATCTGTTATTTTCCAAACATTTTCGGAATCAAAAGAGCAGTCACCATAGAAAACCTCTATTAGGTCACCATCGTCTGCATTGAAAAAATAGGTCTCAGCTGCCCCATCTACGATAGTCCAACCACCGGGAGGAGACACTGCTGAGCCATTGACGTTTACTGTTAAATAACCTCCATTCCATCCGTCACCGAATAGATCAGTTAATGCAACAGTATACGTGCATGACGCAGATGCACCAAAAGCCATAAAAGAGGCTAGGCACATTGTCATTAAGTTACGTAATATCTTATTCATATTATTTACTGTTTTGAGCTTTGTTTTAATTGTTATATGGATAATAGGTCAATGACCTGCTGCTTCAAAGCTTCGAGATAATTAGACTCGCTACTATACTTGCTAAGCATTCTGTCATGATTTTCTTGTATAGCAACAGAAATGACATTCGGTTTGTTAACAGTACCCATATAGTCTAAAAGACTTCGTAGATAATGTTTTGTTACATCTGGATTTTGAGCACCATCAATAAGGCTCGGTTGAATTGAGGCAATAACTGCCTGACCTGAGGCGTCCTCAGTTTTAACTACCACTGGTGTACCGTCAAACGTTGTTTGCTGAACATTATCATCAACTGATAAAACAGCATTCACGAGCGTTTTTCTCGATTCATCAAGGTCTTTAAAACTCTGGGCGTTCCCCACTGAAGAGAATACAAAAACACAAAGGACTGATAAGCAAAGCTTGCTTACAGAGATCTTCACGTTTTGCGAAAAGGTCGTAAATACACTTTTCATGAGATTGAGTTTTGATTTAATTAAGTTAACTAATAGTCTTTATTGGTTCTTAGCAAAATAGTCCATGCACGTCGATAGCCATCTTTATGGCTTCGCATGGTAGCTTAGTGAACCAAACTTGTATCATAACAAAAGGAAAAACTTGGAGATGAGATTTCGTCGTCGTCTTTCAAGCGTTCGCCCTTTTAATATATGCTTAGTGATCTTAGTGATGTTCGTCTTTCGTTACCAACTTATTGGTCTCTACACTTAGATAACAACAAAGATACATTTTCGGAATTCTTTTGAACTACTAATAAATGGGTAAATTAAATATTAGTTATTTTCGTAATGTTTAAGTTTCATACCCCTAATACATTAGCTTTCAAATAGTTCAAAAAAAATATAAAATTCCTTTAAAATGCTGGACTTTGCCCTATTCTACAAAGTAGTCATATTATGGGCTTTTTATCACATACAAAAGGGACTAATAATTGTAATATTAGCCCCTTTTTAAAAATTTATTTTAAGTCAAACTTTTACATTTGATCCTCTTTCATCATCTCCATATTCTCTACATCAGCGACTTTTTCTTTCCGTCCTATATCAACTTTGAATGAAAATTCATGGCCTCCATTATTGTAACTTTGAAACTGGTTTCTAGACACGTTGTAAGAATAAGTGAAATTTAAAGCATCGATTCGAGTTCCTATAGAAAAACCAAATCTTTCGTCTGCACCAATGGTATAACTAATTCCTCCTAGTAGCTTGTCATCAAGAAAACGACCAATCAAATTTAAATCAATATGCAGTGGTACGTAGTTTAATTGCTTAATGAATATAGATGGTTCAAGTTTCATATCATATCCGTCAACGTCCCATAAGTAACCTACATGAGCAATATATCCAAATTCATTCTCAAACGTTGAATTATTTGATTCGTCTAATCTTGAACTTACCAAGGAAGGCAATACTAGACCATAAGTGATGTTATTATTGTAAAGTCCATAAATACCAAAGGACACATCAAAGAATTGAACACCGTCCAATCGATTAGCGATTTCTGGATCATCAATACCATTAAGCGGGTTTGACAAGGCTGATCCATTCAATGAATGTTGTATAAATTCCCCTGATAAACCGAATCCTAACTTATTCGTCGGTGAATCTATAGTATAACTAATGGTTCCTTGGCCCTTGGTTGTTTTTAGATCACCACTCGTATCCGAAAGGATTAATCCTCCAAGTCCAATGCGATTACCTACTGATCCATCATAACTCAACCAATAACTTTTAGGAGATCCGGGGAAAGATGACCAGTTGCTCCGGTAGTTTCCTATTAATCTGTGAAAATCGCCATTGCCTACAGCACCAGGGTTTACTAATACCGGATTTATGTATGCTTGGGTTGTGATATATCTCTCATCAAAATATCTCGCTTGAGAAAACAAGTAAATTGTCGTGAAGATAAATAGTACTGTCAGACAAATATTTCTAATTATGTTCATTACTGTAAAATTCTAATTATCTGATTATTAATTCTCTCTAACTACATTGACATACCCTTTATAAATTCTGGACTCGCCAGAAGGGAAAATTACATCAAGGACCCAGAAGTAAGTTCCTTCCGTAAGAATATCTCCATCCATATTAGTTCCAGCCCAATCATTGCTATAATTAACGCCTTCATGAATCAATCTACCCCATCTATCATAAACAGCTAAAGTGTTATTATTTTCAAGTGCACATTCAATATATAGCGCATTATTTTGCAAATCTCCATTTGGTGTCAAAAGCGTGTTGCTCTCTCCACAGGCAAGACCAGGGGGAGGAGGATCAGTACATTCTGTCACCGTATAAACCTGTGAAACCAGACAACCATTTACATCTGTTACTTGAACCTCATAAGTTCCAGCTGAAAGGTTTTCAGCAGTTGAACCATTTCCACCGAATGGAAGCCAATTATAGGTCAATCCACCCGATCCGCCGGAAGTTGTTATGGTAATTGAACCGCTATCTCCACCATCGTCACAGACGGTGTTATCTAAGCTCACTACTAAGGTTTCTGGCGCAGAAATACTAGTGATAGCATTGCTGGAATTACCTACAGCGTCCGTGACAATTATGGCGTAATCTCCTGGGCAAAGCCCCGTAATTAAGGCATTAGAAGTTAAAACTTCAAAATCAAAACTATTTCCCTCTCCATCTGTGAAAACAACTTGGTATGGAGCACAACCAGAAATATTGGCCATCCATTCTCCATTACAGTCACTACCGCATGAAAGTGCGGATGCGAATGCATCTGAAATTATTGGATTAGTGCAGTCTCCGGTGATTTCTATGCCAGATAATTCTTCTGTACATGAAGAGGCATCTGTAACTGTGACGCTATATTGGCCATCAGCCAATCCACCTAAACTTGGTACCGTTGTAATATCCCCTGTTGACCAAGTATATGTATAAGGCGGAACTCCTCCTGTAACATCTAGGTCTATTGAACCCGCTACACCTCCCATAGGCTGTGTTATCGTAGGAATTATGACTATCGGTGTTGCTCCATTGATCTCAAAACTACCAACAAAAGCCGGAGTTAAAAAATTATCGTTTATAACTACGGTGTATGAACCAGGAACCAAGCCGGTTAAATCATCACAACTTGATAATGTTCCATCAGGACTTGTTATCATACAATCAAATGGAGGGCACCCACCGAGTACTACGAAAGCTGCAGATCCATCATTTCCATTACAAGTGGCATCTACCGTTGTAAGTTCTCCAAGTTCGACAGCAGCGACATTTGAAGTCACTTCAACACTTCCTGAACTCGAACAATTTCCACCAACGCTTGTCACTGTGTATGAATATACCCCAGGGGTCAGACCAGTCTGTGTAGGGCCGTTGCTTGCTCCTGGAATACTCCACATATAATCATAGTTGCCTGGCGGGCTGACTGCCAATGAAATACTTCCTCCATTACAGTCTCCCGGTATGGGCGTTGGAGTAACAACAAGATTGTTATCTAATCCAATAGCATAACTTTCGACTTGCTGGCAACCAAATATATTATCAGTTACAGTGATAGCATAGGTACCAGAAGCCAAGCCTCCAATAGCACATCCTGAGGCTCCTGTACTCCATGCACAAGAAAAATCACCTGAGGATTGGGTAACTGTAACAGTTATACCTCCCAGTCCTCCACAAGTTTCTGGAAATACTTGACCCGAGATAATCATAGGATCTCTCTGTGTTATTGTATATTCACCTGTAATACTTTCATTAGAGTCTGACACGACAACAGTGTATATACCTGCTGGTTGGTTCATAAGATTATGTCCTGTGGTAGGAATAATTGGTCCATTCACATTTCCTCTACGCCAAACACAAGTTAAAGTACCTGTTCCGCCTGTAGGGTTAATAGATATAGATCCATCTGTTCCCCCAAAACAATCCACAGGATCAATATTAGCAGTTCCTATGACTATATTACCTGGCGGATTAATTGTTCCACAGCCAATCGATATGGGATCAAAAGAAAATTGAACTGGATTAGCATCGCCATCTCCTATTTCAATCTGCACCTGACTTCCATTAACAAATTGGAAGTTTCCAGGAGTACAATTCGTCACATCAAAACATATGGTAAAGAAAGGGGTACCATCGGCTAGGTTTTGTCCAGTCCCAGTAGGACTAGCCCAACTTAAGCCTAATTCATTGGCTCCCGTCTGATTGAAAAGACCTGGAGCAAGTCCCACAGAGGTATTGGTATTAGAAATTACTGGATTGGTAAGTCCATTTGGCCAGGTCATTGAAAATTGAATGGCTGCAATGTTGGTAAAATTCTCTGTGGTTATATCTATGCAAGCTGTCTGCTGATTATCTTGTATCGTTATACCTTGACCATTTAAGGAGAATACACCCGTAGGCGGTTGTCCAGAGATTGTCACTGTACCTGGCTGTGTGAAAAATGGTAATATTAGTTCTGAGTTAGAATCTGAAAACTCTATATCTGGACTATCAATAAATGACACTACTGCAGAAGAGCCTGCTGCTCCTACCGCATCGAAGCAAATCTCAAATATCACGGTATCATCTGCTAATGTCTGTGGCGTAACTCCGGTGCCGTCAAACCAGATAAACCCAATCCTTCCAGCTGAGGCATTCATCGCATTGAATGAGCCAGCAGACATGCCAGGTAATCCATAATTTCTTGTCGAAGTAAAGCTTAACAAAGAAGGATCAAACATTATTCCTGCCTGAGCACTTTGTACATCGTTAAAACCTTGAACTGAAACAGGTACACAAATGTTGGAACCTGGCATTACTGTTACATCTGCGGCTATTAGGCCAATATCACCATCGCCACCACCGCCGCCATCATCATTTACTGAGATGGTACCGGTTGAGCTAGATGCATTAAGTACATTTCCTGCTGAATCTGAGAATTCTATATCTGGATTATCTATAAATTTTAAGGTGGACGATGAACCTGCAGCTCCTGTCACTTCGAAACAAATTTCAAAAAGTGTTCCACCATTAGGCAATGTTTCTGGATTCGTTCCTGAATTATCGATCCAGGTAAACCCTGTCATCCCATCTTCGACATTATCTAGATTAAATGAACCTGGAGCCAAGCCTGAAATTCCAAAGTTTTGTAAGCCAAAAAATTCTAGGACTGTTGGATCCCACATTAATCCGGCTTGGGCACTTTGGATATCCGCAAAGCCATTTACTGTAATAGGAACACAAATATTGTCTCCTGGGTCTCCACTAAGGTTGGGCGCATTTATTGTGACCGTAGGGCCACCGCCACCGCCGTCGCCACAATCGGTTCCTGGTATAGCCACTGGTAAAGGCGTTGCTACAGCTCCAATATCATTGAAATTTTCATCAATTACCTCTATATTTTGAAAAGGTGGAATATTACCAATTGATAAAGCTGTTGAATCGCAGGCATTTCCTACAACGTTCATTCGAACAGTAAATAAGGTAGTTCCATCTGCAACTGATGCTGGTAATGTGTTTAATTGATTCCATGAAACTGTTAAAACACCATCTTCACCTGCAACAGTATCATCTGGTGTACCAACATTTGAGGCAACAAAATCTGGAAGATCAGTTGTTACGTTTAATATGGAATTATAAGTTAGAACCAATGAATCCCACAAAATGAAGTATTGAAATGTAACAATTTCATCGAAATTGTTCACTGAAACGTCAATATCCATAGTCCCTCCTGGAGCTGGATCATCGTTGGTAGCAAAATTAACTTCTAATTGTCCAAAAGATATTGAAGAAAAGAAGGTGAATAGGGTAAGGATAATGAATCTGTGCATCATCGGAATTTTTATAATAGTAGGCAAAATTAATATTACTATCTGGTTTTTAGCAATTCTACTAGGATTATATTTCATGAATAAAAACGCATATATCCATCAAAATGAGGCTTTATAAATAGAAAGTCGGACTCAAAAATGAATTTGAACCCGACTTTAATGTATATATCTGAATATTACTATTTAATAAGTAACATTTTTTTAGTCTCTGTTCCAAATTCTGTGTCAAGTTGGTAATAAATTAAACCCTGACCATTAATGGCCTCAGACTTAATATTTACCTGATTTAGTCCTTTATTAAAGCTTCCTTCCATACTATAAATCAATTTTCCAGAAAGGTCTAATAAATTGATGGTAGCATCTGCTGCTGAAGGCAGATAGAATGATACATCAGTGCTTTCACTGAATGGATTCGGATTATTTTGCAATAATCTGAGCTCATCTATTTGCGTAAGCGGATTCTTAATATTTAAATCAAGCGCTTGAGAATTACTTGTTGAACTATAATACTCAGCTTTCAAGACATCGTCCACAAAACTTAAAGAAGATTCTGAAATTGATCCGTTTTTAAGTGTTGTAAATCTTAGAACTAGATCACTGTCCATTGTCTGTAATTTGGCATTGCTCCATGAAACCACCAGTATTCCTGGGCTTTTAACATGATAATTATCCTTGCTCAAGGCAAATGAAGAACTTTCTATTCCTTCAAATTTCAACATGTGAAAGTCAAAGTTTAATGCAAACTGTAATCCTAAAAGGTTTTCAAATGAAGGGGTCATATTAATACTTATCGACTCACCTTCATCAAATTCTTGATTTTCTGCAGTAAATGATGCAACTCCTCTTGATTCTACATTGCCGTTATCTAGAAGGCTAACTGAAGCATCACTGGTAACATCTCCCATTTTTACTGCTACAAAGTCATTCGTCATCGTATTTTGGGCTAGGTCATTTAATTCAATTTGCTCGGTAAATGGCCATGGTGAGTTTTCATCAGCAAAAACAAATTCAGAATCTACAAATCTCCAACTATTTGTGTTTTCAAAGCTAGTTTCAACACCTAGTATTAACTTTCTAATCTGAAGTAGATCAATTGCTGATACTGTTTCTGAATTGTTTACATCAGCAGCAATTATTTTATATGGACTATCTAGGGTTTCTAGTCCAAGAATATGTCTTTGAATTACTACTATATCTAATGTAGATACTCCATTCAAGAAATCATAAGCACTCTTAGGTTCTACCATATAATCATCGCTCGCAATCATATCATCAAATAAATAGTGTCCTTCGATGTCCGTATCTTCAGAAATGAATGATCCATTTTCCATACTATTTAATAATATTTCAAGATCTTCTAACATCTCTTCATTTTCTGTGAATACAGAACCTGCAATTAATATTCTTGCATTGTTGGAATCAATCATCGTTGTATCCATCGGGTTTACCATTGTATCCATCGGGTTTACCATCGTATCCATTGGATTTACCATCGTATCCATTGGATTTATGGTCGTATCAATTGGGTTAATGGTTGTATCGATCGGAATTATTACCGTATCACAAATATCTCCATTGGCTTGGATTATAATTGAAGTGGTACAGAAATCAGAGTTACCACATTCATCAATAACATATACATCCAATGAGTGAATCCCTAATTCTGTGCAGTCAAAATCCATGAATTGACTTCCATTTTCAAATGTATAAATCAAGTCATCACTATCTGTACAATTGTCTGTACTTCCAAGATTAAAGTCATTGGCCCAAATTTCTACCGTTGGATTTCCTCCTTGAGTTTGATTCATAACCACGGTAGTTATTCCACCTAGGCAATAAGGTGTCGGATTGATAGTATCTGTTTCTGTTATAACAATATCTAAGGTGCAGGTTGCAACATTATCACAAGTATTGTAAATAAAGAAATTAGCTTGGTGTGTCCCTTTAGGCAATGGCTGTAAAGTTATGGTACCATCTGTTGTATTTATAGATGCAACTTCTTCAACAATCTGTCCATTTGACACAATATTATAAGCCATATCTTCTGGTAGAATTGGTGCATCGATGCAATCATCATAACCCCAAGGTACATTTAATCTTACTCGGTTATTACAAGTAGCATCATCTAAACTCTGAGACACTTCCATCGCACACTCCTGTATCGTTGGCTCTGCGTTATTTGTTACTTTTATAATTTGTACATCTTGATAGAAGCCTGCATTACTCAGACTATTTGGCTCGTATACACACCAATCAATGACCGTATGTGTTCTCCTAATTTTAAAACAAATATTATCAACATCAAAGAATCTTTGATCCTCAAAAGTGTATGCCAAATTTGCACAGCCTGTGTACTCAGTAACTAATTCAGAACCAGCTCTTGGAATATCATTATTACCCACTGCAGTGCAATCTATGGTCTTATCATTCGGGAAATTTATAATTCCATTGAAGTCACTACCAATGGTGAAAATCTGGGTACAATCCTCTAAGAATATTTTTGAGTCGCCTAATTCATAGAACCATCTTCTAGTGACTGTTCCTATCTCACAACTATCATCAATATTGGCACTATCCTCATACTTAGGCGAAATCGGATCAACGCAATTATCTGTTACTGAAGGAATTGACGGAGTACCATATAAATTATCAGCATCGTATTCCCTGCATGGAATAGTTACTGTAGGCTCTGGACATTGATCAATGAATGGTCCAAATTTATCCTGGACTTGAACATTTACCATGCAGGTACTTGAGTTGCCACATTCATCTGTAACTCTTAGTTCTACCTGTACATATTCTTCTGCTGCATCAACACAACAAAACTGTGCATATGGTCCAAAAATTCTATCGTTTCTATCGTATCCATCCACTGAACTACATGGCGTTGAAGGTCGTCTAACTTCGTAAATTAGTTCTCCTCCACAACCATCATAAGATCCATCGTCAAAAGATATTGCATTTGCTCTAGCCCATCCATCTTCACTTAAAGCAACAGCTGTAAACTGATCGCATACTGCCAGTGGGGCAGTCCTATCTTTCATTATTCCTTCAAATCGGCATTCTGTCATATTACCACATCCATCTGTTGCAATATATTTAATCCAGAACAACCCAGCTTGAACGTCTACAGCAGTAAAAGTTCCATCTTGGTTATCAATGGTAGGATTAAAAGGTTGATCAACATCATTGACGTCCCGATCATCTGCAGTTAAAATTTCAACCTGCATGGTCACTTCCGAACAGTCATATAAGAACTGTAAACCTGTATTACTAGAAAAATTTAAAGGTTCAAAAACAACATCACCAAAGCATTCAGAAGCGCCGACTTCAAAGGTAAGTGTATCCGGTGGACAAACTAAAAATGGTGGTTGTTCGTCTTCAATTTTTATCGTCTGAATCCAAGTTCTTGATTCTGATTCACACCAGTCAAGAATGGTCCATCTTCTCAATAATTTGAAAGATGCATTACCACAAATTGCAATTCGAGTATCTTCAAAAGCAACACTAATTTTACATAAATTATCTTCTCCTGGAATTAACGGCTTTCCATCTATACTAGGGTATCCAATTCCAGGTTCTCCTGGATCTGGGTATCCGTTTCCATTCGTATCCCACGAACTAAAATTAGTATCTGGAATTCCATCTCCATCTGTATCTACCACTTCACACATTAATGTTACGTTCTCTGGAAATACAAAATCAACACTATTAATGGATGGTTTATTGAAGCAAATTGTAAAATCACAAGTAGGCGAAATATTACCTGATTCATCAATTGCTCGATAAGAAATAACTCTATTGAATGCACAAATTGGATCAGTCTGATCTTCACAATCAACATCAACTGTTTGGTCAATTAGAAATTCAAATTCAACTTCTTCTGAGCAGTTATCATCTAGTTCTGGAGAATCTAAAAATACAGAAGTACTACTAAATGCTAAAGTTGCAGATGATACTTCCGTCACACTAAGTCCAGCTATCGTAATAGTCCACTTGCCATTTAAAATAAGATCAGTTGCTTGTTCTCCGACGATTGTAGCAAGTGAAAAGTCAGTTGTCCCATAAGTTGCAGGATATGTAGTACCATCCGGGCCATCAGCAGTCACTATTAAGGTTGACTCATCTACTGTAGTTGGTAAAACGGTCAAATCAATTGTAGCTGTTGAAATTAATTCCCAAGGGAAAGCCTCATTGGCAATGTTAATACAAAAAGAATAGTTGCCATCGGCTAAATCGATGTCTTCCGTTTCATCTGCTGTTTGACTTTGAGAAGTTTCAGACTTTAGATCTTCTTGAAACTCTCGTGTACAAGCAACAGTTACATCGTCAAGACATGCAACTGTGGGGCTTAATTTATCCTCGAGGGTAAGGAAACTCCAACAAGAAAAGTCTACTCCATCATCATCTGTATATGAGATGCTTACTTTAAAGTCTTTACCATCAGCCATCGAAAGTGATGGATGAACAAACATTGTTCCTATGCCAGATCCAATAATTTCAGTTTCAGCAACAAAATTATCATCTAGATCAGTAATAGTCACTCGATAGTCGCAATCTGATGTAGAACCGGGGGTTGGACCTGGATCTGATAAAATGCGTTCAGGGGTAATTTCAGCCATACAATCTCCATTGACAGAAATTTGTCTATCAACACAGCTTAGTGTACACTGAGCATTCATCTGAGATGAAGACAATAAGAATATTCCAAAGCAACAAATGCTGAATATTGACTTGATTATCTCTTTTGTAAATAACGTTTGTGATTTCATTGTAAAAATCGGTTTTGGGTCTATTTGCTTGCGCAAATAATCTTTTAATTATTACCAAACGTTCAGAAACTATGGAAGAAGAATTACCTCAGCGGGGGGCGAAGGTTCTATTTATTTTATCCTTGTACTATTTGATGTTCCAAGGCTAGTTTGATCAAATTAACAGTGTTTTTCACTCCTAACTTTCTCATTATATTTTTTCGATGCACGCAGACTGTTTGATCACTAATGAACAACTGCTCTGCTATTTCTTTGTTATTTTTTGCTTGAGCAATTAAGGCCAATACCTCATGTTCTCTCTTCGTCAATTTTCTTTTAATGATAAAACGATCTTCAAACCTGCTTCTCGGGTTTTGTTCGTTTATATTCTTTCGTGGATTTGGAGGAGTGATGTGTAAGCCTGGGCCTATGTATCTTTTTCCTTTCATAATATCTGAAATGCCAACAAACATATCTTCCATAGAATTGGATTTAACGATATATCCATCGGCACCACTAATTAATGCCTCCTTCACGTATTTATAATCTGTATAGGAAGTACACACAAGGATCTTCATGTCTTGAAAGTACTTTCTTATAGATGGGATAATTTCTAATCCATCTTGACCATTTAAATTTAGCTCTATTATAAGCAAGTCTATGTTCGTAAATTTAGAAAGATCTTGTCTTATATTTCTTCCATCAGGAATATTGGCAAGCACCTCTATTAATTGTTCCTTTTGCATATTGAAATGACACATAAGTCCTTCAACAAACATTTTCTGTGGGTCAACAATTACAGTTTTAATCGCTGTCATGTATAAATCTGATGTGTAATTATAAAATTCTTAATAATGGATATACTTCACCCATTAATTCAATCCATTAAAAGCAAAACTAGTGCCAAAGTAATCGCTATTTAATTAGGCAAAACACATGATAAAAAACCAATATATCTTTATTGCTAGTTATCAACTGCTTAAGTATAACAACGGTCTTGTAAAAGATCTTTGTTTCCACGTTTCCCTAATTTTAGCTTAAGCTAATTATTATAAAGTATGGGTATATTAAAAATGCCCAAATGGAAAATTAATTTAGGATCTCTTATTGGTAATATACCAAAAAAAGGGTAGAAAAGAAATATGGAAAATATTAATGTTAAGTTACTCTACTATGAGTTTGAGCGTATTGAAATCGTTTTCTGTACGGATGACAAGGGTATATAGACCTCTATGCCATGTATTAGAATCGAAATCAATGCTTAAGAAATTTTCACCGTTGATAAGTACGCCATCAATTGAATAGACACTTCTACCATGCATATCAAAAATGGTTACGGTAACCTCTTCATTCTTTTGTGAGAGCACTTTAAGTTGAGCTTGTGTGCCAACAGGATTAGGGTAAAGAGCAGCTTCCAGATGTGATTGAACCAGTTCTGGGCCTGTAGGTATATCTCCATGAGGCATTGCATTGAAAACGTCGTATTGCATTAATTCAATGGAACAATTTCTCATGATGATATCATGTAATCTAGTATCTTTTATTGCTTCTTTTTCACTTGGGGTGAGAGAAGGATCATTTTCATAATAGAATCTATCACCATCTCTTAAATCTTGGAATTGTCTTTCAATGATGGTATTTACTAGTTCGCCAAACATTGAACCAGTAATATGCTTTTCAGCCAGCATTCCAACCCAGGCATCAAGATTATTAATGTCACCATATAGTTCCTCTAAGCTTTGAGCTTCCTCCTGAGTTGTGGTAAGATTTGAAAAGCTATTTAATTTATTTAATCCCAAATCATCTCTTATGGTATTATAATCAGCCAAACCTCTATCTCTCCCCCTATTGATGTTAATTGCAGCTAAATCTAGGCCTCCAAAGGGACCTGAGCCAAACAAAAAGTTTCTTACATCATCAATTACCTTAGCATCCATTTCCTGTTGAACTTGAGTCGCCATACCTTTTATGTATGGTTCTATCCCGCCAGCAAAAAATATTTGTCGAGGTTGAAAGAAAGATTCTTTCAATGAAATATTACCTAAAGGAATAATACTACCCTCGTTATTCATTCTAATAACCTCACTGTTTAAAAGGGTATGTCCCATTCTAAAAGCTGCAGCAGAGAAAACATTGTTTATTGTAGCATTGACATCTTCTCTGTATCCAGTATAATTAGGTATAAAAACGTCAATTGATGGCAACCATTCTTCATAAGTAATGGCTTGTAAGTAAGCCCCAATCATTTTACGTGACTTCTCATATAGTTGCTCTCCTGTCCAATTAGGATTTTGTTCTGCATAGAATTCACACAATCTATTATGTTCTCTTACAAACAAGGTATGTAATGAAATAAGCAATGGATTTTCGTTGGCCCTTACATCACCTGCAACAAATAAGTAATCCAGTTGATGGGTATCATCTGCCATTTCAGGAGCCGATGGGTCTATTTCATCATTTCTTTCACCTGATATAGTGTTCCAAGGTAGAAGGTTATCTTTTGTAACTCTCAACTTTCCAGTACCATCGTTGGTTCTTAACCATTGTGCTCTTTCGATGGTAGATCCATATACCATGCTACCATCCAAATAAGAGGTTACATCATTTTGATATTGTCTAGGATTTCCTGGCCCAGTTCCTGTGCCATCCATGACTTTTGATCTTGACATCAATATTGCACCTCCAGGCACCATAAATTGATCATCGAAGGGTATATCTATAAATAGTGCTTCATCATTATTGTTATGAACAAGAGAAATATCGTGATCTAAAAACTGACCAAAAGCCCACACAAAATCAGAATGGTTGTCTTGGTCATTAATCTTAAATTCTTGTGAGAAGATTTTATTGGAGATATCTCTTGGATTTGGTAGGCCTTCATCTGCAATTTCAGAGAATCCATCGGAATATTTTATGGTATTTCCTCTAGGCATTTCGGCTCCGATTGCCCCCCAAGTAGGGTATTCAAGATTGTTACCAGATCCATCAATGGATCTAGACTCTTGCGCTAATAGAGGACTAGTAATAAGTAATATTACTAATGCACTCGCCACATTCACAATAACACGCTGCATATCTAATATTCGCCCTATGGGTTTATTGAGTTTCACGATTGGTTTCTAAGATGCGAATATAGACAATTATAATTCAGTTCAAGTACCATATTTAGCTAAATCAAAGATATTTTTAATCGATTTATGTATTCTGCAACTACTTAATGAGATGTGAAACGTTACTATATCTGTGTTATTCAGATAGTGTTGCAATTAATCACAAATATATTAAATATATTTATAACATATAACTCATTTTAAATCAATATTTTAACTAAAAAATATTTACTTTTTCAAAAAATATAGACTAATTATATTTCTTTTCGTGTTGACGACAAATTGTCTTCAATCTCAAAATGAGTTAAATAATTCACAACTCCACCAAATCTCACTGGATAGAGACACTATTCTTTTCTCCGAAGGATTCATCATTCCTTCTTCATTGCAAGTTATTCCAGACGACTGTTTAAAAAGTGTAAATTTAGAAATCCTAAATAAATCTCTGATTATCAGCTCTTTAGAAAATAAATGTAAAGAGCGGGATAGCATTTGGGTCTTATTTAGATCATTTCCAAAACTACTAGAGCAAAAATTCTGCCTAATTGATTCAAGCTCTATAATTAACAACGATAGAGTCATTAATATCGCTGCTGATTTAGGTCAGAATCGTGGTAACCAAGGAGACATTATAGGCTCTCCGGGCATGGACTACCGGGGTAGTTTTTCTCGAGGACTTTCTGTAGGAAATAATCAGGATTTGGTCCTAAATTCTAATTTTGACATGACCTTGCAGGGAGATCTTGGTGGAGGACTCAAAATTAAGGGAGTCATTTCTGACGACAATATTCCAATCCAAGCAGAAGGAAATACACAACAATTACGGGAATTTGATAAGGTTTTCATTGAATTAAGTAAAAATCAAACCTATATGAGGGCTGGTGATTACACCCTTTCTGAACAGGATAGATATTTTACACGATACTTAAAGAAGTTACAGGGAGCAACTCTTGGTCATGAGACGAAATGGAGGGAAAAGCGGATAAATTCTCAAGCCAGTTATGCCGTATCTAGAGGGAAATTTGCACGTCAAGTGCTACAAGTTCAAGATGGTAATCAAGGACCATATAAACTTACAGGAAGTGCTGGCGAACGTTTCCTCATCGTACTTTCTGGCACTGAGAAGGTCTATTCTGACGGTAAATTGCTTGAAAGAGGAGAACAGTATGATTATGTGATTGATTATAATACGGCAGAGGTTGAATTTACATTTAAACAAATCATCAATCAATTCAGTCGGATTATTGTCGAATATGAATATACAGATCAAAATTTCCTAAGAACAGTATATGCGGGCGATGCGAGTGCTCATGGAAAAAATTATAGTATAGGAATGAATCTGTACTCAGAGCAGGATAATACAAATGTCTCTGGTTTTGCTGCGTTGGATTCCACTAGAATTGAAATATTACGCCAAAGTGGTGATGATCCCACAGAATCCGTGATATCTGGGATATTTATTCCAGAAGAAGGAGACTTGGATGCCGTCAACTACACACTTGAGGTAGATGCAGCCAATGGTCTTCAATTTTTGGCCTACAGTGAAGAAAAAACCAGTGCAACTGTGAGTGCTGTATTTTCTGAAGTTGATCCATTAACTGGTCATTACATTATTGACGAAGAAATTGCGATCAATCAGAGGGTGTATAAATATGTCGGTTTAAATCAAGGGAATTATTTACCCCAGATTCAGTTACCTACACCAACACAAAAACAGCTACTAAATTTATACAGTGAATTGCGGACCGAAAAGTTGGGAGATTTAGGCGCCGAAATTGCTTTAAGTCGTTCGGATCTTAATCGATTTTCAGACATAGATAATGAAGACAACGATGGAATCGGAATTACCCTAAATCATCGAATAAGTAAGAAATTAAAATCAAAGTCAAATTGGCTTATCGAGGCCTATACTTTTGCAGAGTATGCAGGCAAAAACTTTAAGGCTTTAAACTTTTATCGGGCAGCAGAATTTAATCGAATTTGGAGCCTTGATGATATACAAGAATCCGCCGAAGAATTGTTGGCTTCATTCCAATTAAAAACGACATTTAAGAATAAATTAAAATGGGATTATAACTTCAAGCACTTCACTCAAAAAGAACGCTATTTAGGAAATAAACAAAGTACATCTTTGAGTTATGAAGATTCAAATTGGTTTTTAAAAGGTGCGGTCGATTACTTAAAAGCCAACTCTACCCTACTTCAAAGTGACTTCTTAATTCCTTCTCTGGAGATTAAAAATAAGACAGGTGAAGATGGTTGGAGTTACGGTGGTTATTATAATAAGGAATCAAATACAAGGTTGATAAAGATGAACTTTTTGCTCAATGAAAGAAGCATGGAGTTTGAACGTATGGGTGTATTTGCCGGAAGGCAAATTAATAAAAAGTTGAGTTCTGAAATTCAATATAATCGTAGAATAGACTGGGGAATAAAGGAAGATAAGACTGCCTTTACCGCAGCAAGTGAAACTGATGAATATAAGCTTAAGATAGGCTGGCAGGCCAAGGAATGGACCTATTTAGATCTAAATGCGACTTATCGTGACTTTAAAGTTATCAATCCTTCCGTGCTAAATGCTACGAGTAATAAGGGTTTTTTCGGTAGAATGAATCAGGGATTTCTATTTTTAAACAAGGGTTTGAAAACTGAAAGTTTGATTGAGACAGGTTCGGGACAGGAGCCAAAACAGGAGTTCAAATATCTCATGGTTCAGCAAGGTGAAGGAAGTTATATCTGGAATGATTACAACCAAGATAGCATTCAACAAGTTAACGAATTTGAGATTGCACCATTTGGGGATCTTGGTAATTTTGAAAGATTTGTGGTCTTCAATAATGAATTTATACGAACTAGTAAAACGGAATTCAAACAATTGATTGATTTTAGACCCTCAAAGTTTATTGATGAGAAAAAGAAGAAATTACTTTGGCTGACTAAACTGTATTGGCGGACAAGATTTCATGTAATAAAGAAGACTGCTGGAACGAGTAATAGCTTCATAGATGTCATTGATCTTTCAGTCAATGGACCAGACATTGTAAGCTTCATAAAAAACTATGATCATACCCTATTTTTGAATCAAGGATCTAGTGTTTTTAATGGAGAATTAAGCCTAAGAAATAACCATACAAAGGTGGTATTAATTAGTGGCTTTGAAGAGCGTCAAAAGGAGAGTATTTTCGGAAGGGTGAGATACAATATTAAGAAGGTTGTAGACCTATCTTTTGAAGCCGAACAGGGTACTCGACTTAGTGCGGCAGAAAATTATGAGGCCAAAAATTTCATCATAGATTTCTATCGATGGAAACCTAAGATTGTATGGCGAGCAAGTCAAAGCTTCAGGACAAGTTTCGCTTATCAATATGGTGTTCAGCAGAGTCGTGATGGAGAGGCTTCTACGATTAATCAAGAGTTAAGTACAGATATCACGTGGAGGCGAAGTAATAAATCAAATCTTACGGCACAGCTCAATTACATTCTAAATGATTTTGAGGGTCCAAGCGGAACGCCGATCGAATTAGATATGCTCCAGGGCTTAAAAACTGGTAATAATTGGCTGTGGTCATTAAACTATACACAGAGGATTGCAAAGTCAATAGATGCTAATTTTAGCTATCGAGGGCGTCAATCTGATGGCAGTAAAACGGTTCATACCTTAAGTGCGCAGATGAAAATCCTATTTTAGTCGAGGAGTCGCGAGTAATACACTCAATTTCAATCATTTATCTATTAGGTCTTTTATATTTGTAGATACCTATTTGTAATTTAATAAATCCACAAGGCAAATGAAATATTTCTTTTCTATCATTCTACTCGTTCTATTTGTTTCAAGTACTTATTCTCAATCACATTGGACCAAGGCTAATGTCTCAGATATTGAAAAATACAGATCTGGTGAAAGAGAAATAGTTCCTACAGAATATGAAGTCTTCACTCTTGATTTATCCTCGTTTTACAATCAAATGAAGAATGCTCCAGCAGAATTGGTCGGAAATAAAGGTGAAAAAGAATTAATAATTGATGTACCACATCCGAATGGAAAGATTGTGAAATATAGGGTATGGGAAGCAAAAGTGATGGAAGACAAACTTGCGAAAAAATATCCCCAGCTAGGTAGCTACGCCGGTCAATCCATTGACAGAAAGCATAACATTAGATTTAGTACTGGAGATGTAGGTTTCCATGCGGCGATAACTTCCAATGAAGGCAAGATTTATGTAGATCCTATTTTTTTGGATAACCCGAGTATATATCAGACCTACTATATAAAGGATCAAAATGTTCCTGCTGATTTTAATGGTTTCTGCGGATATCAAGATGAAGTGAGTCTGATCGGAGATAATTCTCAACCAAACGCGGAAGTAAATAGAGGCAATGTACCTCAATTACTCCGAGTTTATCGATTTGCCTTAGCGTGTACTGGTGAATATGCTGACATTGTCGGAGGAACTAAGGCTGCGGTGATGGAAAGATTTAATATCGCCATGACTAGATTAAATGAGGTCTATGAATCTAATGTTGGTGTTAGACATGTACTTGTAGACAATAATGATTTATTAATACATTTAGACAAGAACAATGATCCCTATTTTGTTCCGCCATTTAATCCTTCATTAGAACCTTTTGATACTGGGATAGGAATCACTTTGCTGGGACAAAATACGAATGTAATTAATTCAATTATCCCATCAAATAGTTATGATATAGGGCATTTATTCACTAGAAACTGTGATGATGTTGGAGGTGTGGCTTCTGGAGCCAATGCCTGCAGAAATGATAAAGGTGGAGGAATATCTTGTATTGGAGGTAGTAACACAAGTAGTTTTGCTTCAGGGACAATGGCTCATGAAGTTGGTCATCAACTAGCTGCTGGTCATAGCTGGAACAATTGTCCTCCAGCAATCGAGCAACTTTCTGTCGGCAACGCATATGAGCCGGGTTCTGGTTCAACCATCATGTCTTATTCAGGTGCCTGCGGACCAGACAACAATGTAGGAGCTGATGATGATTACTTCAGTGCAGGATCTTTATTTAATATTATAGATAATTATCTCGATGGAAATGGAGATTGTGCAGAAGATGTTGATCTAGGGAATCATAAACCAGAAATAAACTGGCCTTATACGGATGGATTTTTTATTCCGCTATTTACTCCGTTTGAATTAGAAGCTGAAGCGATTGACAAGGATGGAGACGCGCTTACTTTTGGCTGGGATCAATATAATTTAGGCCCGATTTCAAACTTAGGAAGTCCAACTCAAAATGCTCCAAGTTTTAGATCATTTCCTCCTACGGACAACCCAAAAAGAATTTTCCCAAGACTTCAGAATATTCTCAGTGGATTTTCACAAAACACGGAGGTTCTCCCAGCTTATGAAAGAGATTTAAATTTCAGATTTGTAGTTAGAGATAATTTCCCTGGTGGCGGTTCAACGATCTGGCAAGAAATAGCATTTCATTCTGCACCTGGGACTGGACCATTCTTTATAACAACACAAAATTTTGATACTCCAGATTTTAAGGTGGGTGATGAAGTAGTGGTTAAATGGGATGTAGCTAATACCGATCAAGCGCCCGTTAATTGCGAAAGAGTTGACATTTATATTTCAGATAATAACGGAAATGATTTTGACTACCCAGTTAAAATCAGCACTCCAAATGATGGAGAAGAAACAATAAATATCCCAAATGCAGTGACCTTTAATGGTCGATTAAAAATTAAGGCCTCAGACAATATTTTCTTTGATATTAACAATGATGCCTTTGTAATTCAAGAGGCGACAGAACCAGTATTCTTTTATCAAATTTCAGAAAGTTATTTCAACAATATTTGTTCGCCTGCTAACCTTAGTCTAGAAGTTGATGCTTTTGCTTATGGAGGGTATTCTGATCCGGTAGAATTTTCATTCTTATCGGCATTACCTGATGGAATGACTGCTACATTTTCAGAAACTATGATAGATCCTGATGGAGAAGTTCAAATTACCTTTGACATCGACGAAAGTATAACTACTGGAAAATATGACTTAGAACTTCAAGGAATCAGTGGTTTAGATACAACCATTCAGACCATTGGCTTCGAAGTTGTTTCTAGTCTATTTGATGATTTAGCTTTAATGGAACCAGCGAGCTCAACCTCTGGTGTTGAACAATTACCGACTTTCACATGGACAGAAGCAAGAAATGCAGAAACATATACTTTTGAATTATCTAACAGCCCTGCCTTTGGGAGTACTAATTTGATTTTTGAAGAAGGTATTGCTGAAACGAACTTTATTCCTGAGCTTGCATTAGAAGTAAGTACGGTTTATTATTGGAGGGTAACACCTGAAAATGTGTGCATCAAGGGTGAAAGCACTCCATTAAATACCTTTAGTACAATTGCCTTGAGTTGCAAAGATCTACTTTCAGATGACTTACCTAAGAACATTACCCAGAGTATACCTACGGACGTCTTTTCTATAGTTTCAATATTTGATGAAGGAGATGTATCAGGTATTTCAGTCAAAAAGGTCAAAGGATTGCATGAGCGATTATCAAATCTAACTTTCAGTTTAATTAGTCCTTCAGGAACAGAGGTCGTTCTAGTTTCCAACAGGTGTTTAAGTTCTCAAAATTTCAATTGTGGGTTTACAGATGCATCACCACAAGAGATAGACTGTCCTTTCAACAAGACCTATATGCCAGAAGAACCTTTGTCCGCATTTTTAGGTGAGCCAATTATGGGTGATTGGAAATTTAATATTAATGATGCGACTGCAGGAGGAGGAGGTCAATTCCAGGAGTTTGAGCTCCAGATTTGCTCAAATGCAGCTCTTAATTCTCCATATCTAGTGAACAATAATACATTGGAGGTTCCTACAGGGATGGCCAATCGATTAAATATAGATGTACTTTTGACGGAAGATGACAACAATACTTCTGAAGAGTTATTATACACGATCATTACAATGCCGTTATATGGAACCATGCAGATTTCAGGTGCAGAAGCGTCAGTAGGATCACAATTTACACAGGCTGATATTCAGAATGGTAAGGTGAGATACATGAATACGGATACATCTTCTGATAGTGACAACTTCACATTCACCGTTATTGATGGTGAAGGTGGATGGATCGATATTACTGAGTTTGATATTTTCATGGGAGATGATTTCATGTCCGGTGTTGAAGATTTATCAGAATTTTTAATGGTCGATATTTTTCCTAACCCAACTTCAGATTTAAGTATCGTAAGTATCAATAATACTTTTGGTATGGATTATTCTGTTAAACTATTAAGTATGAAAGGACAGATGATTTCTAATCAAAAATTAACTGGAGATCAACAATTTGAGATTGATGCGACGGAGATTCCTTCTGGGGTTTATTTACTAAGTATAGAATCAGAAAGGTTTGTTAAGAACGTAAAGTTGAGTGTAACAAAGTAGATTTCTACTTAGAAAATATATTTAGAAGGGCTGCGAATTTCGTAGCCCTTTTTTTGACCCTGATTTTCTGGATTAAGAGATTACCTTGATTATAATTCTCTTGTAATTGTAGGCATACTTTCGAGTGATATTGTAGTAGTTGGAATGGTTGTCTATTTTGATCTGTTTCAAAACTTCGTTTATTCAATATTTAATTTTATAATTTAATTCCCTTGGACCATCGTTTCTGCGTACATGACTTGTACCGATTTAATCTTTGAAGTTTTCCTTTGTCGCCGAATCTAATATCCCTATTCAATTTCTTGAGTCCATATTCCTCATATTTGGTCATCGTTATATTAATGAGCCTTCTATTTTTATCATAGATTCACTTTCTGACCCCAATACTTCTGGATTCTCTTCTGGCCCTTGACTATAGGAAATACCATTTACAGGGATGTGGTCTTGTTATGTTGCATTTATTATCTCTATTATCTCTGTGATTGGTCGTCGCTTTCAGAGAACCGATATTGTTGAATCATATCTATCGTTTGTCGTTCATTACAAAAAATGTATTGGACATAAGAAGCCAGCAATTATTAATTTACATCGATGTCTTTTATCAATACATTTTCCATTAACACTACATTTTAATACACTGGAATGTGTTGATTGAATATAGGATCACATGGCACAAAAAAAGCCCCCGACTATAGTCGGAGGCTTTAATTATATTTTTAAAATTTATCTGTTATTTTAATTTCCACTTGAGTCATTTTCTTCGTCTTGCAAAGTTGTGAGACATGCTTCTATCCATGCATGAAAGTCTGTATTAATTGGAGTCTCAAATCCAGACAATAGGAGTATCTCATCTCCAGCTGTAAAATCAAGGTCAAAATTGTTTGGCACGACAGCATCCGAACGAAGTTGGATTTCCGCATGGTAGGCATTATTTACCACTGGATTAACTTGAATAAATTGACCATCACAGATTAAGTTTGTTCCTCCGCAATTTTCATCTACTTGACCATCACAATTATTATCTATGTTATCACAAAGCTCAGTAGCAAAAGGAAAGACTAAATCATTGGTATCATCACAATCTAAACCATTGGTAGCGAATCCAGTACCATAAGTACAGGCATAGGTTCCAGTTGCAGGATCTCCAAAACCATCGCCATCTGCATCAACAAACACATCAAGATATAACTCACAATCAGGGACGATGTAAGTACTTACTGTAGCACAGTTGTTTAGACCTTGTAAGGTGGTAACACAGACTTCATTTACTATCTGATGCATATCATAAACCATGATGTCATCAATATACCAGCCATCTTCAAAGGTGTTGTTATCAGACCCAAAGACAAATCTGAGGTCTATGGTTTGATTGGCAAGAATGGATAGGTCTGCCCAACTTCTTATGTAGCCAAAACTATTTCCAGTAAATGCTGCTCTATTGTCTATGTCGTTATTACTTCCGTTCCCTAGACTGCTATTGTAGCCATTTACTGTAAACATTGTATTTATGTCTTGCCAACTGGTTCCACCATTCTGGCTAATTTCAACAAATCCACCATCCCATCCATTTTCAGTATTATAATTATGGTAGAAAGTTAAGAATGGATTCGCAGGAAGTGTGAGGTTTTCAAAGGTTAAGTATTGGGTATTATTAGCGCCTACATTTTGAACATAGATGGCAGTATCACCTCTAAATACATTATTTGCAGTAGCCCCGAAAGTACTCGAGCCTTGCCCTGAACTAACCAACCACGAGGACCAATCGGTTTCAAAACCTTCAAACTCTATTAACTGAGATTCATTGGTTCCATCCACTTGAACATCAAAAGTAACATTGGTTGTAATTCCGTCTGCTACACTTGGTTGAATGTAATTTATGGTTCCGCTATTCTCAGTTCCTAGGTTCAATGTATTAGGAATATAATTTACACCTGAAGGCAGGATGTCTGTCATATCAACATTGGTCTGTGTAATGCCAGAATTGTTTGTAAAATTTATGTCATAGTTAATAACGCCATTTGCACCAGCGACAGAATTACCTAATTTATTAACGATTAATGGCTCTGTGCATACTGGAGGTAGGTCGTATGCCTCTGTTCCATCAGAACGACTTGAACTTGTTCCTTGTGTGGCAGAAAATCCAAGACCACGTCTAGAAAATGCGTCCCATATTAAGCATTCATTTGCGCCAGCGTATAAGGCAGCATCTGCGGCTAATATTCCATCTCTTCCATCAACGAAACCTGGATTACAAGGTTGTAGTTTCATCCCCTCAATGACCAAATTCATGGCTATATTGTTCCCGCCGGTACCATCATATATATCTGAATCAAATCCATATTCTGCAATTAATTCCCAGGTCATTTCCCATAGCATAGCTGCCCAGACCGATCCTACACCATGAGGCACAGATTCTGTCTTGATGTCATCATAGGTATGCGGATTTTCGGCGAAATCTATTGAATACGGATATGATCTAATTCCATTGGCATATGGTGCTTCAGAGTTTAAATAGGTTCCGATACCTCTAGCATCTGATCCGAGGTCTCCTGATTTTATAGACATAATCAATCCCATGTAATCTGACCACCCTTCACCCATTTGTTCGCTACCATTCAGACAGGAAGAACTTGAAGGTCCACCCGTTAAACGATTGGAGATACCATGTCCATATTCATGAGCAATTACCCCATTATCCATATCACTATCTAACTCTCCCGTACTATTCAACCAAAACTCAACATCAACTGTTGGTATTTCAGCTTTAATTAAATTACAATCTGTTTGTGACAACATGAAAGAAGGTATGGTTATGGCATTATTTGTTCCTCCTAAGGTTGTCGGTGGTCCATTTGTATTTTGGCAAATAATTGCGCCAATAGCCCCTTCATTCTGTGCAGCCAATACCTTATCTGTAAAGTCACATCCGCCACGATTAATCACTGCAATTTTCCCGTTAATGGCTGCTCCATTAGTTATTGGGCTGCAAGCATTCGCTGGAATTGCTTCTATTAATTCTCCTGAAAAATTACCAGTACTAGGGCCAAAATTTGCTGCAACGGCAAAATATATTCCTGCAATATTCGACGGTGATTCTACCTCAAAGGTTACCTGATCTCCTACATTCCAAATGTACATCTGCATTCGTGGATTAGATCCGTCTGGAGGAGTGGAAAAGTTAGCATTATTTGTCCCAGAGCCATCCTGAGCATCTGCATTTACTCTATCAGAGGAGTTGCCACCATTGCTATAATTATTTTCTTGAAAATTACCACTTGGTTCGTCAAATCCGTATTGGTACCAGACGTCGTGCATGATGTTGTTGTAATAAAACAAATTAGTAATTGCTGCGTCTTGATAAACGGCAGGAGCAGTCGTCAAATCCATCGGATAATGGAAGGTCAAACTTGTTCCTCCATCAGGTGAGGTACCACCTGAATTATTGGCATTCGTATCTTCTACGGCTCTTACATTATTTCCTTGAGTTAAGGTACTTTCCGCACCCGCTGCTCCATTGGTATCGTGCCAGCCAAAAGGCGAGGCATTCAAAGCATCATTCCAAGGAAGGGTCTCAATGGAACGATATCCTTCTTGAGGTGTCATCAATGGAAGACCAAATACTTCATAGCTACTGGCTACATTTATACTACTCTCTGCACCAGTATTTTTTCGCCTCGTATTTTTTTCTGCGCTTTCGCAAATATGATTGTGATCTTCACAACCAGAAGATTTTAATGAATGAGCATTTTCATTTTCCAGATGTTCACGGCTACATTCAATGGTCCAACTTATTTTATCAATGAGCTGACCAGTGCGCGCATCAATTTGATACTGCCACCATTCAGAAATATCATTATGAAAAACACCTACAAGCCAGGCTGGCACCAAATTTTTATTTACGACAACATAGGCTTTCTCTATAAAGATTGGTTCGATACTCAAAGGGCTTTCACCTTTTACACGGTATGGATTAGATATTTCAACGACTTGGAATTCTGGGGCATAATTTATTCCAAGGACTTCTTGGGCTTGACTTAAAACAGTGCTGGCATCCAAATTTTCTGTAAAACTTATTTTTGTGTACTGATCTAGCGCTAGAAAATCATGGCTCGCATAAATCAGTTTATTTTCTTTGCTTGCCGCTGATAAGATTTTGGCAAAAATAGGAACTCCTTCCCACGTCTGGTTGAGATATTTATGCGCTATGCCTCTAGAGGTATAGGCATCTGTTTCTATAGTATTCTGAAAATCTGATGGATTATAACTGAAGTTATCATCTTTGGATTCTAGATAGTTATAAATTTCAATTTCGAAGGCAGATTGTGCAACGATTGATTCTGCAAATAGGAGTCCCAGTACTGCTATAGCAAATTTAATAGTTTTTCTCATCCTAATTTAAGTGGTGTTGATAAGGTGATGTGCCCCATGATTGTGCTTAAAGTTAAGAATTATTGGCCAATTTATTTGTAAGGAAGAATACATAATGGACACATACCCTAGAGTTTCTATATATTTAAGGCTATCAAAACAACCTCATGTTAGAAATAGCTTCGGTCATTATTTTAGGAATCTTTGCACAATGGCTCGCTTGGAGAATAAAAGTACCTGCAATTTTGCCTCTAATTCTAATGGGATTGGTTGTTGGTCCATTATCAACCCTTAGAACTGCAGATGGGCATAAGTGGCTAGAACCCATATTTAATGGGACAAAGGGATTATTCCCTGGAGAGACCTTATTTTATTTTGTAAGTCTATCTATCGGAATCATTTTATTTGAGGGTGGATTGACACTAAAAAAGCAAGAAATCAAGGGCGTTGGTCCCGCCATTGGAAAATTGATCAGTTTAGGATCTGCGGTAACTTTTGTCGGAGCTGGACTTGCTGCCAAGTTTATTTTAGTTGTTCCATGGACCATTGCCTTTCTATTTTCAGCTTTAATCATTGTTACAGGACCTACAGTGATTGCGCCAATATTGCGGAATGTACCTCTCAAGAAGAATATTTCGACGGTTCTAAAATGGGAGGGAATTCTTATAGATCCCATCGGAGCCTTAGTTGCTGTTTTAGTCTTTGAATTTATAAAAACAACAGAGGGACAAAATTTTACAACACATGCCCTTTCTCAATTCGGTATGATATTGTTGGTCGGATTTTCTTTAGGGTTCGTTGCGGCCTATGGGTTATATCTAATGATTAAAAAGAAATGGATACCACATTACCTTCTGAATTTATTCACACTTGCACTGGTGGTTGGAGTTTTTGTTCTTTCTGATCACCTTGCTCATGAATCAGGTCTATTGACTGTCGTTGTTATGGGGATGGTATTAGGGAATAAGGATGTTCCCAACTTAAAGGAAATCTTAGAATTTAAAGAAGCTTTGTCTATCTTATTAATCTCTATTCTGTTTATTCTCCTTTCGGCAAATATTGATTTAAAGGATTTACAATTACTTCTTGAGTTAAAATACTTGGTTCTATTCTTGGTTGTTATTTTGGTCATTAGACCAGCGGCGGTTTTCCTTAGTACTCGAGGTTCTGAACTCACGACCAATGATAAATTATTTATTAGTTGGGTTGGACCTAGAGGGATTGTTGCAGCAGGTATTGCTTCGCTTTTTGGATTAAGACTTACCCAACTAGAAATTCCATATGCAGAAATCATTACTCCATTAGTTTTTATGATCGTGTTGGGAACCGTTGTTCTTAATGCCTCGACTGCCGGGCTATTAGCAAAATTATTAGGAGTAACGCTTAAAAAATCAAATGCAATTTTGATTATTGGTGCGCATAAAGCGGCTCGTTTACTGGGCAAATATTTAACCGATAATAAAAGGGAAGTCGTACTTATTGATAGCAACCTTTCCAATGTTGAAATTTCCAAAAAAATGGGAATGTCTGCTTACCAAGCAAATGTGTATTCCGATGACTTGGTGGACAACATTGAATTGACCAATGTAGGTTTCCTTATGGCCATGACTTCAAGTCATGAGGTTAACAATTATGTCCTTGATCGATATGCGTCGGAGTTTGGAGAAAATGGAGCACATCGTTTGGTATCTTCGGAAGAAATGTTGGACGCTAATGACAATCCAGAAGTTGGACTATTTTCTCATACGGATGACTATATAAATTTCAGTGAAGTCGCTAGAGATTATCCTGAGTTTCATGAAGTAGAGATTAACTCTACAGAACAGTTCAAAAAATACATTGAAGGACTGCACTCTACTGAAAGATCTATCCCTGTCTTCCTTAAAACCAGTGATGGGACTCTGAATATTTTAGGTTCCTTCTCTGCGACGGAGGAAGTTACTAAGGGAAGTAAATTGGTCTATATGGGGAAAAAGTTTGATTTTGCCGCCGCCTAAAATCCAAGATTATCCTGAATCAAAAATAAGGACATTGGTATGGCATTATTCATGGCATGCATAAGTATGCTTGCCCATAATCCTATGCGCAAGCGCACAAACCCTAAAAATAGTCCAAGAACAAACTGTGGAATGACAATAAAAGGGGTCATCCACCATTCAAATCCGCCTTCACCATAATTGTAAATGTGAATAAAGCCAAACATCCCAGCGACAAAAAAGAAGATGTATGGATACCAGTCATCCATAGCCTGATACCAATCCTCTTGAACGGCTTTTACCAAAAATATTAGGGCGATGCTGAGTATCGCTGTTATTATAGGCAAATATATGGCTAGATTGTGCCAGCCAAAGGCTTGACAAAATATGCTAACGATAATGGCGTCTAGTCCTATCAATAGGAAACTAAGGACCACTTTATTCTGCAATGGAAATCTAAAGATTATCTCCTCAATAACTGGAGCAGCTATAACTGCAAGAGCAAACATGCCGGCGAAACCCATAGAATCTTTTAAGGCAAGAATTCCATTGTCCATGGATTCAAAATCGACAAAATTAGAAACGAGGCTTAGGAGGATAATGTTTAGGACAAAGGCAAAGATGAAAAGACTGAAAATATAGCTGATCGGGGACTCTACCCTAGGTAAATTAATTATCCGCTGAGGAAAATTTAAAAATGAAATACACTCTTTTATTGCTTGCATAGATGATCGTGTAAGAAAACTTACTTATTATAAAATCACAAATTTATATGATTGAAATATATATATTTCACACTTTTGTAAAATGTCTCAAGAAATTGCCCACACATATTTGAATGAGCTCAATGAAATACAGCGCCAAGCTGTATTAGCCAGTGATGGTCCAGTGATGGTTATTGCTGGACCAGGTTCAGGTAAAACCAGAGTTCTGACCTTTAAGATAGCTCACTTGATAAAATTGGGTGTTGCTCCTTGGAATATTCTTGCACTGACCTTTACCAATAAGGCAGCCAGAGAAATGAAGGATAGAATAGAAAAGGTGGTCGGGTCCGTTGCCAATAGAATATGGGCGGGAACCTTCCATTCACTTTTCGCTAGAATCCTTCGATACGAAGCCCAGCACATTGGATTTCCCAATGATTTCTCAATTTACGATACCACGGATAGTAAAAGCCTGATCAATGAAATAATTAAGGGACTAGGCCTGAATGCCAAAAATTACCCCAATGGCATGGTCAGATCTCGAATCAGTGGTGCTAAAAGTAATCTCATCACTCCTAAAATGTATGCGGTAAACGAGGATCTAATGAGTCAGGACCGCATGGGGAATAAGCCCATGATTCAGGTCATTTACCAAAAATATGTAGATAAGTGTAAAGTCGCAGGAGCGATGGATTTTGATGATCTACTATTGAACATGTTCAAATTGCTTTATCAGGTACCGGAAATAAGAACTAAATATCAGCGGCAGTTTCGATACATTCTAGTAGATGAGTTTCAAGATACCAATTATCTACAATATGAAATATTGAAGCTGCTCGGTCAATATGAAGACAGCGAAGAAAATGTATGCATCGTCGGTGATGATGCACAGAGTATTTATTCCTTCCGTGGAGCAACGATTGAAAACATTTTACAATTTGAAAATGATTTTAAGGGAGTTCAAGTTTACAAGCTCGAACAAAACTATCGATCAACTTCATTCATCGTTGAGGCAGCCAATGAAGTCATCAATCATAACAAAAGACAGATTCAGAAAAAAATCTGGACAGAAAAAGAAGGAGGTGAAAAGATCAAGTTGATCAAAGCGATGACAGACACAGAAGAAGGAAAAAGAGTTGCTGACTCCATTGTTGAACATAAAAATAGATTCAATGTCGCCAATTCTGACATCGCCATCCTTTATCGTACCAATTCTCAATCTAGAATTTTCGAGGAATATTTACGACGATATAATCTACCTTATGTGATTTATGGCGGGACCTCTTTTTATCAAAGAAAAGAAATAAAAGACCTTATATCATATTTTAGATTATCTGTAAATATAAATGACAATGAGGCCTTTAAAAGGATTATTAATTTTCCTAAAAGAGGCATCGGGAAAACGACCGTTGAGCAGCTTCTTCAGTTAGCGGATGACAATGATATGAGCATCATGGAAGCTTTAAGTTCTATAGAATTTAAAGGTCGAGCGCGAACAAAATTGATAGAATTTGTAAAAATGATTCATGCCTTTCGGACTAAAATAGCGACACTTAATGCATACGAAGCTGCATGTCTTATTGCTAGAAAAAGTGGCATCACTGAGTTATACAAAAACGAAGGAAGCATGGATAGCATGAATCGTCTTGAAAACATAAACTCCCTGCTGGATGGTATTCAGGAATTCGTTGAAGATGATTTAATCGAGGAAGGAGAAGTATATAGCGATGATCGGAGCCTAGCAAAATATCTTCAAGGCATAAGCTTGATGACAGATCAGGATAATGAGGAAGCAGATAATGATTCGATCACCTTAATGTCAACACACGCTGCCAAAGGGTTAGAGTATCGGTCTGTATTTGTTGTCGGTTTGGAGGAAAATTTATTTCCTTCTTACATGTCCTTGAGTGACCCCGCACAAATTGACGAAGAGCGTCGATTGTTTTACGTTGCAATCACCAGAGCAGAGGAATATCTCACTCTTTCTTATGCCAATACTAGATATCAATATGGTTCTATTCGCAACAATGAGCCATCAAGATTTATAGAAGAAATACCCGTTGACAATTTTGATGCGGTTATCAGTTTGAGACAGACGGATAGATTTGCAACACCGAAAAGTTTGGGTGGATTGCGTGCTCCTAGGATTCAGAAAAAGCTGGATTATATAGATCCTGAAAATTTCAATCCGGTGCCATCACATAAGTTAAAGGAGGGAATGAAGGTCCTACATCTTAGATTTGGGAAGGGAACCATTGTGAGCATCGACGAAAGTAAGATTGCAACCATTCAATTTTTTGACTTGGCAGAAAATCAAGAAAAGAGAATTGCCTTACGTTATGCCAAACTAGAAATCGTAGAATAAATACTACTTTTTCTTCAAGCGGTCTTGCTGCTTTATCAAGGTAAAAAATAAGGAATCTTTGTTATTCCTTCCTACATATTCAATTCTATTGGAGTCGATCAATTTGTATTTTCCTTTTAAGTCTAGGTCTCTATATTCGTGAAAATTATAAAATTCCATTTGGTGATAAGTGGTATCCACGATGTAATAGAATCGTGACAATGAATCTGATACTTCGACATTACCCACAATACTTTGCTCGAATATTAATCGATTAAATTTTGGAAAGTCTTCCGTGCTCGCCCTCAGCGTATCTACCGTCCAAACACCAATTAGTGGATGGTTTTTTTTCATTCGATAGTAGTTTCTTGATCGATCAACCATCCAGAGTTGCTGCATCATTAAACCCGTAATAATAATGATCTTGAATATGCCAAATGACTTAAGAAAGTGATTTCTTTGTTTTGGATTTAAGCCTAGAAGTTTGTGAAATTTAAGCGTTTTCATCCAACGTAGAAATATCGGCAAAAGATAAATAATGGCTCCGACTGCGAATGTTAGATAGGAGATGTAACTGAGTAAATAGCAAGAATCAAAAACCAAGGCAAAGGCTAAGTTATTTATAAGAATGGGTAGTAATAAAAGCGCGGCTATGGGTGTAGTTTTCCGGAAAGTTAACATGAGGATTACCAAAATTTGACCCACACCAATCAGCCATTCATAGCTATCCGAAGCAGAATATAGTTGCCAAAGCAGACCCGACGGATCTAGATTCAAGACCCGCTCGCTTGAATTAGAATAACTGTATTGGTAGTGAATGTTGGAAATCTTATTAATGGCCCCAGGAATGAGTGCATAGATAAGCATGTATCGACACAGAATCCAATTGATCATTCCAAGATCAGAAATCTTTTCATCGGCGTCTTTAAAGAGTAGTAGCAGCAGGTATAAGCCACCTACAATCATCAAATTTCGGGCAATAAGGTTGAAATTGGGCTGAAGGTCTATGCAACCAGCTTCTGCGGTCCAACTAAATCTCACCATACCTATGGCGAGGCAGCAGGAACATATAAAACCAGTAAGAAACTGAAATTTATGATCAAATTGCGTAGTTGCCTTCATTTGAAATGAAGTTAGTACACCTAAGTCAAGCAACCAACCTTAAGTTGACAATTTGAAATTTATTAACAAGCGATGGTAAGCTTCTTAACGAATGTGACTTCGAGATGCTCTTTTTAAACCATCTATGATTAAATCAAACTAATCTTCCTTGCATCTATAGCCAGAAGCGGTACATGTTTCCACTAGTACGTTTGGCATACATTCTCCTCCTGAGGAAAATTCACAACAGCATCTAGCGTCAGAACTTAATTCTAATCTTGCTTGAAGTTCCTCTACTGTAGGCATCACCTTGGCCTGCTCTAAAACAACCAGATCATTTTCTGTCAAGTGTAATCGTCCATCTTCAACAGCAATTTTAATTTGCTCGAAAGAGCTCAATTCTTGAGTAGTAGAAAAATCTATACTAGCACAAGAAAATAAAATAAGGCTGAAAGAAATCAGTACAGTCGAAACCAGAAGATTCATTGTATAACTTATAGAAATCTATTGATGATAGAACATAGGGCTTTTCGGTCAAAGCGATACAATGTTAATAAATTAAAAGTCTACTCGTTCCTACCTGATAAATTCTAATCCACCCACTCTGCTAAAAAGAGATTGGTATCTCTTGTGCCACCGTTATTTCTATTGGATGCAAAAACCAGGTACTTGCCATCATGAGAAAACATCGGAAATGAATCGAAGGTTTTGTCATAAGTAATCTGTTCTAATCCTGAGCCATCAACATTAATCATAAATAGGTTGAAAGGAAATCCCCTTTTAGATTTATGGTTAGAACTGAAGATCACTTTTTTACCAGAAGGGTGAAAAAATGGAGCCCAATTGGCATTCCCAAGTTCTGTGATTTTTTTAAGATCGGAGCCGTCTACATTGCAAATGTAAAGTTCCATTTCTGTCGGCTGGACTAAACCTTCTTTTAATAAGTTTTTATAGTTGGTCACTGATTCTTCAGTAGTAGGTCGAGATGATCTGAAAATAAGTTTCGTGCCATCTGGAGAGAAAAAAGCACCCCCATCGTAGCCAAGTCCAAAAGTAACCTGTCTTACCTCAGAGCCGTCAATTTTCATGGTATACAATTCAAGATCTCCTGTTCTAATGGAAGTAAAGACAATCAAATCTCCTTTTGGTGAAACAGTGGCTTCGGCATCGTATCCAGGTGTATCTGTCAACTGTCTAAGATTATTGCCTTTTTCATCAGCTACGAAGATGTCGAAGTCGCTATAAATCGGCCATACATATTTACCATCTGTTCTTCGTTTTGGAGTCGGTGGGCAATTAGGATCACCTAGATGTGTTGAAGCGTAAATGACCTCCTTGTTTCCTGGCATGAAGTAGCTGCAGGTTGTTCTACCCTTTCCTGTGCTTACCAGTTGAGGTCTTTGTTCTTTGGATACAGGCCCAAAGGGATCGATGATATATATTTGATCGCAATCGTCTCCCCAATCTTTATTGCTAGCTTGAAATACCAATTCTTTATTATCAAAACTCCAATAAGCCTCGGCATTATCTCCTCCGAAGGTAAGTTGTTTAAGATTCCTCAAATGTGTTTCTGCTGCATAATGAACAGAGTCTGTAATTAATTTTCCTTTTGCTATAACTTTATTGGAATCCTTCATTCCTAAGGTATCCTTTTTTAGAGTTATTCGGCCCATACTATCCTTTGGCATTTCATCCATCTTCTCATCAACCGTATCTACGACCTCATCAAAGGCATTGACTAACTCTTCTGCAATTTCATCTATCGCTTCAACGGTTCCATCAACAACATCATCTACCGTCAAATTATCGTCTCCAGACTTTTCCATCTCTGGAGATTTAGTCTCTGAAGTTCTCTTAGTAGTGTCGCAAGCGTTGGTTAAAAGTATCGTGAAGAATAAGATTGGAAGAATTTTCAGAATCGAAACAAATTTCATCGTAATATATTTAGATATTTATGGCTTAAAATAATATAGATGCAAAGAAAGTATATTTCAATCATTTTCATGCTCTGCTGCTTCAGCTTTATAGCCTGTAAATCCAGTTTTGTCATCGTTAATAATAACATCGAAGAGAAAAGTCAGCTCAAAGCTGATGTGGTATATCTCGCTTCGGATGAGCTGGAAGGACGTGAGATAGGGACTAAAGGTGAAGAATTGGCTGCAGAATACCTGGCTAAAAGGATGAAAGAAATCGGGCTTATTCCAAAAGGTGAAGATGGATATTATCAACATTTTAAGATTCACTTGAAGTCAAATCCCCATGCATCTGCTCCAGCTCCTGGAGATCCTATCATTAATGGGAGAAACGTAATTGGAATGCTTGATCGAGGTGCGGATAAAACCTTGGTTATTGGCGCACATTACGATCATCTAGGGTACGGTAAAGAAGGCTCATTACATGTAGGTGAAAAAGCCATACACAATGGAGCCGATGATAATGCAAGTGGTGTAGCTGCGATGTTGTTATTGGCTGAAAGATTTAAGAATTCAGATCTGAATCACAACATTCTATTTATTGGCTTCTCTGGAGAAGAAAAAGGCCTGTGGGGTTCTAAGCATTTTGTAAATAACGCTACCATCCCATTACCGAGCATCGAAGCGATGTTTAATCTTGACATGGTCGGAAGAATGAGAGATAAGCGCCTGTCAATCCATGGAAATGGGACTTCACCTTTATGGAATGATGCGATTGCTAAAGCGGATAATGGCTTTGTTTATTCCTTCAGTCCATCTGGTATCGGACCCTCAGATCATACCTCTTTTTACCTCGTAAATATTCCAGTATTATTCTTCTTTTCAGGTCAACATTCAGATTATCATAAACCAACGGATGATAGTGATAAAATCAACTATGTCGGCATCCAAGAAATCGTCAATCTCATGCAAGGAGTGATCCTGAATGTAGATAGAAAAAAGGAAATTCCTTTCACAAAAACCAAGGATGAATCTACCCAAACACCGGATTTTAAGGTGACATTAGGAGTTATGCCTGACTATATGTACACAGGAAAAGGCATGCGGATTGATGCCGTTCTAGAGGATCGGCCGGCTATTAAGGCAGACATTATGGCTGGAGATGTAGTTATTCAAATGGGAGAGCTAGAAATCTTTGATATGATGTCTTATATGAAGGCTTTAGCCGAATTTGAGCCCGGAACAACGGTAGATGTTGTTATCAAACGAGGCGAAACAGAAATGGAGAAAAAAGTGACATTTGAACCCAAAAACTGAGCGTTTAGTTCAAAATAGGCATATACGGGTGATTATGGACTCAAAAACAAACTCATTTATAGATTTTATTTCTTGATTTTTCTTGCGTATTCCTATAGACTTATTACCTTAGCTATTGAATTTATTTTTACTTCTACAGCTAGTCGTATTTTGTAGTGAAAAAATAAATGAAATCAATAATTTACAAGAGGAGAATTCGGCAACACGGATTCTCTTTTTTTATGCGTCTAACTCAACTCGCCTTGTGACCAGTACTTAGTGGCGTCTTTCCCTAGCTTGAAACCTAAATTTTCATAAAAAGAACCACCTGATTTCTGCTAGACAAGATATTGTCTCATTTTAAAAGGCTTAGATGTTGAAACTCGTCTTTGAAATAGGATTATTGAATTCGTGGAAGGGCTTGATTTTTATTTCTTTAAAGTGAAATGCCTTGTGTTTATTCTTAGACGGATTAGCAAATTCGTGAAACTTGAATCAGGATTTTCAGGATGGGAGGATGAGCTTGATTTTTTTTAGGCATCTAGACATGGGCAGTCAGTCTAGTTTTTGGACGGATTAGCAGTTGAAACATTTTTGAACTAGGATTTTTGGGATTCATGGATGGGCTTGATTTTTATTTCTTTAAAGTGAAATGTATTCTCTTTCGACATATTCCGTTTTGTCATGATAAGATGGCTCCGTAGGTGCCACACAATCGTAACCTCCCGACCATAGGTCGGGACAGCTAAAAAGGATAATCTCAAGTAATTTGGCGGAATTTTTGACCCAAAAATTGTGACAAATTATACCGTCTGATCACCAGCTTCTCAGAGATATCACCTCACCACCACCTTCGCAGAGTATATCACTAAATCACGATTCTCCTCCGGCAAAAACTCAATAAAATACATGCCCGCTGGTAATTCATCTGTCTGCAGCTCAATGGAAGACCCACCGACCTGCTTATTATAAAATACCTGACCCGTCAGGTCCATTAATATCAGCAGACCCTTGGACGCATCCGGTAGATTTACAGTGAGATGATCGATGGCAGGATTGGGATATACCTCCAACGGTTTTTCATAATACACTACTTCACCAAACATACTCGTAATCGAAGGATCACATTTCTCTTCATCGTCCACTCGGAACCTAGGATAATTAGGAAAATTACCCAAGGGTGAAATCCAAGGTAACTCTAAACCCCGCTGGCGAAAATCGCAAGCTAGACCCTTCTCATCGGGCTTATTGATGAAATGATAATAACTCGAACTACTGCCTGGTGCAATGTAAATTCTACAATCAGGTGCCAACTTACACATAGAAAAAGTCGCAGCAAAGGGAGGAAAAGGCGCAAAAGTCCCGTCCCAGGTATCTATCAACACTGCTGCCTCTTCTACCTCTTGCTCCCATAAATCTACCTGGTACAGGGAGTCGGTCAATGCGGCGTAAATGAATTGATTGGAAGGAGAAAATTCTATGGAAATAATACCTAACCCTGAAGAAAGTGGATAGATTCTTTGGTTAGATAATACACCTGTCTCTCGATCAAAGTCAAATAAAAATATGCCTTGTTTACTATTGTTGAAAGCAAATAATTTTCCGTCGGTAGAAAAAGTAGATGTTCCTGCGGAGGCAGTGAGATAATCAATCTCTGGAAATATGTCCTGCGCGAATTGCAAGGAAATACCCGTCTCATCCAATAAGAAAGTATAAACCTTACTATCTTCTGCAGGTTGCAAAATCCAATAGTCCTTTTTATTGATATGCTCAATGGCATTCAGTCCGGCAACACTGTAATTTACAGAGTCATGAATGATTTTATTCTTTATGGTTACATCCCCGTAGCCATCATTCAACCGAAGATTAATATAGCTGAATTGGACTGTCCTCTGCTTTACCTCGCCTTCAAGAGTATATTCTGGTAGTTTTGTCACTAAAAAGAATCCTAAACTATCCGCCGGGTCAGGTAAGGCTAGAATATCTTGATTGCCTGGAAACCCAAAATCACAGTTACCAAGCCAACTAGTATCGAAAAAGATCCCAGCATTGATGCTGTCACCATTCGGCATGATCCGATGCAGACGATCTGCTACTGCACAACCATTAGAATAAAAAAGTAATTGTCCTTCTCGATCACAGATCAAAGCATTGTTCCGATCGTATTGCAATATACTCTCACCTGGCTCAACAACCTGTGAAGGATTATTAAAATCAAAAAGATTGGTCTCTATACCTGGCAAGAGGTCTGTCTGACTGGCTGAAAACCAGATGTAGTCTCGCTTATCTTGAGAGAAGACTTGACCCTTTAACAAAAAGCAAAGCAAGAAGATTGTGGTAATTAACTTCATAAGTAAAAAAATTGGAGGAGAAAAAGTTCTTCTCCTATACAAATTAAATACATTCTTCTCAGACTGCTTCCATCTATAGACAGCTAAAATCATGCACCTCATCTTCATCACAAAAATCAAGGTTCAAACGTTGACAGATTTCCATAAACGGAGAACCGCGTTGATTTCTGTAAGATAAGATATTGCACTTTTAAAATGGATTAGCAGTGGAGGTAAATGTTTGAATTAGGATTATTGGATTCAAGGATGGGCTTGATTTTTATTTCTTTAAAGTGAAATGCCTTGTGTTTATTCTTAGACGGATTACAAATGGTGAAACTTGAATCAGGATTTTCAGGATGGGAAGATGAGCTTGATTTTTTTTAGGCATTTAGACATGTGTAGTCTGTCTTATTTTTAGACGGATTAGCAGTTCAGGAAAATGATTGAATTAGGATTATTGGATTCATGGATGGGCTTGATTTTATTTCTTTAAAGTGAAATGTATTCTCTTTCGACATATTTCTTACTTGTCATGATAAGATGGCTCCGTAGGTGCCTAACATGCGTAACCTCCCGACCATAGGTCGGGACGCCAAAAGGACAATCTCAAGTAATTTGGCGGAATTTTTGACCCAAAAATTGTGACAAATTATACCGTCGCATCACTCGCTTCTTAAAAGATATCACCTCACCACCACCTTCGCAGAGTATATCGCTAAATCGTGATTATCCTCCGGGCTCCATGGGTGCCACACTTTTGTGGCTCAGGACATTAGTTTGCGGGTGAGACCGGCTCCGTAGGTGCCAAATATGCGTAACCCCGACTATAGGTCGGGACAGGTAGAAGAATAATCTCATGCAATTTGGCGGAATTTTTGACCAAAGACTGTGAAAAATTAAACCGTCTATTATCCCGCCTAAAAACAAAATCACCTCTCCCACAGGGTATTTATAAAAGTTAATCCTCATTTTTCGAACCCAAAAACCTAGATTTAACGGTTTGTTAAGTACCCTTTCCTTATCTTAGGTAGTCTATTAATATGTACACAAATAATAAAACCACATGAAAATTTTCATTGCACTATTTATAACTGCCACATTTGCCTTGAGCGTAAATGGACAGGACATCCGAGAAATGGACAAGAGCATGAGCCTCGGAACTAAGTCTGCTTTCGTCATTACTCATCCCAAAGCGACCGATAAAATGGTTGAACAGGCTTGGGAAGATCACATGAAAAAAAATGGGAAAACTAAGAATAATAGAAAGGCCAAAGAATTAGAAACATTAGATACTAAGATCAATATGATCAGCTCTAAGAGCTTAAATATTTTCTTTGCCGTAGAAGAAGGGGTTGATCAAAGTACCAGCTATATTTTCTTTGATGATGGAGAAAAATTTATCAATGGAAATAATGATCCAAAAGCAACAGATGGGATTTATGAGTTCCTTACACCGTTTGTTTATGGCGTTGAAAAACTTGTAATACAAGAGAATCTAGACAACGAAGAAGATGTCCTTAAAGATTTGGGAAAGGATCTGGAAAAGCTTGAAAAAGGGAATGAGAACTTACATGACGACATCGATAAAATGAAAGAAAAAATCAGAGAGGCGGAGATGGAAATTGAGAAAAACCTTCAAGAGCAGACAGCTAAACAAGCAGAAATTAAGACGCAAGAATCTGTAATTTCTAAAGTAAAGGATAAACTTAACGCAGTAGGTAGAAATTAAGGAGTTTTAATTAATCCAATATATGGGTTTAAAGTCCGTTCGAAAGAGCGGACTTTTTTTGTCTTTAAACCATCACTTAAAGTGAATGAAAAACAATATTCCCAAGTATAATTCTTAACGCGATATACATAGTAAAAAATTATATCTATTGAATTTTCCACATTCCTAAAAAATGGGGAAGAACATCGAAAATTTTTAAGCTTTGAACGAAAGTCATTGCCAATCAATCAGTTAAGTAAAATAATAGTTGTTTTTTTTCTTTCAAGTCTCTTGGAAATATGCACACTTTTAAATCGACTCGGATTATCAACAAATTGTACCCTAGTTTTCCACAAGCAAACAACACAAATAACAAACATTAATAAATTTGCACATATCTAATTCAGTACCTTCGCAACACATCTTTTCAAATCACAGGCGATCAATTTAAGTGAGTAATTTTAGCAAGAATCCGGGAGAAAGTAACATGGATGTATCCATGGGTAGAGTCATGCCACAGGCAGTTGATTTAGAAGAAGCTGTGCTCGGTGCCTGCCTACTTGATAAAGATGCTTTTACCATCGTGGTAGAGTTTCTTGAACCAAAGTCATTCTACCTTCCTTCTCATCAAGAGATATTCACTGCCATGAAAAATCTATTTCATGAGCAAAAACCAATCGATCTACTAACGGTCCAAGAGGCTTTACACAAAACTGGAAAGCTGAATGCAGTCGGTGGGACAACTTACCTCATGGACCTGAGTAATAAAATTGCTTCGGCTGCCAACATTGAGTACCACGCTAGGATTGTGCTTCAAAAACACATACAGCGAGAGTTAATTAGTATTTCCAACAATACCATCAAAGAAGCTTTTGAAGATCATAAGGACGTTCTAGAATTACTGGATTGGGTGGAGCAGAGATTGTATGAAATCTCAGATGAAAACCTGAATACTGGTTTTAAACCGGTCAGTGATATTGCAGCGGAGGTGCGTAAAGAGTTAGAATACATTGCTTCGAAAGATGATGCAACCGTGGGTGTTCCGTCTGGCTTTGATGATCTAGATAAAGTTACCAATGGGTGGCAGTCTTCTGACCTTATTATTGTGGCGGCAAGACCTGGTATGGGTAAAACAGCTTTCGTTCTGTCCTTGGCCAAAAATGCCGTCGAACGTAACTATCCCGTGGCTATATTCTCACTGGAGATGGAGGACAAGCAACTAGTCCAACGTCTAATCTCCATGGACTGCGAGATAAACACCTCTAGAATCAGAGCGGCAAAATTGGATCAGACAGAATGGAATAAGCTCTATCAATCCGTTGAAAAACTTTCTGAGTTACCACTATACATCGATGATACAGCAGGTATCAATATTTTCGAATTGAGAGCCAAGTGTCGTCGATTGAAACAGAATCATGACATACAGATGATCATCATCGATTATCTTCAACTGATGAGTGCCGACAGAGGATCTTCTAAGAACTCCAATCGGGAACAACAGATATCACAGATTTCTAGATCCTTGAAAGGTTTGGCCAAGGAATTGAAGGTTCCGGTGATTGCACTTTCGCAGTTATCAAGAGCCGTGGAAACTAGGGGTGGAGATAAGCGACCGATGCTTTCGGATTTGAGGGAATCAGGAGCGATTGAGCAAGATGCGGATATCGTAACTTTTATTTATCGTCCCGAATATTACCAAGCGGAAGGTAACATTGATCTACCAGATGATGTCGCACAGATCATCATTGCCAAACACAGGAATGGATCATTGGAAGATGTCAATCTGAGATTTATTGCAGACTATGTAAAATTCGTACCACTGGGTGCTGCTGGATTTTCAAGACCTTTTTCTATGGGCGGAGATCAGAAAGATCCATTCGGAAAAGTCGATGACAGCATAACCATTTCTTCCCGTATAAATACGGACGACTTTATGGAATAGTTTTCCTTTTACAAATTTGTCCTTAGCTTAGGCAAATATATTTTCACTTTGGACACAGAAACCACGTATAGACTAAACAAATTCGTTTCCAATTCTGGAGTCACTTCCCGACGGAAAGCTGCGGATCTTGTCAAAGCCGGCAAAATAAAAGTCAATGGAGAGGTAGAAGTAAATCCTGCCGTTATTGTAACCGAAAAAGACATTGTTGAATACGAAGGCAAAGTTCTAAATCCCATTAAAAATCTCGTTTATCTTTTATTAAATAAACCAAAAGGTGTTGTGACCACCATGGAAGACGAACAAGGACGCAAAACGGTCTGGAATATTGTTGAATCTAAGGTCAAAGAAAGAATTTTTCCCATCGGTAGATTGGACATGTACACCACCGGACTTTTACTTCTTACCAACGATGGAGACTTGACGCAGAAACTCTCCCACCCTAGTCATAAGGTTAAAAAAATATACCAAGTAAGTCTCAGCGCTCCCTTGAGTGAAGAAGATAAAAAGGCCATTGAAAAAGGCATCCTACTAGATGACGGAGTGGCAGAAGTTGATGGCATCTCCTACGTCTCAGGAGAGGATAAAACAGAAATCGGTCTTGAAATTCACATGGGCAAAAATCGAGTCATCCGTAGAATTTTTGAAAGCCTAAACTATAGAATCGAACGTCTAGATCGAGTCTACTATGCTGGCCTGACCAAAAAAGATTTACCTCGGGGGTGGAGTCGATTTCTTTCGGAGAAAGAAATAATTATGTTGAAGCATTTCACCAATACTCCGCATAGCGAATAATCTCTTTTCAGTTTCCGTAAATAAAAATGGGGCCACGTTTCCGCAGCCCCAAGTCAATACTAGTTTATCGTTTTCTAGCGATATATCACTAATCTTTCTGTACGCATTTGTGAACCTACTCTTACATTTAATACATATGTTCCAGCGCTCATTTCAGATAAATCTATATGATATGAATTCATTCCTCTCTCTGATTTTTCCGCTTTCGCAAATACTAGTTCGCCTAGTAGATTGTATAACATCAATGAAGCTTCTTCATCATTCACTTCTGAAATTAATTCTACATTGAATAGACCTGAAGATGGATTTGGAAAAACTTTTATGACTATTTCTTTCTCGAGTTGATCAATCGATATTTCTCTTGATGCATTACTCAAGCAGAAGTTGGATGATTCAGAAGAGCCAAAACTTCCTCCAGAAACCACGACTTGATTGGAGCCATTGGTTACGGTATAACTTCCGTTACCATAAGAGCAACAAATCCCGTCGCCATAGGTATCGAAAATGGTAAAAGTGTAGCAACCATTCGGTAGGCAGGCAGGGATGTTAATCGTGGACCCGTCTCCTTGCGAACCATAGTTATTTCCTGAGACTACGACAGCATTGGAGCCATTGGTAATCTGCCAGCTGGTTTCCTCTGGATAATCATCGAAGGTAATTGAGACATTTATGTCTTCACATGATGATCCACCTCCAGAAGTGCTTCCTATTGAAAATGCATCAATGGCGCAATCTCCTCGATAACTAGAACCAGTAGTATAATCAAACCTCAATTTAACTACTCCAGAGTATGAGCCTAAATTTACAGTCGCATCTTGCCATGAGTTACCTTGGTTTCCTGACTCCGACCAAGCGGTTGTCCAACTCACTCCGTTGTTAGTAGATGCCCGAAGCAATAAGGTTCCCATATTACTTCCATACATATGATATTTAAAGTTTACAATCTTATTCCCTAGACCATCAAAGTTTATACAAGGACTATCTAAGAATGCTTTTTTACTTGGGTAATTTGGAGAAGAGGCTTCTACGTAAGCGTAAAATGATCCTTCTGTCGCAGAAGATGGTCCAGTGCTTCCTGATGGTGTAGACCCAGATCTTCTTGTCCAGTTTGTATCATCTCCAGATCCCTGAGTCCAAAGCCCGAAAGAAGATTCAAAACCTTCAGAGTAGTTAGAAGTATTGACCGTTGACGAACATGAAGATCCACCTCCACCAGTTGTGGTTGTGACAACAAAGTTATCGATGGCCATATCTCCCTGCCAAGTGGTTCCTGTAATTCCATTAAATCGAATGTAAATGGTCTGACCTGCGTAGCTGTTTAAATTTAAAGTCGCCGTTTTCCAGCTATTTCCTTGATTCCCTGAAACAGTCCAAACGGTGGACCAGTTGCTACCATTCGTAGATACTTGAAAATCTAAAGATCCCATTGCACTTGCACCATAATTATGATATTTGAAGGAAACTGAAGCAGTCGGTGCTCCTGCAAAATTCAAACAAGGTCCGGTGATGATTGCTCGCTTGTTGGAATAATTTGGTGAAGAGGATTCCATAAATATGTAGAATGATCCGTTGGATGCTGATGAAGGACCGGTGCTACCAGAAGGCGTGGAACCTGAATTTCTTGTCCAATCAAAACTATCTCCACCTCCATTGGACCAAGCACCTAGGCCACTTTCAAAAGTCTCCGTATAAGGAAAAGATGAAATGGTCGTGCTGCAAGAGTTTCCAGAACCTGATGAGCAAGCAGAAGAGTTACCTAAGCTTCCTCTCCTAGGGCTGTTGGATAAAACAGTCTGCATTCTAGACTTCTGATTATTCGTAAAAATATTCATGCATGAATCATCTGAATAATCCATGTAATTTTCAACCATATCATTCTGTCCATCACAAGTAGTTGTATTTGGGCAACCACCACTTGAGGTTTCTTGAGTAGGCGTATCGTTACAATAATCGGTACCGCAATTGGTATCCCCCCAGATATGTCGAAGACCTAGAAAGTGTCCAACCTCATGAGTTGCTGTTCTTCCTTTATTATAAGGAGCAGCTCCAGGGTAAGGAGTGACCGTGCTACCGACGGAAGAATAAATAAGAACGACACCGTCTGTGTTTGCATTTCCATTGCTAGAACCGAGGCCTGAAAGTCCAGAGGAATTAGGAAACTGTGCATAACCGAGAATTCCACAATTGATGTCCATCAACCAAATATTCATATAATCATTTGGATTCCATTGGGACTGTGGCTTTATAGTATTCTCAATATAGGCATCGTTGAATTGTCCACCTGGGCAGGTACCATAAGGAGGTGCTGTCCATCCTTTGGAGACTCTGTTTATTCTATTGATCCCAGGCTCTGAAATTGCATTTCCGCTTGGATCAACTGCAGCAAGACAGAATTCAATTTCAGAATCGGCACCTACAGAATTATTGTTGTCTCCACTGGTTCCAGAAATTTTCCTAAAATCGTTATTTAGTTGTGAAAGTTGTGCGCTAATGTAAGTTGAACTTATGTTGGTCCCTGAGCCAACAGAACTGTTGTTGTGGATGATATGAAATACAACAGGAATGGTTGTAATAACGCTGGACCTATTAACATCCATTGTTTTATTCATCCATTTTTCGAATTGATCGATCGTTTCCATCTCAGGATTCTGTGCTCTCCTAGCTTGTTCTGCTTCAACAGTATGACATCGCACAACTGGATAATCTTGTGCAAGTAAACTTTGATTTAGAAATAAAAAGGATAAAAGAAAAGGAGATAAGTGTAAAAGTATTTTCATCTATATATGATTTAATTATTCAAAAAGGAGTGGAAGACCTACTTGATGATAATACTTTTGAAAATTTAATATAAAACTTAACTCTGAGTTTAAATAAATTATGGTGATTTATTTGACATTTAAAATCATCATATGCGAATTTGCCAATAAAATATTCTGTGATTTGGGTAAACTTAAAGTACAAAACAAACTAACCCAGCACTATTACAGTATTTTCTTTTGTGCACTCCTTGATTACTTTCTTAAGTAGCTGATTATCAATGGTTTTCATATCGATATAAACACTGAAAAGGTAACTTAGAAACATAGAGTTAACTCGGGCTTAAAGGAATTGTGATATGTGGCGGATTTGGCGACAGCCAATCTGACATCATCATCAAGTGTAATGCTCCGTTTATTCTTATTATTTATTGATCTTTACAAATCTAAGTTACGAAGGTTTGGTGCTTTATAAGGAAACATTTAAAGAGAGGTATGGGGGAAATAATACAAAAACAAGAACGCTAATTAAGGTACAGCGTTCTCTCAGGCATATTAATAATAATCTTATCTGCCATTAGACTTTGTAAATTTAAAATACCATCTACTTGTACTGATAGATTTTCATTAATGGCACTCAAGTCATTAACCATAAAAGTTACTTGATTTAAGTCATATTCGCCGATCATAATATTTTCCAGAGCTGCCTTTCGGACGGTTTGTTTCTCATCAGAGGCGGTATATAAATCTACAAGTTCTTCCTTGGTGCCTTTCTTACCAGCAAATAAACGATTATAAACAGATTGATCAATAGTAGATAAACTTGAACCAGAATCAAGAACAAACTTTAAATCTTTTTTTCCTAACTGGCATTGAAGGATAATTAAATCTTCGTGAATTTCAAAGTTGAATTGTTGAGTAGCCTTGGATTCTGCTTGTGCAAATGGCATTTCAGATAAGGTAATAATCTGTGTTTCAAAATCTACCATGATATTGTTTGGCACAAAGAATTCTGATCCGATGATGCCATCCAGTTGTATTTGAAGGTAAGACTCAATACTTGAGAGGTCAATAACAAAGGCATCTAGGTTTTCCTTGGAATACGCTCCAACCGTAATTTTTTTGATGCTTTTAGTAGCAGCAGTTGTATTGCCAGTTGGAGTATCAAATACCTCAGAATTATGAAACTCTTTGCCATTTAAAATGATCTCATTTGCACCAGTATCGAAAATATAGTTACCTTTTTCATTATTAATGGTGGCTTCAAAGACTATCAAACCATTGATTTCATTAAAGGGCACGTGCGCATATACTGCTGTATTCTCATTAGAATATAGCTCTGTAATGCCAATTGATAAGATCAATTGCATGAAGACTGCGGTATTTAATACCCATTTCATGCCTCAAAGTTAACACATAGGTAACCTAAAGTCAACATTTGGGTAACATTTAGTTAACATAGGGTTAACATTGGGGTAATTTATATATCTTTAAGCCATGACTTAGGTGCCTAAAAAGAGAATGATCCTACTTGTAATAAGTAAGATCATTCATTTCAAAAGAAAAATTGCTTTTTTGAAATTTCTTTAAGGCACCTGGTCTTTTTATCTAAAATATACTGTAAGCAATGCTTACGCCATAGCTTGTCCCTGGATCAAATCTTGAAAAGACTTGGTCTTGTGCTTGATATGATTCATACAAAGACTCTCTAAGACTACCTAAAATATTATCTGCATTAATTCCTAATTTCACTCTATCATCCGGACCAAAAGCATAGTTAAAACTAAAGTTTAGACTATGAAATGGATTGGTGTATACATCCGGGAATAATCCACCACCCACTATTTCTAAGGTTCTCCCTTTCATATTATAGTATAATCCAAAATCCAAAGGAAGCTTTATACTATTATATGTCAAACCTGCATTAATGATGAAAGGAGATTGGCCTGCCATTTCTCTACTATTATCAATGATCTCCCCAACCTTAGCAATGCCTTCTCTTGAATTAAATTCCAGATCACTCATTTCGATCGATGATTTTGCTAAAGTAACATTGGTGCTAACGCTTATTTGCTCATTAGCGATCGGTAGATTTTTACGCAATTCTAATTCTATTCCCATCACTATTCCATCACCTACATTTCTTGGTTGGAATTCGTTAGACGTTTGAGCTTGAGGAATCCTTACCAATTCGATTGGCTTGTCAAATGATTTATAAAATGCACTTACAGAATATAATTGACCTCTCTTTTCATAAAGCTCCCATCTTAAATCAAAGTTTTGAATTCTTGTTTCCTCTAAGTTTCCGTCCCAAGTAACATTTCCTGATCCATCAGTGAAGGAAAACAAACTTCCATTAAATATACGATCTGTAATAGGGTCAATAATCTGTGCAAATGATAATTCTTTAAATGAAGGTCTTGCGATAGTTTTAGCATATGAAAACCTTAAGTTTTGCTTTTCTGTAAGACTTTGGATTATGTTGACTGAAGGAAATAGGTCAATGGCATCCAATACTTTTTCGTTGTCTAAGTTGTTTCCATTTTGTCCTGAAATTGCAAATTCTGTATCTCTACCTGTATGTCTCTGTACATATTGTTCCATTCGAAGTCCTAGCGTAGCTTTTAGCTTTTCAGTGACATCGATTTCATTAGAAACGTATGCTGCCAAACTGTTTACATTTGAATTGTATTGATTTGGATTCGGTGTATTGTTTCCAGAAACATAATAGATATTTCCAAGAGGATATAAGTTTTCAGTATTTAGAACAACGCTAGGGTCACCTGTCCATTCCGGTTGTGCACCAAAAAACTGAAGGTTGTAACTTAGAATATTATAATCCCTTTCTTTATAGAGGTGGCTTGCGCCAAATTTAAGTTTAGATGTTTTTGAAGCTAGCTTGTATTCTTTAGTAACATCAAACTTTGATACCAAATTGATCTCATCGAGGTATCTCCAAATTCTACTTGGGTTACCACCTGCACCTGCTACAAAGGCAAGATTATTTGAACCAAATTCTGAGAAAGCAGTCTTTCTAATATCAGGGTCCGTTAGTTTTGAAATTGTCGGAGAAATTTTCCAATCCAATTTCCAATCATTGTTTCCTAAGGAATAATTACCACTCACTAGTAAGTTAGTAATTGATCTCTGACTGTATTCTAAGTTGTTAGAATAGGCTAAAAAGCCAGATTGCCCAATGGCATCACTGTTGTTGTCGATCTGAAACCTAGCGGCTTTACTCTCCCCATTTTGAAGGTGGATCAAATTTATTTTATGTTTGGTTCTATCTGTCTTATAAGCTAGACCAAGCATCCCACCAATAAAAGTATTTTCTTCTCCAATGTTTCCTTCTGTATTTGTTGCATATACCATTTCGTATGCATCAGAAGGAACTTGAACTTGGTATTCACCGAAGCTGACATTTTCATAGAAGTCTCTTGAGCTCCTGTAAGTTCCAGACATAATATATCCTAATTTATGTCCGTTTTTTAGCACCTTCTGATCTCCGTAAGAAAGGCCAAAACTATAGTTTGGAAGGCTGGTTGTTTCTTGAGCTGCAAGATCTGGATTGAAGGAGGATAAAAAATTTCCAACTTCTTGATCGTTATTTCCACTTACAGGGCTAGGGATTGTTTCAAGCGTTGCTTGTTCTGGCAATGCTCTGGTTCCATCATCGAAACCCAACCAATCAGTACTACCGCCCTCATAGCTCAAAAAGTTATCTTTCAAGTGCATGGAAGGATTGTAAGTCAGTCCAAAAGAGACATTAAAAATTCTTTCCTCTGGAAAATCTTTAGTTTCAATATTGATTAATCCACCTGTAAAGTCTGCTGGTAATTCTGCAGAAGCAGTTTTATAAACCATCATGTTGTTAAGTAGGTTTGTTGGGAACAAATCAATTTGAAGGCTGTTCTTATCCGGGTCTAGTCCAGGGATATCTACATTGTTCAACATGGTTTTTGTATATCGGTCTCCTAGACCTCTGACTACAACATACTTTCCTGATTCAACAGATACACCAGTTACTCTTTTTACTGCTTCACCAGCATTGGAGTCTCCGATCTTTTTGAATTTTGCTGAAGAGATTCCATCCATAAGATTTGCAGATTTTCTCTTAATGGTCATTAATGCAGCTTCGGATGTTCTGATGACATCTGCTGTGATAACCACCTGCTCTAGGACTTCTGATTCTTGCAATAAATTGATGGTTTCTAACAAGGTGACTTCATCTTCCTTGACAACAACATCTGTTATCTTGATGGTAGAATAAGAAACATAAGAAATTTCTAAATTGTAAGTACCAGGTGCCAAATTTAATTCGAAAGATCCATCCAAGTCTGTATAAGTACCTGTTGTAGTTCCTTCAGTTGCAACTGTCACTGCAATTAAAGATTCCCCACTTTCTCCATCGTATACATAGCCTCTTACCGATCCGGTTTGACTATATAAAGAGAAAGAGGTTAATAAGCTAAATAATAATAAGGTAAGTTTTTGCAATTTTTCCCTTGTTTAAATTAGTAAAAGAACAAGGAGCTTATTTTAGAATAAGCTCCTTGTTATATCTTGTTATAATCCTATACTTGATAGTGTTCCAGATTGTGCTCCCCATGTCCACGAGAATACACTAGAGTCTGCACCCACTGTGTTAGCATTTGCTGATACTGCTGTAGCCTCCCCTGCGCCAATAGCGTCTGGAAATAATGCATCGGCATCGTAACCAGCGGGTACTGTATATTCCCAAGTACCTGTCGTACATTCACCGTTTCCACCAAAGGATTCAATTCCAACAGCTGGATCATAGTCTACATCTATACCAAAAAAGTAGACGTTGGAAATACCCGTATTTGTTGAGTCATCCCAATCGATGATGTGATCAATTCCATTTCCAGCGTATATAGTTCCATTCACGAAAGTATTACATCCCTGAGTCAGTGCACCTTCAGGTCCATCCAATTCCATGGCACTTCCACCACGAGGTAATGCAACAATCCAATTATCACATGTTCCGTTCCAAGCCTGGTCTGTATCTAGTCCGTCATCACCACAGTTCCACACCAAAACATTAGTAGCACTGCATGTTCCACCAAACCATTCAATTCCATCATCTTGGTTAGCGACGATTTCAATATTGTTTACTGTTGTACCAGAACCAACACCACCTAAAGTGATACCGTTGATTTCATTTCCTTCACCAATGTTCGTTCCACCATGTCTTAAAGAAATGTAACAAAGTGATCCTGAACTATCGCTTGGATCGTCTCCACCATAAAGTCCAGAAGGATCTGTAGCAGGAATTCCTTCAATTTGTAATTCTGCAACATCCATATCATTATCATTTTGGGCTGATATTGGTGCAAAACCCAAAACAATTAATCCTCCCCAAAGACCATTTACATCTGGCTCTAAGTTAGGACTACCAAAATTTCCAGCTGCTACCATCGCTGGGGTAATTTCATCCGCCACAGATGTGAAGATGATCGGGGCGTCTACTGTTCCACAAGCCTCAATTTTTGCACCTCTTGCGACAACCAATACACTAGAATTAGCTCCAGCTCCAGCTTGTCCCTTAATAACCGTACCAGGCTCAATTGTTAAAGTAATACCTGGTTCAACGGTAATTCTTCCTCCTAAAATTACTTCTGAGTCAGAAGTCCAAGTTGTGTTTTCTGTAACGTTAGCATCAACTAATAATTTAGTTTCTGTTCCTTCCGTAATGCAATCGCAGTCTGCAGTTAGAACTTGACCATCAGGACAAGTTATTCCTTCGCATGGTTCACTGTTTATTGACACACACTCACAGTCAGAACTAAGAATTTCACTTGCACCACATAATGTTGTACAGTCATCATCATTACATGAAGTGAGAAATAGGCCACAACAAGCAAGAGTAAAGATTGTAAAGTAGAATTTAGTTTGTTTCATTATTAATTGATTTAAATTTGAGATAAAGTGTGCAATTTTTCCTCAAAATATATTGCAAAAGTAAAGGCAAACTATGGCTTAAACATGATCTTAGTGTTAAGTCTACATTAATTAAAACGGCAATTATTTGTTCTGGATAAATAGAATTTACATTGCGTTAACATTGGGGTAACATTAGGGAAAGGAGAGCGGTATTTAATACCTCAGATTATTGATTTTCAAAAAGTTAGAATTTCTTTAAATGCAAAATGAATGCGGTGGAGAAATATAATTTCGCCTTTAATCGACAACTCAGATATTTGTTCATCTTTGAAATAAACAGGTGTAATAAGTTTGAAACCTTTTATTTTATTCTCAATTCGAATAAAAGCTATCTAGTCTGGCGAGCTTTGGAGATTCGATATTTTCCTTTGTGCGATTTTTAGAAGGTTAATCTCATCTAAAAGCAATTTCTAGCAATTTTAAATGTAGATCTTCTCTATCTAGACATTCAACAATCCAATTTATTTCTTTTTGTTGAATAGTTAATCAACCTTCCTTCGCACTTCTAATACATTCGCCATTACTATAAATATCAGAAAACATACGATGCTATGGATTTCTATACTATTTATAAAACCATAGTCAATGATGTCAATATTATCTCTATTAAACATCTCATGTTCACGTCCAATTACCGGAAAACTATACGGGAAATATGCGGCCATTTGATTATTAATCGATCCGAAAATAATTCCTACGACAAAGAAAACAACTCCTATACTCGCAGGAATTAAAAATCCTTTAAACCGAAGGCTTAAAAAATATTGGATCCCAATAATTCCTAATAACGAAATCATCATTTGTATTGTTCTTATGATCCATTTGCCGAAAGGCGGATTGTGATATCGAAATTCAATTTCAGGATAGATGAAATCCAATAGATAACCAGACAAGGTTATAGATACTATAATCATTAAAAATGTAAACAGAATCAAAAGCACAATGGAGATGAGCTTACTATAGAAAACAGTTGATCGATGAGAAGGGGTAGCGTATTGTTGTTTCCAAATATTAGAATGGTGCTCTACGAAAACAGCGGCAGAAATCAATAGAACAAGAAAAGGCGCTGCAAGAAAAATGGATAAAATAGCAATTGAGGCTGACGACAATTTATTCCATGGATTGGTATTAAGAGTGGCAACACCATTTATATCAAAATAATGAGCCATAAAAATGATCCCAGTCATCATTGCTATGACAAAAAATATCAACCAATAAATCGGTGGGTATTTTAATTTTAAAAATTCTGCACTAATCAATTGAATCATAAGCCCGAATTAAGATTTCGCTAGATTAATAAACATCTGCTCCAAGTCTGAAGACGATTGACTAAACTCATAAACCAAAACCTGAGCCTCAAGTAATCGAACAATCAATTGTGGAATCTCAGATTCATTTTTGATGGTGCAATAAATGTAATTTCTGTCAACCTCCTCAATGTTAGAATTTCCAATGATTTCTGAAGCTTTGGATACATCATCCACTTTAATTTTTAATTGTATATCCTTCTGTCGAAGTTGGTCGAGCTCCAAAATACTACCTTCAAAAACAATTTTTCCATCTTTTAAAATTCCAATCCGATCAACCATCTTTTCAACTTCTGATAAGATGTGACTAGATAATAAAATCGTTTTTCCATTGGCTTTTTGTGCCTGTATTATTTTTCTAAATTCAATAATTCCCATGGGATCTAGTCCATTGATTGGCTCATCTAGAATAAGAAAATCAGGATCATGTAAAAGTGATATTGCCAATCCAAGGCGCTGCTTCATCCCAGTAGAAAAGGTGCTGGTATTTTTTCTCCCCGTATTCCCTAAGTTCACCTCTTCCAACACTTGCTCAATTCTTGACTTGGAACACTTGAAATTTTTACACCAAATTCTCAAATTATCTCTAGCGGAAAGATGACCATAGAGAGAAGGTGACTCTACCAAAGAGCCAACCTGCTTCAGGCCTTTGGGATATGCAGCATCAATGTTTTGTTCAAAGAGTTTGATGCTCCCCTTTTGGGCCTTAAGCAAACCCAAGATTAATCGGATCGAAGTGGTTTTTCCCGCTCCATTGGCTCCGAGAAAACCATAGACGGTTCCCTTCTCTACGGAAATATTGACATCAGAAAGAACTTTTTCATTCTTTCGATAAGCAAAACTTACTTGTTCTAATTGAAGTGCATTCATACTCATTCTTGCATCTGATTTTTAACAACAAGTATCATTTTCTTCAACATTCGACTGTAGGAGCCCTTTGTATAATTTACGGTGCAGGCAGTCTTCATTACCGGAACATAAATCATATGCGTGCCCCATAGTCCACTATGTATAAATGCTTTTTTTCCATATAGACTAATATGCCACATTCCATATCGATAATCTTTGTATCTATCGTCAGTTGTAGGATCGTAGCTTGGATTTAATGCGTGTCCAGCGAGCATCAATTCCAAAGTCTCATCCTTCTCATATATTCTACCTTCAAACAATGCCGACACAAACTTTGTCAGATCTGTGGATGTTGACATTAATCCACCTCCTCCATATAAATCATTGGAAGGGTCATAAGTCGTTAAATCATCTCGGCGAAAATATCGGTGAACCGGATCTACTCCAGGTATCGGGGAATCTTCTAAGGTCTCCAGCCAAGTATGAGTCAAGCCCAAATCTTGGAATTTTAATAAAGTCCTCAGACCCAATGCTAAGTCGCCATCATAAAAACCTCCGATGATTTCTCCCAATAAAATATATCCGGTGTCACTGTATCTATAACCACCATTTGGCTCCCACAATTTTTCCCCATGATCCACAGCAAACTGAAGCTGCTCTGTGCGCGTCCATCTTTTCTTAGGCTGTCCAATACTAATTTCTATATATTTTCTACCACCCATCGCATAATCAAATAGACCCGAAGAGTGATTCAAACAATGTTTGATCTTGATTTTATTTAGGTCGTAATCATCTGAAGATAAAATTATCTGATGCTCATCAGAAGTATATTTAGACAAAGGATCTTCAATGGATAAAGAATCTAATTCATGCAATCTTAAAATAGCTGCTGCGACAAATGTTTTTGTAATACTAGCAATACGGAATGGCTGATCAATTTTTAAAGTATCTTCTTTTTTACTGCTGTCATATCCTGATGCACCACTCCATGCTTCATTCAATGCTGGACTTATGATACTTGCTGAAACCCCAGGTAATTGATCATAAGAAGAATTGATGGCTTCTTCAAGCAGTAATTGTAGTGTACTTTCTACATCATCTGCAGAAACATCCGTATCTACATTATTTGCGCAAGCACAAAAAATCAAAGAGAAACCTAGAATATATGTAATCAAGTTCTTCAATAGAATACCAACATAGTTAATTATTCAAATAGATGACGAACATTACTTTTATTATTGGATTAATAAAGGCTATTCTTCGACTGAAAATTACATTTATAAACAAAGTATGTTAATGTATCCAAGCCATAACCTATCATTTACTATTTTGTGAGAACACAAATTTATTACGATGACTAATTTGAAATATTCGCTGGTATTGCTATGTGTCTTTTGCATGGCTTGTAGCCCTAAGTATTATGCTCCAAATACCGCAAACATTCCCCTTCTAAGAACCCAAGGTCAGGTCAATGTATCTTTTATGGGAGATGCTAATCAAATTGGAGTTTTAGCAGCCTATGGGTTGAATGACAGGGTTGGGCTAATGTTAAATGGTGGCATTTTCAGACCAAGAGATCAAGATAATGGCAATGGCGGTTCCGGTAATTTTATTGAAGCAGGTCCAGGTTTATTGGCACCGATTAATGATGAATTCACCTTTGAAATTTATGGATTGTTAGGATATGGCAATGTAGAAAATCACTTCCCAACTCCAGCAGGAATTGGATCAACAGCGGGCGATATCTCAGCAAAGCTTTTTAAGTATGGAATTCAGCCCAACATTGGTTATAGGAATGATCTTTTTGAACTCGGCCTTGGAGCGAGAGTCGGGGCAATATCCTACATTGATATTGATGGAGATTTAATTTTTGAACAAGTAGATCAAGTAGAATATCTTAAAGATAACAGGTCAAATTTTCTTATAGAACCTGCCTTAACGGCAAGAGTTGGAACAGATATCATTCAGTTTCAAACTCAAATAGGGACAAGCATCAATATATCTAATTCTGAATTTAGACAGAATAAAGGATATATAAACTTTGGAATTAATTTCACCTTCGGAGCTGATAGCTACTAGATAAAATTGCTGGAGGTAAACGTCAGAGAAATTGAGGAAAAGGACATTTCCCACATTTGTGATTATTGGTTTGAATCAGATCATGAATACCTCCACAGCTTAGGAGTTGATGTAGTAAAACTACCAAAGCGCGAGCATCTCGAACAGTTAATTTTAGATCAAATTACAAGACCTTATAAAGTGACAGAAGTTTATGTTTTAATCTGGGAATATGAAAATAAACCCATTGGTCACTGCAATATTAATTCTATCCTTTATTCAAAATTGGCTTATATACATTTTCATATTTGGAAACAAGCTAAGAGAAAAAAAGGCATTGGGACGGCCTTAGTTAAAAAGTCTCTTCCATTTTTTTTCGAAAATTTCAAGCTCAAAAATTTATACTGTGCTCCTTATGCACATAACCCAGCACCGAATAAAGTCTTGGAGAAGCTTGGCTTTGAATTTCTTAATCAATATGTGACTACTCCTGGGAGCATCAACTCTGAACAAGAAGTAAAAGAGTGGCTATTGACGAGAGAAGACTACATGAAACAAAAAGCAGAATAATGTCCACACTTTTAAAAGATAGGTACAACAAGAAATTTTTTGATGATCTAGGCACTGGACTTTCTGCAGTTATAAAAGATTACAAGCACAAGGATTTTGTAAAGAAGATCCGCAAGAGTCCGTGGAAGCAATTGGAACTGAAAGATCGGATGAAAAGAATAGCAAGGGAGCTTGCGCAAATATTACCATCCGATTACGCTAAGGCCATTGTTGTATTTGAAAAAATCTGTGAGAAACTCAGAGTGTTTGAAGATTATGGTTTGGAGTTTATGTTCTTACCAGAATTCATTGAAGCCAATGGACTTGAGTATTTTGAGGAATCCATGAAGGCCATGGAAAAAATAACTTCGCTCACCAGTTGTGAATTTGCCATCAGGCCATTCATCATCAAGTATCCTAAAAAGTCAATTTCAAGATTAATTAAATGGTCTAAACACAAAGATCTTCACGTTAGAAGATTGTCCTCAGAAGGTTCGCGCTCAAGATTACCATGGGCGATTGCTCTTCCTGAATTTAAAAAAGATCCTAGAGCCATTCTGCCCATCTTAGAAAACCTCAAGAATGATAGTTCTGAATATGTGCGCAGAAGTGTAGCAAATAACTTGAATGACATCAGCAAGGATAATCCACAACTATTCATTAAAACTGTAAAGCCTTGGCTTGGGAAAAATAAAGAACTAGATGCGGTTGTGAAGCATGGAGCCCGTACACTTCTGAAGGCGGGAGACGATAGAATTTTTGCTTTGTACGGAATCAATCCTAAAGGAATTAAAATATGCCAGCTGGTGGTTCCAGCAAAAGTCAAAATAGGACAAAAATTGACTTTCGAATTTGAAATAACAAACACTATTAAATCCGAAAAGTATGTTCGCCTAGAATACTCGGTTTATTTTCTTTTAAAGAATGGAAAGTTGAGTAAGAAGGTATATAAAATTAGTGAAGGCCCTTATGCAAAACAAGAGCATAAATTAGTTCAGAGATTTCACAATTTTAGAATCATCACCACAAAGAAATATTACCCGGGTACTCATGAGCTAGCCATCATTGCCAATGGCAAAGAAATTGAAAAGAAGTCTTTTGTTTTAGAAGCTTAAAGATATTATCTCGACTTAGGTCGCCTTCTCTTGCCACCTGGTCTCATGGCATGCATTCCTTGCTTACCCATCGATCGAGCTTGTTTCATTGAGGCTGCATTTTGCTTAATTCCTTTATCAATAAGAACAAGCTGCTCTTTAATCTGTGCTTCAGTAATTTTTAGTTTTTTAGCCTGAGCGATATAATTTTTTGCTCCAGTCATGTTCTGTCGATTCGCGTGAATAGAAGCCAATTGTATTAAAACCATGGCTCTTTCATTATCCGTCGGCAACTTGAGTTCTAGGGACTTATTGAAGTAATCTTCCGCAATCTTCTGATCTCCAGTCTGAGCAGAAATGGTTCCTTGTAAAATATAGAAGATGGCTCTATTCGTAACGTATAACCATTCTGGCTTAAGCGTAAGTCCGAGTCGCTTCTGAGCACCGTCAAAATCTGAAGCTTGAATTAAAGTACCCGCAGATTGAACTGTACCCAACAAAATGTAACTCACCAATAAAATTATACCAATGAGAATTAAGGGGAAAGAATACCAAAATCCTTGAGTGATTGCGATTATAATTCCTCCACCTAGAAATAGAGCTATTAAGGCAAATTTTAGATATATATTAATTGTAAACATGTGTCTTGTTTTCTCGGTTATAAAGAATAGCGTTACAGCGAAGTTATGGTTTTTGTGTTAATCGACCATATGTTTTGAATCATTGATGTATACATGATTATTCCTTGTCTCAATATAACGACCATCCGCAAAGACAGCCTGCCAATTTTTCAAAAATAATTTATTCCTTTCCTGGTTTACCAAATCGTCATTTAATCTATTGTACAATAAAATTCCATTGGGACTCAGGGTGTTCTTCAATTGCAATATAAACTCAGGGTTTTCGAATTGAGCTGGAACATTGGCACTTTGAAAAATGTCCATGGCAATCAAGTCATATTTTTCTTGATTCCAATTAAAGAAATCCATCGCATCGATTGGGTATAGCTGGATCATAGATTCTAATTCTCCAAGTACATATTTATCTGCCAACTGGCAAATGACCGGATCAATTTCTATGGCTGTATAATCAAAAAAGCAAGAATAAATATTTTCAAGCATGTAAGGAATAGACCCTAGCCCTAAGCCAAGAAGCAGTACCTTTTTGATCTTCTTTTCTTGAATGTTGATCGCATCAAAAGCATCTCGGAAATTATCATACTTGTCCGCATAAGAATAGATGGCATCCTGGGTACATAACTGCAATCTTCCTTGCTTTAAAACAACATAAAGTTGGGGATTAAAAACAGAGCTCTGCTCTTCAATCAGTAACTCTCGTATGTGACTGAGCCATTTTTTATACTTGGGTATTTTTATTCTACCTCCCAGCTTCGATATTTTTGAGAGTAGTTGAAGATTTCTTCTAGAATGTTCTGATCTTCCTGGTTTAGCTTTTGATTTCTTCGAGCCAAAACCAACTTGGCAGTTTCAAAGCACTTTTCCAATTTGTAGGTTTTATATCCTTGGGTCCCTCCCCAGGCAAAAGATGGAACAAAATTACGAGGAAAACCGCTACCAAAAATATTACAGCTTACCCCAATGACCGTTCCTGTATTAAACATTGTATTTATTCCGCATTTGGAATGGTCTCCCATTATTAATCCACAGAATTGCAAACCTGAATTGGCAAATTTTTCTTCCCTGTAGTCCCAGAGCTTGACTGGAGCATAATTATTTTTAAGATTAGAGGTATTGGTATCCGCTCCAAAATTACACCATTGTCCTACCACAGAATTACCTAGAAAGCCATCATGGCCCTTACTAGAATAACTGTGAAAGATCACGTTGCTCAGCTCTCCACCAATCTTACAATGCGGACCAAAAGAACAATCAGCATATATCTTTGCTCCTAACTTTACGACAGAATTTTCTCCTAAAGCCATCGGCCCTTGGATGATTGCCCCGTCTGATACCTTAGAGTTTTTTGCCAAATAAATAGGACCCTTGGTTGTATCAAAGGTTGCAAACCCGATCTCAACTCCTGCTTCAATGAAAACTGGATGCTTGCCTCTGTGATTTACATGATTGGGTAGATCTACACTTGTTTTATCCTTCGTCAATAATTGATAATCCCTTTTTATTTCATCTCCGTTTCTTTCAAATAAATGGAATGGTCTTTCAATCAATTCAACCCAATCCTCCTTAGAGGAAATATCTGTTCCATCTAAATGATCGAAGGGCTCATTGTTGATGATCCGTCGGCACTGCTTAAAATCCAACCGAGAGGCAATCAGATGATCTTTGTATAGAAGCGCTTGATTCATCTTTAGGTCCTTGATCAAGGAGATCATCCTTTCATTAGGTATCAGTCTTCCACAGATGAAGAGATTGTCTTCCTGAATCTCAATATTGTATTTATCGCTGAGGTGATCTTTGGTGATGTGGTGCACATTTCCGGCCAGATACTTCTCCCACTTTTCAGCGATGGTTAATATGCCTACACGCATGTCTGCAACTGGACGAGTATAACTCAAAGGAAGCATTGATTCCCAATGGTCATCGTCAAAAAGAATTATATTTTTTGATGCTATCATATATAAAAAAAGCCCCCGATTTATCGGGGGCTTTTCATTTTACTTTTTTATCCTTCCTGATTTTCTGCAGGAGCTTCACTCACAGGAGCTTCGCTTGCCGGCTCTTCGGCAGCTGGCTCTGCTGATTTACTTTTCTTAGCAAACTTTGCAAATTTCTTATTAAACTTGTCAATTCTACCTGCTGTATCTATAAACTTCATCTTTCCTGTAAAGAAGGGATGAGAGGCAGATGATATTTCTAACTTGATTAAAGGGTACTCATTTCCATCTTCCCATTGAATGGTTTCTTTGGTATGAGCGCATGATCTGCTTAAAAATGCATGATCGCAAGAGAAGTCCTTGAAAACGACCATTCTATATTCTTCTGGGTGGATACCTTTTTTCATGTTTCTTACTTTAGGGATGCAAAGATAAACGTTTGTTTGATTAATTCAAATACTTAATACACAGAAGTATTAAACTCGCCTTGATAAAACTATCCCTTTTTACGACCTTTGCGTCACAAGTTTGAACACATATATTAAACATAACGATACATAAATCCATATGGATCAATTACAACAGACCTTATCTCAAGAACAAAAGGCCCTAGAAATCAATCTAGATGAGAACATTTACGGGACTTTCGCAGAAATTGGTGCGGGACAAGAAGTTGCAAGAATTTTCTTTCAAGTGGGTGCAGCTGCTGGAACTATTGCCAAAACCATGTCTGCTTATGATAAGACTTACTCGGATGAGATCTACGGAAAAGAGAAATCAGGCCGTTACGTCTGTCGTCCGAGGCTTGAAAATATGCTTGACCATGAATATGGGCTAATGGTAGAAAGGCTCCAAGAGCAGCGAAAAGGCACTAAATTCTTTGTTTTTGCAGATACTGTTACGGCGATCAACTATCAAAAGACCATTAAAGGACAAGGATGGCTAGGCATTCGCTTCCAATTACACCCAGATGCTCCAGCAAATGACTTGATCCTACACGCTAAAATGCTTGACAATGACAACAAATTGCAGCAAGAGGCCATCGGAATGCTCGGAGTCAATATGATTTATGGGGCATTTTTCTACCATCAAGACCCTGAAAGACTGGTTCAGTCCATGCTTGATGGATTGCATGGCCGGATTGAAGTCGATATGATGACCTTAACGGGTCCAGATTTTCAAGATTTAGACCAACGAATATTTTCGTTGCTATTGGTAAAAAATAAATTGACAGATGTTGCCATGTTTGATGAGCATGGGCAGATGGTCCATTCATCCAATCATTTCTATAAGAAGCATCTAATGATAGTTAGGGGACATTATAGACCTCCGACGAAGGTGACCCTAGATGTTTTTGAATCAAGTTTCAAGCAATTTTGCAGCACTCCTGAAATAGAAGAAGAGCATGCAAGACTTGTTCCTGAGATTACCCTTGAAAATTTACTGGTTGACGGAAAATTGGATAACGATGATTTTCTCATGCGGGCCAAAATGCTTAACAGCCTAGGGAAGATGGTCATCATTTCCAATTGTAACAATCACCAGCGATTGATCAACTACTTGTCGGATTATAAAATTAGGAATCTAGGTTTGGTCATTGGTGCTAGAGAATTGAATCATATCATACATGAAAAATATATGCTCAACCAGGATGGCAGATTACTTGTTGCCTTCGGTGAGTTATTTAATCGCAACATCACCATTCATGTCTACCCTGCTTATGACGATGATGGCCACTTGATGAATGCAGAAAATCTACCAGTTCCCAAGGGAATTACCTTTTTGTACAAACATCTTTTAGATTGTCATCAGATCATTCCGGTCACCGATTATGACAAAGAACTTCTAAAAATCCAACCGCGTGTTCTTTTCCAAAAATTGCTTTCGGGTGATCATGATTGGGGTGTTGAATCTGTACCAGAACCAGTATTGAAAGTCATTCAAGGAATAGAAAATTTAGTCACAACCTAATCATTTCATGTACCTTTTAGAAATATTAATTTTATCCTATGATTAGGTTTAGTGTTTTTGTAGTTCCTTTAATTTGTATGGTTTTTGGTTGCGCATCAAGTGCAAATGAAAAAGATCCAAAACCTAAAGTTATCGAAGTGGAAACAAAGAAAATAGAAGTAAAGTCCGTCGCCCACCCCCAATGGTTGGACATAAAATATGTGATGGGACAGTTTGACCCTGCCGTGCACCCTGACTTTGTAAAAATAGATTTAAAGTATGCAGATCGTTCAGATCGATACATGCATAAAACGGCCTATGAAGACTTTCAAAAATTATATGAAGCGGCTTTGGCTGATGGTATAGAATTTAAGATAAAATCTGCTGCAAGGAATTTTGATTATCAGAAAGGTATTTGGGAAAGAAAATGGACCGGAGCAACCTTACTTGAAGGCTCAGAAAATGCAGCGAGTGTATATCCCAACCCCACAGAAAGAGCCATCGCAATTCTGAGATACAGTTCGATGCCAGGATCCTCCAGACATCACTGGGGCACAGACATTGACCTCAATGCCTTCACTAATGAATACTTTGAAAATGGTCAAGGCCTAAAAGAATTTGAATGGCTGGAACAAAATGCAGCCACCTTTGGTTATTGTAGACCATATACCAAACTTGGATCAGATAGGGCTAGTGGTTATCAAGAAGAAAAATGGCATTGGTCGTATCGGCCTATTTCTGATCTCTGTACTTCATTTGCGGAAGCGGAATTAAAAAATGAAATGATCACTGGATTTAAAGGAGCAGAAGTAGCTCAAAAAATAAACATCAAAGAAAATTATATCATGGGCATTTCTGCCACTTGTAAAAAATAAAATTATGTCACTTACACCATCCAACATGCTACCCATCGGGACCAAAGCTCCCGCCTTCGAATTACCGAATACCATCGATGGGAAAAATCTATCCTTTGAAAATATTGCCTCAGAAAAAGGAACAGTAGTCATGTTTATTTGTAATCATTGTCCATATGTAATTCATGTAAATGATGAGCTTGTAAAGCTGGGGAAAGAGTATCAAGAGAAAGGTATTAATTTTGTCGCCATCTCCTCCAACGATGTTGAGAACTACCCTCAGGATGGGCCAGATAAAATGAAAGAACACGCGGCAGAAATGGGCTATCCATTCCCGTATTTATACGATGAATCGCAAGAAGTTGCCAAGGCATACGATGCAGCTTGCACTCCAGACTTTTATCTTTTTGATGGAGATCAAAAATTATTTTACAGAGGAAGACTTGATAGCTCTACCCCTGGTAATGGTCACCCTTTGACTGGGGCAGATTTAAGAAATGCCATAGATTCTTTACTGCAAGGTGCCAATGAAATTACTGAGCAGATGCCAAGCATGGGTTGTAATATCAAGTGGAAGTAAAATCTATTAACACCTAATAAATGAAGCTCACTACTTAGTGGGCTTCCAACCAATTTTCCCCAGTTCCCATCTCGACAATGATCGGAACGGAAAGTCCAGTGACTGCTGTTTCCATGCCTTCTTTGACAATCTTCTTTACTTTTTCAAGCTCTGGTTTAAACACATCAAAAACCAATTCATCATGCACTTGAAGAATCATTTTTGTCTTTAATTTTTTCTTTAATAGATTGTCTTGAACTTTAATCATCGCCAGTTTAATCATATCTGCTGCTGTACCTTGCACTGGCGTATTTATGGCTACCCTTTCTGAGTTACTCCGGATCAATCCATTCTTGGAATTAATATCTCTCAATTCTCTTTTCCTTCCAAGCATGGTCTGCACATAACCATGTTCTCGAGCAAAGGCGACGGTGTCCTCCATATATTGTTTCAACTTATTGTAGGAAGTAAAATAGGAGGTTATAATTTCATTCGCTTCAGATCTGCTGATTCCGAGTTGTCTAGAAAGATTGGTTGAACCTGCACCATAGGTAATGGAAAAGTTTACCGTTTTAGCATTTCTTCTTTGTTCGTCCGTCACCTCATCATATGGCACATCAAAAACTTTGGCGGCAGTTGCTCTGTGGAAGTCTAAGCCTTTCTGAAAAGATTCAAGCATTGCCTCATCCTTAGAAATTTCCGCAATCAATCGCAGCTCTATCTGTGAATAATCTGCTGCTAGTAAAATATGATCCTTATCCCTCGGAATAAAAGCCTTCCTGATTTCTCGTCCCTCTTGGTTTTTTATTGGTATGTTCTGAAGATTCGGATTTTCCGAACTTAATCTTCCTGTTGCTGCTCTGGTCTGATTAAAATTGGTGTGTACCCTACCCGTTTTAGAATTGACCATGGTGGGTAGTGCGTCTACATAAGTAGATTTTAATTTGGCCAGTTTTCTGAAGTCAAGAATGTCTTGAACTATCTCATGATTTGGAGCCAATTCATTCAACTTATCCACATTGGTAGAATACTGACCAGATGGAGATTTTCTCCACCGATATGGTATCTCTAGTTTTTCAAATAAAACCATTCCCACTTGCTTTGGACTGGCGATATTAAACTCCGTTCCTGCCTTTTTATGAATGGACTTCTGCGCCTTTAATATGCTTTTGCCAAGCACTTGAGAATAATCCGTAAGGAACTTTGCATTTAGGTTAATGCCTTCATATTCCATGGCCGCAAGAACATCAATTAAGGGTTCTTCTATGGTCTTATATATTTCGGTGACGGACTTATCCTTCATTAATTTATCAAGTGGCTTTTTCATTTGCCAGGTCAGATCAGCATCTTCGCAGGCATAGTCTGACACCTTCTCTATCTCGATGTCACGCATGGTCAATTGATTTTTTCCGCGCTTACCGATCAAGGCTTCAATAGGAACCATTTCATAATCAAGGTAAGCCTCCGTCAGTAAGTCCAACTTATGTCTCATGTCCGGCTCAACCAGATAGTGAGATATCATGGTATCAAAATAACTTCCTTTAATTTCTACTTCATACCATTTCATCATCAGAATATCATACTTAATGTTCTGACCGATTTTAGCAATATTTTCGTCTTCAAGAATGGGCTTGAAAATTTTTACAATCTTCATTGCTTGTTTTCGATCTTCAGGAATTGGAACGTAATATCCTTCCCCTTTTTTGATTGAAAAAGCAAGACCTACGAGCTCCGCTTCATTAGCATCAATGCCTGTTGTTTCAGTATCGAAACTTATGATTTTTTGGCCCGCTAATTTAGAGGCCAGTGATTCGTGTTCTTTTTGAGTATTTACTAAGTAATATTTATGTTTGGTATTTTCTATATTTTTTTTTGCAACAGAATAAGCTTCATTAGTAGCTTCTTCTTTTCGTGGTGCATTCTTATTTGCGGAAGCGCCGAAAAGATCTCCTTGCATGGTCTGGGCAGCCTTGCTTGTAGTAGAGCTTCCCGTTTCTCCTAATACTTGTTTGGCAAGCGTTCTAAATTCAAGTTCCTGAAATATCTCCACCAAGGTTTCTTTGTTGTAGGGATCGAGCTTATACTCCTTTGCGTTAAACTGAATAGGAACATTAAGATTGATGGTTGCTAATTGTTTGGATAGTAAACCTTGCTCGGCAAATTCGATTACTTTTTCTTTTTGCTTTCCTTTGAGTTTATCTGCATTTTCTATCAATCCCTCTACACTATCGTATAGTGCCAATAATTTCACGGCAGTTTTGGCACCAATCCCTGGAATCCCAGGAATATTATCCACACTATCGCCTTGTAATCCAAGCACATCAATCACCTGATCTACCCGTTTAATTTGCCACTTTTCTAAAATCTCTGGCACCCCTAGTATCTCAATTCCATTGCCTTGTCGTGAGGGTTTGTACATAAAGATGTTCTCGCTTACAAGCTGGGCATAATCTTTATCAGGAGTAACCATGTATACTTGAAAGCCTTCTTTTTCTGCTTGCTTGGCAAGGGTGCCAATGACATCATCTGCTTCAAAATCAGGGATGGTTACAATCGGTATCTTCATTGCCTTCAATATTTCTTGAATAGGCGCGAAAGATTCTGTGATCACCTCTGGTTGCGGAGGTCGGCCGGCTTTATATTCTGGATAATCTCTATGCCTAAAAATATTTCCTTGCGGATCAAAACTTACAGCGATGTGGGATGGATTCTGCGTTTTTATAATGTCCCAAACTGTTCTGGTAAATCCAGAAATTGCAGAGGTATTTACACCTTTAGAATTTATCAATGGTCTATTGATGAAGGCAAAATATGCTCGATAGACCAATGCATGGCCATCTAAAAGGTACAGCTTTTTATCGCTCATGTCAGTTCAGATTGATTTATGAACTAAAGGTATGAAATTAAAAAAGGCCACACTTTGCAGTGCGGCCAATATATTTTCGATTAGGTTTTTCTACTAGAAAGTATAAGAAAGACCTAAAGCATAGTTTGATTGTAATGGACTGTCAGTAACTCCAGCAGCATTTGTTGCAGCACCAGAAGTCAATCTACCAAGGTCAGCAACTTGCTTGTCGTTTCTCAACGCTAGGTTGAAAGTAACTCCTATTCCGTTTAGTATTGCAACTGAAAATCCGTTGTTCCACGTCCAGTTAACTAAATCACCAGTAGAATAAGGAACCTGAGCTAGAAAAGCATCATTGGCATCAACGTGATCAATAAAACCATCTCCATTTGAGTATGGAATAAATGCACTCAAGTTTGATGTCCATGAAATTCCTCTAAAAAGTTCAGCAGCGTAAGTTGCTCCAATTTTTGCTCCAGGTGAAGAGATAAACTCTCCTGGGAAGTTTAACTGGTATCCTAGTGGGTGAATCACCACAACTAGATTACTAATTGGCGTCCATGTAGCACCCGCACTTAATGTCAATTGACCTGGCTGATTCAAAGCAAAATTATAACCGGTAATTCTGTTTCCTTCTTGTTCAGCAACAATTAGTGAAGAAGTATATTTTCCTTCAGCAGAAAGAGCCCATTTTTCAGATAATTTGTATCCGAATAAAGAGGAAAGATCTAATGCGTTAGTTACTGTAACTTTTCTGTTCAGCTCGTCTTCCGGAGCTTCATTGTCAATACTTTTGTCATCTTTAGAAGTATTTATTACAGCATTAGTGCTCAATAAATTTCTCCAGAAGTATTTTTCTCTGTCCAAATTAGCGAAACCACCAAATCCAAGATTAAGTGTACTGTTTGAAGAATTTGGATTTCCTAAAGCAAACCAGTCGTTGTTACCTATTAGGTTAAATCCTGCAATACCAACTCCTCCGATCTTCCATCCTGGAAATTCGTCAATTTTTTTAGTGATTGCATCAACCTCGCCTTGTAGTTCTGCTAATGCTGCTAATTTATCTGATTTCATTGATTTCAACTCATCTACTGTCTGTGCAGTGGTCAATGATGCGAAACCAACGACTAGCAAAAGTGATAGTACAAATTGTTTCATAATAAAAGTGAATGTTTAATTAGTTATTAAATTTTCTAAATTGTTTAAAGTTGTATCCTATAAAATTTCAATTTGGTCCGTCATCAACTTGGACAATGGGATGTAAACTTTACTTCCCCCTTCTTTTTCAACTAAAATTGCTGATTTATCCAAGCTGACCACTACTCCTTTAGAGTCTTCAATCTTGATTTGGTCACCTATTTTTATCTTTCCACCGATATATTGAGAGCCGATAAAATTAGCCATTGTTGATTTTGATGCCAAGCCATAGCCAATGCTAAAAGCTAAAACGATACCTCCAATTAAAATAGAGATGTTCTGACCTAGAAAACCTGTATCGATCTGCGCTTGTGAAAGGGCACTTACCACAATGTTTATCAGTAGGAAATAGAATAGAAAAGAAGAAATTAATCTAGCGGAAGGAATTCCAAACGAAGTTAGTGCTGTTTGGACAATTGTCCGCATCATTTCTGAGAAAATAAAGCCTATCACTAGAATTATTCCTGCGACAATAAGGTTTGGAATAAATTCAATTAAATTTTGGACGAGATTGGATACTGCCGGCATTTCTAAGGCGCTGGTTGCTGCCATTAAAAAGAAAAGCAATATAACATAGTAGAAAACTTTGCTGAGAATGGTACTAAATTTTATCTCAACAGAGGCTTTACTAACCATTTCGATTTCATTTAGCTTCTCACCAAGCTTATCAATTCCGACAGACTCCAAGGCCTTTTTAACAATTTTTCGTATGATTTTGGCCAAAATTAGGCCAATAAAAAATATTAAAATTGCGGTCAGAATTTTTGGTATTCCAGCACTAAAGCTTTCTAACAAGTCTACAAAGACTGTTTGAAGATCAAATTTTTCCATATTGGTTTTTATATAGATTACGGATTAATCGGCAGGGTTGCTATTATCCTTTTCTTGGTTTTTTTTGTTATCGCTACCACCACTCATGGCAACAAAAACTCCCATTACTTTGCTAAAGTACAAATCTAATATATCTCCAATAAACTTATATGAAGATGTTTCACCTTCTATTTTATTTTTTATGTTTTCGGATTCTGATTCGAACCTCGAAATATTTTCTTTTTCCAGATCTTTAAAACTGTTCCTCATTCCCTAATCTTCTTTATAAATTTCTTTGTAAGTCTTTCTAAACTTTTGTTTTGCCCTCTTAATTTTCATTTTAACGGCACTCTCACTTTTCTTAGTGATTTCACTTATCTCCCTGATGGATAGATCATCCTGATATTTCATTAATAGGAAAGACTTGTCCATGATGGGTATCTCTTCTAAAATGACCTTCAATCGACTCACTTTCAGTTCTAATAGGTAGGTGTCTTCAACATCATCTACGACGTCATGTTTTGTCTCAATGTCATCTACCAGTAAACTTGGGTCTTTTTTTGCCCTACGAATCACATCAATGCAAAAATTGTAGGTAATAGAATATATCCAAGTAGAAAACTTACTTTTCCCACTAAATTTAGATAGGTTAAGCAGTATTTTCATGAAAACTTCCTGCGTTGCATCAGCTGCCCGCGCCTCTTCTTTCAGAAGCGAGATACATTTCCCGAATATCTTTCCGGAATATCTTTTATAGAGAATATCGAAATAGGCTGAATTCTGAGTAGCCAGATATTCTTTAATCACGTCTTCATCAGACATGGTTGCTGGGATATCCCTGGTCAGTAATGGGTACAATAAGTTGAACATAGCCATCTTAATTGCTGGGGTTTATTAAATTTAGACGTGGAAAATACCCAAAGTTACACAAGTCAAGTCAACTTTAGGCATAAATAAAGAAGAGACGATGCTGCTTTTAGCACGTCTCTTACTTAACCAAATGAAATTAATCTTACTTATTGTAAAATTAACAATAAGCTAAAATAAGTAAAAAACTACTTTTTTAAAAATATTTTCATGAATACTAATCTTCAAAAAGCCAAGTATCTAATTCTAGGGCTCTGTATTTACAGTACTTTGAGCCTTTCAGCACAAGATGACGCACACGCGCTGTACATCCGTACCATTTTTGACCACGCCTTGACTGAATCCAATTGTTACGATAGACTCTATCATCTTTCAGAAAATATAGGTGGAAGATTAACAGGATCAAAAAATGCAGAAAATGCAGTGGATTGGACATTTCTGGAGCTAAAAAAACTAGGCGTTGATAGCGTTTGGAAGCAAAAATGCATGGTTCCGCACTGGGAAAGAAGGAAAGAAGCTTCTGTTTTCCTCAATCTGCAGGATGGCCCCAAAGCACTTAATGCTACTTCGCTAGGCAATAGTATAGGGACTGAAGCGAAGGACTGGACAGCTGAAATCATAGAAGTAATGCATCTTGATTCATTAGAGGGATTAGGCGAAGCCATACTTAAGGACAAGATTGTATTTTTCAATAGACCTATGGATCCTAAGCAAATCCATACAGGCTGGGCATACGGTGGAGCGGTAGATCAGAGATCCCGAGGACCAGCAATGGCTGCTAGATTTGGCGCTAAAGCGGTATTGGTTAGATCAATGACGACGCTTTTAGATGATGTGCCACATACTGGTGTTACCGTTTATGATGAAGATGGAAGAAAAATCCCCGGAATAGCGATCAGTACCTTAGATGCAGAGATGTTGAGTAAGGCGCTCAAGGCAAATAATAAACTCACCGCTACCATTAATGCAGATTGTGGAATGGTTGAAGATAAACTTTCGCACAATGTTGTGGCTGAAATCAGGGGAACTGAATTTCCCAACGAAATAATCTTAGTTGGAGGACATTTGGATAGCTGGGATCTTGCGGGTGGAGCACATGATGACGGCGCGGGATGCATGCATTCTATTCAGGTTTTTGAAACCTTATTGGTGCTTGGATACAAACCTAAAAGAACCCTGAGATGTGTCATGTTCATGAACGAAGAAAATGGCTTAGCTGGGGGAAAAAAATATGCTGAGTTAAGCAATGAAGCAGAAGAATTTCACTTGGCAGCGATAGAGTCCGACTTGGGTGGATTCACTCCGAGAGGTTTTGGATGCTCTGCTCGTGAAGATGTGTATAAACCCTATCTAGCAAAATTTCAAGCCTTTGAAAAATTCCTTACGCCTTACGATTTACACCTAAAAGCTGGTGGTGGTGGTGCGGATATAGGACCATTAAAGTCTCAAGGAGGACTGTTGATCGGTCTGCGTCCAGATCCACAACGTTACTTCGATTTACATCACACAAAGAATGATCGCATTGATCAAGTAAACAAGCGTGAATTGGAATTAGGGGCAGCAGCGATGACTTCGCTGGTTTATCTCATCGATCAAATGGGCCTAAAGTGAAACAAATTGAATTGAATGATAAGATCTTTGAAATACTATTAAGTGCTTCGGAGATTGATCAAATAAATGAAAAACTCGCGGCTCAAATAAATACAGCGTACAAAGCAAAGGACCCCATCATATTATCCGTACTTGATGGTTCCTTTATGTTCTGTGCAGATTTGATTCGAAAATTCGATTTTCCGCATCTTTTTAGATTTGTCAAAATCAGCTCTTACGCCGGGATGGAAAGTACTGGTCAAATTTCGATGGAGACCAACTTGGATCTTGATCTTAGAGGTCATGATGTTTTAATCATTGAGGATATTGTAGACACCGGTAGGACCATGTCCTACTTTGTGGAATACCTAAAAGGCAAAGGAGCTGAAAATATAAAAGTATGTACCCTACTGTTTAAGCCCGAAGCTGTACAGACCAAATTAAGCCTTGATTTTGTAGGTATAGAAATCAAAAATGAATTTGTGCTTGGCTATGGATTGGATTGGGATTACAGAGGGCGCCATTATCCAGAGATCTATCAATTGAAGAAAGAATGACTAAAATTGGGCATTCCTCAGCTCTAGAGGTAGAGAAATTTACAGAACAGCATAAAAAGGACAAAAAGGTATTACACTGAAAGTAAATTTATTATAAATTTGCATTCACTATGACCCATGGTGTAATCGGTAACACTACGGTTTTTGGTATCGTCATTCAAGGTTCGAGTCCTTGTGGGTCAACTTTAATTAAACCTAATTAGCTGAATGTCAGCTTTTTAGGTTTTTTCTTTTTTGTGAGGTGTTGCCAGAGGTGTTGTTTTTGAAGCTATGAATTGATGTAAGTTGGACAATCAGGTGAAAGAGAAATAAGATTAGCTTAGTTTTCCTACTAGATATTCTTGGATGTTCACGTAATCAGATTCCTCAACTACATCCTTATTTAAAAGAGCTTTCAATTCATCTGTATAAGCGTATTTAAATTTGTTTAAGAAAACTGATTCTAAAACGCTGCAAAATTTACTGCTTGACGTATAATAAGATGGGAAGACAAAATTATAAGATAAAAGTGGCGTAGCAGATTTCACTGATGAATACTTAAAGGCTTCAATTGATTTGCCTGAGAAATACTTGAAACCTTCTCCAATCTGATTAAAAATCCATGTCATCATAAAAGAAGGAAGCATATACTCCATTCTAAAAGTTACTGACTGGCCTAAGGCAAAGTCTTGTTTACAATGTAACAGCATTATTAAAGGATAAACAACTGAGTAATTCAAAAATGGCTTAGGTGTATCCTTCACATTAGTGTAAAGGGATTCAAAATCACGAAGGCATAGATCCAAACAATTTAATTCCCTTGAGTTGAGAAATAATCCAGCATTTAGAGCATCTCGATCTTTATTGTCAATATGATCTATTGAATCATATAATCTAAATTGATTATCAAATTCACCTGAAGCAGTTTTGAGATCTGTAGAGCAATATAAACAAGGAATACCAGGGGGGTTGAATCGTAAATTTGAAACTAAATGTCTTAGATTAAATGGAATATGAAATATATTATGTCGATGTTTCCCATCACTGATCCTATCAGGTCTAATTCTA